>Ga0194063_10000959_pt1 | contig 19729 bp, 11 predicted proteins | sample SepL3720m_MetaG_FD_155459 | JGI IMG/M metagenome (GOLD analysis project Ga0194063, IMG submission 155459) | Anoxic zone freshwater microbial communities from boreal shield lake in IISD Experimental Lakes Area, Ontario, Canada - Sep2016-L373-20m | ecosystem: Environmental > Aquatic > Freshwater... | reverse complement strand
TCGGATCTGGCTCGGCACATTATTCCGGAAATGTCACGTAAGGCCAAACTGGGAACAGCCGATCGAGAGGCCCTATTGGCTTATTTAACGGCTGTTCGCGAAAAAAAATAAGGATAACCTCTCCCATGCGGAGGCTCGGCGCCTCTTCGTTTATTGATCCACGCTTTTTTGGACTTTTTTGGATTGACTCCCGACGGATAGTCTCTCAGTTTGCTTGAGCATCACTAACACTATTAAAAATATGACCGACAACCTCAATCTCGTAGCGCGTTATGGGAAACATATCGCCATTTTCACCTTAATCACCATGAGCGGCACGCAGTGCGCGGGCACCTCTGACGGGCGTCTGGCACAAGGACAAGGCACCGCCATCGGTGCCGGCGCGGGCGCACTGATCGGAGCAGCCCTCGGCGGCCGCCAAGGAGCCCTCATCGGAGCGGCTATCGGCGGCGCCAGCGGCTTTGCCTACGGTTCGCACATCGCCAACAAGAAAGCCCAATACAAATCCACCGAAGAGTGGCTGGACGCCTGCATCAGCCAGGCCGAGTCCAAGCGCAGAGACGCGGTCGCCTACAACCGCAAGCTCGACAACAGACTCGCCCAACTCCAGCGCGAGGTTAGAACCGCCTCCGCTGCGGGTGACAAAGCCAAGCTTGCAACCCTAAGGAGGGAAATCAGCTCGGAGCGTTCCGCCGCGCAGAAACAAGCCGCAACATTCAGCAAGGAAGCGGAAATGCAACGTTCCGCCATCAAACAAGCTGGCGGCGAGGGAGCTTCCCGCCTGAGTTCGCTACGCAGGAGCACCAGCGGTATCGAAACCCAGGTTTCCATCATGAACAAGGGTGTCGAACGCTACGCCGCTCTGGAATCACAAACCGATGTGTGATCATCCACTTCTCACCAACCCCAATCCCTATCTACTATGAAAGCATCCTTCATCCGCCTTGCCACACTTGGCTTCGCATCCTTGTCCACCGTATTGCTCAGCAGTTGCGACGTCACCGGAGATCCGTCCAGAGGCGGCATCTTCTGGAGTGAGAATAAAGCCCAAGGCCGACTCGCCGAGCGTCAGGACAAACTCGAACACATCGAAAAACAAACCGGAAGAACCCAGAGAAAATCCGCGGAAACCCAGCGCCAGATTGACGCGCTTCAATGATTTGCAAACTCCCCAAAAGGGTCTTCCGCAACGCCGGAAGACCCTGTTTCATTTTCCGCACGTCTGTCACGTCCATGCTGGTCGCGACGATGATGGGCGGAGCGTTTGTCAGCCGATCCAAAGCAGCAACCGAGCCCGAAAACGATACGGGCGATCGGCTATGGCAGAGTTTTATCGAAAAATATAACGCTTACTCACTTAAACCGCTAGACGCGGAATCTCTGGATGCGAAAGCAAGGGCAGAACTTCTTTCCACGGCAGGCTTTAAGTTCCGATCATGGAAACCTGAAAACCAGGCCACTTTTCCCGCCATGCTGCAAGCCATGACCGAAAAGGATCCCGAGGTTTCCAAATTCGACCGCGTCGAAAAAACCCTCACCACCCTACTGCCGAAAATCGATACCTACGGACACTACAAGTCCGCCGCCTCCGTCGCCCAGCTCAAGGCGGCGATGGGACAAAATCCCGGCAAAGTCCAGATGGCGCTTTATGTAACTGACGATGGATATACCCGCTGCGACCCCCAACCGGACGGCCCAGCCGATCTCGCCGGAGTTAAACCGGGAGCCCGTCTCCTCACCGTGAACCAAATTCCGGTGGAGGGAAATAACACCGATGCCTTGACCCTCGCATTTTTAGGCCCGCCGGATACTCCTGTCGTGATCAAAATCAAGCAGCCCCAAGGCAAAACCGAGGAACTCACCCTGATCCGGACCGATAAAATATCCCCGGTCGTCACCACAAAAAAAACCGCTCTTGGTGTGACCGTGCGCATCCGAAGGTTTGACCCGGGCACGGCTGCTGACATCAAGGAGCAACTAGCCGCCTATCCGAAAATCGGACGCCTCACGTTGGATCTTCGTGGTAATGCGGGCGGCCTGCGTAAAGAGGCCTTCATAACAGCTTCGCTATTTTTTCCGTTGGGTGCCTCGCTCGGGCAATTCACGACGCGGGAGAAGACTTGGCCTCTCGATGATCCCGACGAAGTAATTGTCGATCCCGCGTCCATCCAGATTCTTCAGAACGAGCGAACCGCCAGTGCCGCGGAATATCTGATCGCCGTCCTCAAGGAGGGGATGCCTGAGAAAGTCTCATTATTCGGCAAGAAAACCTACGGCAAGAGCCACTCAACCGCACGTGTGATCCTCGACGGTGGCGGCGAACTTGCCGTCACGGAAACCCTGCTTGCCACAGCATCCGGCCGTTCATGGGACAAGATCGGCATCTCGCCCGACGAGATGGAAAAGGAGTAAATCTGCCTGCTTTTCATAAACGCAGGCACAAAAGAGTCGGTGCGGCCAGATTCGAACTGAAAATTCGAATCTTCTTTATTGATTGTCAGTAATTTACGTATTTTATTGCTAAGTGGGAACAATAGCGGGAACAAAGTTCTGTAAATTCGTTCCCATTCCTGTTCTCACTGAGCTTTCGACTGAGCAGGCCCTCCGGTTCTTCACCGTGGCGACGTGGCGCGACGAATGGCTCACCATGGCTGAATGAACGGAAGCCTGGAGCCGATGACATTCCAATTTTCCCCACGCTGCATGATTGTCATATTGGAGGCGGGCACGGCCTTTCCTCACAATTCCTCGCCGTGATGACGCTCGCCGAGGTGGGCCGGGGCACCACCAGACAGCCAACCGATGAAGCCCGGGCACAGCACGCCCGAAGCTTCCACAGCCTGCGCCACTCCATGGCATCCACACTGGCCAATGCCGACGTGAGCGAGGAACTACGCCGCCGGATCACGGGGCACGAATCGCCCGAAGTACACGCCAAATACACCCATCACGAGCGTGAGACGCTGGCCCGGGCGGTTACCCGCCATCCCTGCTTGAAGCCGTTGAACATGGAGGCCCCGCCCGGAACTCCGGACGGGGCCTCGTTCTACCTACAATTCCGTAGGTCATGCAAACCCCCCGGAAAATCTTCATAACGCAGAACTGAAATGAATTTGAGGGGACTGGCTTTGTTCTCAATTTTTTTCATGTGACGATTCTGTCAGAATGGAAGCCTCGCTTCCCGGGTCCTCACGTCGCCATTCTTCTGCTTTCGTTGCTCATGGAACTTTTTCTCATCGATGCGATCGGGACACGGTTGCACCTGCGCGATGCCGCCGGGACGAACCGGTTGCTGCGCTCCCTGCTGAGCGCCGCATCCGACGACGCACCTTGCGTGACGATTTCATGCCATGCTTTGCCGATCCCTGTCCGGTCACGCTCACATGCGGAAATACCACAGCCCGCCGGAGTCCCGATCACGCCATGCGGGGCGGCGGGAGAGCGGATCCTGAAGAGTGCGGCTGGTCTTGCGCCCATTGGTAGCCACGAAGCTCTCGCAATTCATTTCCACCACTGCAAGGCCCATGTAGTGGGTGCCTTTCAGCGTGGTGACAGCGTCTTCTCCGAAGACTTGCGCCAAATGATTCCTGAGCAGGCCTGCTTCCTTTTTACCCAACAGCAGGTAAGCCGGGGTTTCGCCATGACCGCACTTGGACTGGATCAGGGCGCGAACCGCCTCGCTGTCCCAACTTTCCCCGAATGACAACTCGGATGGAATGCTTTCGTGGTCTGGATAATGCATATCTTGAAGATAGTGTTTCATGATGGTGATGATTGTTGAAATTTGTATCGGGTCCATTCTATCAACGCGTCAATGCGCCAATGGGTCGGACACGGGAATAAATAGCCGGTTAGCTGACACCGTGCAAACAGCAGCTTGTGACACTATTGTCGCATACATTTCAGACAGATTAAGCAATGAAGCCACGTTCCGGTGGGCCGGACGAGGCTTCATTGTGATTCTTTACCGCCTTAAAATCGTCACTGTCAGCAAGAGTCGCTGCGGCAAATTGAGCTACTGGGTGTGATCCGGTTCATTGCTCGAGAATAATGGCGGCGGTCCTATAGCTGCCATTCGCCCCGTTGGTCGGAACTTTGATGAGACCACAACCGACTATGGTTCCCCATGAGTCTTCCTGAAGAAGCACGCCACTGACAGCCGCTGGACCGCTTGGGATGCCGCCCGAGAACCCGGTCGGAATGGTCAGATTACCGGCGAAGGAACCCTCGGATTTCTCGACCTCACCTTTCCACGGGACAAGCAATGTGGCGCTAGGCGCGGTGGTGACCAGATTGAATTTGTCTTCAATCATGAACTCGGTGGGGAGCTTGGCTGTTGTGGACTGTGGATACTGATTGCTGAGACCCGCGCCGTCGATGCTCACGGAAGCGGAGCGGTCAATTAAACCCAACGAGACACCCAATGCGCTCGCAGTGGCTGGAGCGGTCCATTTACCGGTTCCGAGTGTGACCGGCATGGCAGGGAATCCGTTTGGATAACTCAGGGTTTTGACATCAGCCTTCTTCGACCACCAGAGACCATCCTTGAGTTTTTGACTTCTGTTGGCGGATTGACCCAAGTTGTTCAAGGTGACAATTCCTCCGATATAAGAGTTTTTGTTAGTGTATGGCTGCGCCCAAAAAACAGCCTGCCCAGTGGGAGATAGGCGCAGGGTGGTCGTGATTGCGGTGCCATCACCTAACAATCCGCTGAAGTTGCCAATTCCTGTGGTTCCAAAACTTCCTTTCATCCACCCCAGTCCGGCCGGGATGTTGATTCCGTCCTGCAGGCCGGCATCAAGCACCAGGTTGCAGGCCGGGATCGCGGATGGGATCTCCGTGCCGCTTGCCAGACGGAAGCCCCGCAAGGTTCCTCCGCTGTAGCTTCCCGTGAAAACAGGATTCGCGCCGTCAACGGTCAGATTGACAGTGACCGCCGGCACTCCTCTGGACGCGGGGAATAACGCGGTGATCGGCGCGGTGGGAACGCCCTCGCCAAGAAGGAACGTTCCTCGGATACTGCGTTTTGGCGAGCCGACCGCTTCCAAAGTCGCGGACCATGCATTCGGGCCTGTGATGGTGAGACGGAATACACCACTTGGCAACGAATCCACGTCTTCGAGAATGCCGTCGAAGCTTCCAACAAGAGAGGTTGGGAACGGCAGCACGTTGATCGGGAAATAAATCCTTTGCACAACCCAAGTGCCCCGCAGGATCTCGACATTCAATGAGTAGAGGCCAGGCTGGCCTTTGATCGTCCCAGTGATGATTCCGGTGTTGCGATTAAAAGCGAGGCCGATTGGAAGTCTTCCGATCAACCGGACCGTCTCTCCAGGGAGGGTCGTCAACCTTTTCAGATCCAGAGTGATCTTGTTTCCGACCCGTGGCTCGAAGGGCGTGCCGACAAAGCAGAGGGTGAAAGGACCGGCGGCCGTGAAGATGGCTCTCACATTCTTGTTGGAATTCATGAGCAACGACAGCGGATTGGTGGTTCCGGATGCATCGCCCGTCCAACCGCTGAAGGTGTAACCCGGAGCAGCCGTGGCCTGCAGCGTGGCCATGACCATGTTGTCATAGGTTCCGGCCCCTGTGATCGTCCCGTTGTTTCCGCTGGTAGTGAGGGTGAAGCGGGACACCGTCACGGTGGCGGTGGTGGAATTGGCACCCGTCAAATTGGCGGCGTTAGTGACTTTCACCCAGTAACTGGTGGTTGTCGTCAAGGCCGGGGTGGTGAAACTGGCGGAATTGGTGCCGACAGGAGTGGTGGTGACGCCGCTGATGCCCTGATACCATTGATACGTGAAGGGGGCCGTGCCCGATGGCGTGACGCTCAAAGTCGTGGTGTCACCGCTGTTGATGGACACCGAGGCAGGTGACGTGGTGATCCCCGCAGGCTGGTTGACTGTCACCGTGGCAGTCGAAGAATTGGAACCTGCTAGATTTGCGACGTTGGTGACTTTCACCCAGTAGTTGGTGGTAACCGTCAAGATAGGAGTAGTAAAGCTGGCGGAGTTGGTGCCGACCGGAGTCGTGGTAGTGCCGCTGGAGCCTTGATACCATTGATACGTGAAAGGAGCAGTGCCTGATGTGGTGACGCTAAGGGTGGTTGTGTTGCCGCTGTTGATGGTCACCGAGGCGGGCGACGTGACAACCGCTGCAGGCTGGTTAACGCTCACTGTGGCGGTGGATGAATTGGAACCCGTTAGATTGGCGGCATTGGTGACTTTCACCCAGTAACTGGTGGCCAAAGTCAACGCCGGTGTCGTAAAACTGGCGGAGTCGGTGCCGACAGGGGTGGTGGTAGTGCCACTGACACCCTGATACCATTGATAAGTCAAGGGCGCCGTGCCGGATGCTGTAACGCTCAGCGTGGTGGTGTCACCGCTGTTGATGCTCACTGAGGCAGGCGAAGTAACAATCGCCGCAGGCTGGTTGACCGTCACCGTGGCGGTGGTGGAATTCGCACCTGTCAAATTGGCTGCATTGGTGACCTTCACCCAGTAACTCGTGGTCGAGGTCAATGCTGGAGTGGTGAAGCTGGCGGAATTGGTTCCCACAGGAGTTGTGGTGGTTCCGCTGATACCTTGATACCATTGATATGTTAGAGGCGCTGTGCCGGACGCGGTGACGCTGAGTGTTGTGGTGTCACCGCTGTTGATGGTCACGGAGGCGGGCGACGTAACAATAGCCGCTGGCTGATTGACCGTTACTTTGGCCGTGGTCGAGTCCGCACCTGTCAAATTGGCAGCATTGGTAACTTTCACCCAGTAGCTGGCGGTGGCCGTCAAGGCTGGCGTGGTGAAGCTAGCGGAGTTGGTGCCGACGGGAGTGGTGGTGATGCCGCTCGTGCCCTGATACCATTGATAGGTGAATGGGGCCGTTCCGGAAGCTGTAACGCTGAGCGTGGTGGAGTCACCGTTGTTGATCGTCACCGAGCCAGGCGACGTGGTGATCCCCGCAGGCTGGTTGACCGTTACGGTGGCGGTGGTGGAATTGACACCTGTCAAATTGGCGGCATTGGAGACTTTCACCCAATAACTGGTGGTGGCGGTCAACGCTGGCGTGGTGAAGCTGGGGGAATCGGTGCCGACAGGAGTGGTCGTAGTTCCACTGGCACCCTGATACCATTGATAGGTCAAAGGAGCGGTGCCGGACGTGGTGACGCTGAGAGTTGTGGTCTCACCGCTGTTGATGGTCACGGAGGCGGGCGACATAACAATGGCTGCGGGCTGATTGACCGTCACCGTGGCGGTGGTGGAATTGGCACCTGTCAAATTGGCGGCGTTGGTGACTTTCACCCAGTAGCTTGTGGTCGAGGTCAGGACCGGAGTGGTGAAGCTGGCGGAATTGGTTCCCACAGGAGTCGTGGTGGTTCCGCTAGCGCCTTGATACCATTGATACGTGAAAGGAGCCGTGCCGGACGCTGTGATGCTCAGCGTGGTGGTATCACCGCTATTGATCGTTACCGAGGCGGGCGAAGTAACAATGGCCGCGGGTTGGTTGACCGTCACTGTGGCGGTGCTCGAATTGGCACCTGTCAAATTGGCGGAGTTGGTGACCTTTACCCAGTAATCGTTGGTGGTGCTCAATGTCGGAGTGGTGAAGCTGGCGGAATTGGTTCCCACAGGAGTTGTGGTGGTTCCGCTGGTTCCCTGATACCATTGATAAGTCAAAGGTGCCGTGCCCGATGCTGTAACGCTCAGCGCGGTGGTATCGCCGCTGTTGATCGTCACCGAGGCAGGTGATGTAACGATCGCCGCAGGTTGGTTGACCGTCACGGTGGCAGTGGTCGAATTGGCACCTGTCAAGTTGGCCGCATTGGTAACATTCACCCAGTAGTTGGTGGTGGCGGTCAAGACCGGAGTGGTGAAACTGGCGGAGTTGGTCCCCACAGGAGTGGTCGTAGTGCCACTGGTGCCCTGATACCATTGATACGTGAGGGGTGCTGTGCCGGAGGCGGTGACGCTCAACGTGGTAGTGTCGCCGCTGTTGATGGTGACCGAAGCAGGCGAAGTCAAAATCGCCGCAGGCTGGTTGACGGTCACCGTGGCGGTCGTTGAATTATCGCCCGTTAGATTTGCGGTATTGGTGACTTTCACCCAGTAATTTGTGGTCGAAGTCAACGCCGGAGTCGTGAAACTGGCGGAGTTGGTTCCCACTGGAGTGGTGGTGGTGCCGCTGGTGCCCTGATACCATTGATAGGACAATGGAGCCGTGCCGGAGGCGGTTACGCTGAGCGTGGTGGTGTCACCGCTGTTGATGGTCACCGAGGCTGGTGATGTGACGATCGCCGCTGGCTGGTTGATTGACACTGTAGCAGTGGCGGAATTGGCTCCCACAAGATTAGCGGCGTTGCTGACTTTCACCCAGTAGTTGGTGGCAGAGGTTAAGGCCGGCGTGGTGAAACTGGCGGAGTTTGTACCTACGGGGGTGGTGGTGTCACCGCTGGTGCCCTGATACCATTGATAGGAGAAGGGGGCTGTGCCCGCTGCGGTGACACCCAGCGTGGTAGTGTCGCCACTGTTGATGCTCACCGAGGCGGGTGGTGTGACAATCGCCGCAGCCAGGGTGACCGTCACCGTGGCGGTCGTGGAATTGGCACCTGCCAGATTGGCGGCATTGCTGACTTTCACCCAGTAACTGGTATCGGCTGTCAACACCGGAGTGGTGAAACTGGCGGAGTTGGTGCCGACCGGGGTGGTGGTTGTGCCGCTGGTGCCCTGATACCATTGATAGGTGAAAGGAGCCGTGCCGGAAGCCGTGACGTTGAGCGTGGTGGTGTCGCCACTGCTGATGGTTACCGAAGCAGGCGGCGTGACAATCGCCGCAGGCTGGTTGACCGTCACCGTGGAGGTGCTCGAATTGGCACCTGATAGATTGGCGACGTTGGTGATTTTCACCCAGTAACTTGTGGTGGATGTCAATGCCGGGGTCGTGAAGCTGGCGGAGTTGGTTCCCACCGGAGTGGTGGTGTCACCGCTGGTTCCCTGATACCATTGATACGTTAGAGGTGCTGTGCCGGACGCTGTAACACTCAGCGTGGTCGTTTCACCGCTGTTGATCGTCACCGAGGCGGGGGATGTGACGATCGCCGCAGGCTGGTTGACCGTCACTGTGGCGGTGGCGGAGTTCGCACCTGTCAAATTGGCCGCATTGGTGACCTTTACCCAGTAATCGGTGGTGGTGCTCAACACCGGAGTCGTGAAACTGGCGGAGTTGGTGCCGACAGGGGTGGTCGTGGTGCCACTGGAGCCTTGATACCATTGATACGTCAAGGGCGCAGTGCCGGATGTGGTGACGCTCAGCGTGGTGGTGTCACCACTGATGATGGCCACCGAGGCGGGCGACGTGACAATCGCCGCAGGTTGGTTGACGCTCACTGTGGCGGTGGATGAATTGGAACCCGTTAGATTGGCGGCGTTGGTGACCTTCACCCAGTAACTGGTGGTCGAGGTCAACGCCGGAGTCGTAAAACTGGCGGAGTTGGTGCCGACGGGCGTCGTCGTGGTGCCGCTGGTGCCCTGATACCATTGATACGTCAAGGGGGCGGTACCGGAAGCCGTGACGCCGAGCGTGGTGGTATCACCGCTGTTGATGGTCACCGAGGCGGGCGAAGTGACAATCGCCGCAGGTTGGTTGACGCTCACCGTGGCGGTGGTGGAATTCGCTCCTGTCAAATTGGCGGCGTTGGTGACCTTCACCCAGTAACTGGTGGTAGATGTCAGGATCGGTGTGGTAAAGCTGGCGGAGTTGGTGCCGACGGGCGTAGTCGTGGTGCCACTGGTGCCCTGATACCATTGATACGTCAAGGGCCCAGTGCCGGAAGCCGTCACGCCGAGCGTGGTGGTATCACCGCTGTTGATGGTGACCGAAGCAGGCGAGGTGACGATCGCCGCAGGTTGATTGACCGTCACCGTAGCGGTCGCGGAATCGGCACCTGCTAGATTCGCAGCGTTGGTGATTTTCACCCAGTAGTTGGTGGTCGAAGTCAACACCGGGGTGGTAAAGCTGGCAGAGTTTGTCCCCACCGGAGTGGTGGTGGTGCCGCTGGTGCCCTGATACCATTGATAGGTCAAAGGAGTCGTGCCGGATGCGGTGACGCTGAGTGTGGTAGTATCACCGCTGTTGATCGTCACCGAGGCAGGTGAAGTGACAATCGCCGCAGGCTGATTGACCGTCACTGTCGCGGTGGGGGAATTAACACCGCTTGGATTGGCAGCGTTTGTGACTTTCACCCAGTAACTGGTGGTGGTGGAAAGAATCGGGGTGGTGAAGGTGTCGGACGTTTCTCCGGAGACCGGGTTGGTAGTGTCACCGCTGATGCCTTGGTACCATTGATAAGTGAAAGGTGCGGTACCGGATGCCATGATGTTCAGCGTGGTCGTGACGCCGCTGTTAATGGTGACCGATGCGGGTGGTGTGGCAATCGCCGCGGGCTGGTTGACGGTCACCGTGGCGGTGTTGGAGTCCGCTCCAGTCACATTGGCAGTGTTTGTGACTTTCACCCAGTAACTGGTAGTGGTGGTCAACGCCGGGGTGGTGAAACTGGCGGAGTTGGTGCCGACAGGAGTGGCGGTGCTTCCGCTGCTGCCTTCATACCATTGATAAGTGAGGGGTCCTGTGCCGGAAGCCGTGACGCTTAGTGTGGTAGTGCCGCCGCTGTTGATGGTTATTGAGGCGGGTGGTGTGTCAATCGCAGCGGGCACGACAACAGGACCGCTTCCTTGCGTGACGAATGAAACCATGCCGTTGCTACCGACGGTGATGGTTCCTTCGTAGGTTCCTTCACCGGTATTTCCTGTGCCGGCAATCTCATTCGTTAGGCCTTCGACTGCAACGATCCGATAGAGATCGAGCGCGAACTCGACAGATCCGGCGGCACCAAAGGTACCGAAGGATGTCGCGTTTCCCTGCTGCTGGATGCCACCTTCAAATGCACGGAACGCGACTCCTTGAGATGCGACTCCTTGAAAAATCGTCAGAGGCTGCAAATTATCGATTTTCGATGCACTAGTGGGGGATACTATGATTTGTGCATTATAGCCATTCGGGAATGAGGTGCCAACATCTCCGAAAAAATCGTTCTGCGTCAGTATGTCCGCCGCAGCATTGGACAAATCAGTATCGCCGAAAATGACCCACTGATTGGAATTTGGCGCGCCGACAGTGCCGACACCATCGCGCGATGCTGACACATACACTGTTCGGGCTGCGTCACCATTGACTACGACTGTGGATGTGTCGCTTTTAGAATAAACCCCAGAGAGACCGGCGAAAATATCAGGGTCAGTCGCCCAATCGGGACCAAACGCTTCGGTCAATTTGACATTGATGTCCAAGAAATTGATCTTGTTTGCTGCATCCGGTCCGGCGGCTGCTCCTCGATAGAGGGTGGCTGCATTGCCGAGATCGACGTAGACGGTGTTGGTATTACCAGCTTTTTGGAAAGTAAGCATGAGGTCGCCTGCGGCGTAATACGAATTAGCGGCCATGGCGGTCACGGTGAGGCCCAAGGTCATTGCGAGGAAAAGATATATTTTGGATATAGTCTTATTCATGGTGTGATTGTTAGTTTTGGAGGGGTGATCAGCAGTGTTTTGGCAATCATTGGTTGCTTCCGGTGCTGCCTATGACGGTGACCGGCTGCAATCACATAGTTGTGACTCTCAATATGGGTATCCGCCGATTTGGGGCGAACCCGGCTATGTTACAATATTGTCACACAATGAACTTCGCTTCACTTTAGCAAAGCAAGATTATAGAGTTGTTTACTATATCGACTTCGAGAAATCGTCGGCTAAATCGAGAAGGTGAAAGCAAACGATCATGTGACGAAAGTGTCACCCAACAACCCTAGGTAATTGCAAGCCGCCGATCAGTATGACGCCGCTTTCAGAACTTCTGAGAATGATTCAACGGATCATCCCTTCGGGTTCACTCGGCACACCAACACCACAAAATACAACATCCTATGAAAAACAAATTCACACGTTGCGCCCTGCTAGTGGCGTCTTCGTCACTTCTAGCGAACTTCTCCGCTTCGGCGGCGAATTCGTTTTATCATTTGGGCGACCTTATGCTGACCTTCCAGCAATCAGGCGGCTCCAATACCGTCTACGTCGATCTCGGTAACGCAGCCACGCTTTATCGCGGGACAGCTGCTGGTGCCGCTGATGGAGTTAACAAAATCAACTTCATGGACATCAATTCCACGCTCACCACGGCCTTCGGTTCCGGTTGGGCCTCCGACCCGTCAGTTTATGCCGGACTCTCCGGTGTGTATTCCACCAGTGACTCCTCCACTGTCGTCACCAACGGTGACGCTGCCCGGACGTTGTATGTTTCCGCCGCTCGAAACAGTGTCGGCACTATCGGAGCAGCAGATTCCAGTCAGTGGGTCATTTACGGCGATACTGATATGTCCAACGCCGCAACGGATATCCTGTTGCAAAACAATGTCCTTGACCTCTACACTTTGGGCCAGGTTGTCTCCGCCACCAGCACATCCAAGATCGATGAGATGCAGCCTCTGACGCTTTTTCTGGGAAACTATTCTCAAGGGCTCGCGTTTCGTGCATTTGAAGGCGGTATCCAGCAGAAAGGAAGCGCGACATCCTTCGGCACCTTTGGTGCCGCCGGGTCCACCGAGTTCGCACTCGATCTCTATCGCATCAACGCTGTTGAAGGTCTGACGAATCAAATCGCCGGAACCGGGAATACCGGTGAAGGCACCTACGAGGGAACCATCACAGTCGGCACCAACGGCATGGTTTCCTTTGTCGCCGTCCCGGAACCCTCCTCACTTGCCCTGAGCGGATTGGCTACCGCCGCGCTCGTCCTGCGCCGCCGCCGCTCTGCTTGAAATAACCATTTATCACAACCAAACACACCACACCTGTTTAATCCAAAATAACAAAATCATGAAACCAAACGCATATATTACCGGCCTCGCCGCCCTCTCTCTCGCAACTACAGCCTATGCCGACGTGACGATCAACATCACGGGTGCCACTGCATTCCGTAGTGCCACACTCACCGCCATCAAAGCGCAGTATGATATCGGCAACGGCGGTGTTTCATACAAATACGCCCACGATAAAGCCGCTGGTGGAACCAATTTCAATGGCTCCAAAAGGTCGATCTGGGTCGGTAAATTCCCAGGCATCACTGGCACCACAACCATTCGTTGCTGTTTCACCGGCTCTGTCGAAGGAGTTCGCGCCTTGAATCTTACGGGCGCTGTCGATCCAGCCCCACCGACATACTACCCAGTCAATCAGCTCGACACAACCACTGCCAACAACCCCGGAGTAGAAGTCGCCAGCCCGACGGTGGTTTCGCCGGGACTTGAGACACTCAGCACGACTTCAGACATTGCGTTTTCCGACGTGAACTTGGCTTCCACGCCTTACACCGGCAGCTTGCTTAGCAATGACAGAGTTGGCGTGATCGTTTTCTCGATGGTATCCAACGAAGGATCGAGCATCAGCAGCGTGACTTCGCAACAATACCGTGCAGTGCTTTCGAAGGGTCAGCCATTGAGCCTGTTCACCGGAAACCCAGCTAACACCACCAAGGTTTACGCAGTTGGCCGTAACGACGGCTCGGGAACCCGCACTACCGCACTTGCGGAAGTCGGTTACGGTATCACCACCACCGTGAAACAATACGTCGCCATCGAATCGGATGCCTCCGCAATCACCAAGCTTCAGTTGGTTCCTGCAGGTGGCGTCAACATCCTGAACAGCCAGCCGGGCACAGGTCAATTGACCACGAACGCCTCAACGGTTTGGGGGCAAAATATTGCTGGTAATGGTGGCTATGATAGTGGCGACAATATTGCAGCCGATTTCGGCAAAACCACTGCAAGCCCAACTGTCTATGATGAGACCTACACTGAGATATCAACAGGCACCAAGGTCGACCTCATCACATTTTGTGGGGTCAAAGACGCCAATACGGCAAGAAATGCCGGTGGTATCCTCTGTAAATTCAACGGCGAGGGCCTCGATCTTTTGGGAGCCAGCGGCTCTTTGAGCGCGGCAGACAAGCTCAAGATCAAAAACGGTCAATACACGGCATGGGGATATGAGCGTATGTTCAGGAATACGGCCGTGGCTGACAAGGTTGTGGCTTATAACGCCCTCAAAGGTGCCATCCCTGCCAACATCGGCACTGCAGGTCTGCCGATCACCACTGTCGGAGCAGAGACTAAAATGAATGTGAGTCGTGCATCCGATGGTGGCACGGTTGCTCCTTGATCCGGCATAGGGCTTGACGCTTTTGGTTGAGAGTGGAGATTCCAATTCAGACCCAAAGCTGACAAGTCCGTAAGAGTTGAAGCTGGCATCGGGCATCCCCTGGTGCCAGCTATTTCTTTACCATACGCTTATTCCCACCGTATCGCCATTATGATTTGGACACGTCCTCTTATTTTCAAAACCTTCGTGATCGGACTGACTGCTGCTTTCTCGGTCATGATCGTCTGGCTGTCCGTGAAAGACAGGCAACCGCGCGGTGGCACTAAGAACTCGCCGCGTATATCCCACCGTATGGCAAATCGGGACAAGAATGACACCGGTCTGCACCGTGTTACGAGTGCCACCACGTATCGAGGAACGAGTCCGGCTACCACGGGTGATGCTGATACGTTTGAAATCGGAGGCCCCGCAGATCAAGTCGGTTACACCATCCATACGTCCGCTGCTAAGGACATTGCCATTCAGGGTGATGGATTTGATGGGTTGTCAGTCACAGACGATACTCATTCTTCTGCAAATCCAACCATCAGAGCCATCCAATTGAACGACGATGTTCGACTGCCTGCCGCACTAATGCCGCTGGGTCAGGAAAACTGGCCACCCGCTGTGGCCGCAGCCGCTGTAGAAATCGGCAACACGTTTTATCGCAAGTTGCAAGAGCGAGCCGCAGTGCTCCAAGGGACCCGTGAAGATTCCAATAACGGGATGGAACCCACTATGGTATCGAATAGTCCTGAATCCGCTCATCTGTCTCAAAACACTGCCTCGCCAACGGACCTGCAAGCTCCGGAGATCGCAGAAGACTTCACCTTGATCTCTAACACCCAGGATGCTGAACAAATCCGCAGACAAGCTGACGAGCAGTTTCGGGCGCTTTACGGAAACGAGCAATTTATCCGGCAGACTGTCAACAGCGGCATCGAAGTGCGACTGCCACCTGAACCCGCCAGTCCCTAAAGAGGACTCAAGGAACATTTTTCTGGATTAGCTTTCGTAACTCCAGCGCCTTCACTCTGGCCGCATCCATTTCCCCGTTCTTCAGGCCCTGCACAGTATCATCGAGTTCCTTGGTCGCGGTGATCTCATCCTGATCCGCTGCTATTAGCAGCCACGCCAATGCTTCCAACCGGGTTTGTTTATCCGCCGAAAGGGGGCCAAGGATGCAAGCCAAGTTAGTCTGTGCCTTGGGATATCCTTGGAGCGCGGCTTTGCGGAACCACTGCTCTGCCATGGCCTTGTCCACAGGGACGCCCCAACCGAAATCACTCATCATGCCCATAATGTTCTGGGCGGCGGCGATGTCAGCAGCAGCGGCGATTTTCAAATAGCGGGCGGCAACCTCATAGTTCATCGGCAAGCCGTGTTCTCCCGAAAAAAGGATACTTCCGTAGGCAAGGCATGCTTCGGGAAGGTTTTGATCCGCCGCATTCTTGATCCAAAGCAGGCCTTCGGCAGGATTATTTTCAGAGGTGGTTCCGGAGTTCTTGGCGCCACTTAGCAGGAGATTGCCCAGATTCAACTGAGCCTTCGCAGAACCTTTTTCCGCACCTTTGCGGAACCATTCAAGCGCTTGTTTTTCATCTTTGGGCACCGCGATGCCGTTGCTAAAGAAATATCCAAGTCCGCCGATGGCATCGGCGTTGCCTTGATCGGCCGAAGCCTTCATCAACTCGAACGCTTTCTTCACATCCTTGGGCACGCCCTCACCACGGAGATAGGCCCGTGCCAATTGAAATTGAGCGTCGGCGTCACCCCGCTCTGCTGCGGCAACAATTTCCGGTGCGGATTGTGGTTTGCTTTCCGTTGACCATGCTGTGGGGACGCTAAGAAACAACATGATGATGGTGCAATGATGGAATTTCATATTTTCAGTAGGTTGGTAAAATTTCAGAGGGTGGCGTTTTGCTTGTCGTCCTCTTTATTTTTCTCCTCTTCTTCTTCACCGGAGCCTCCGCCATAGCCGATGACTTCCACAGTGATGAGGGACAATGCATCCTCGACTTTAGCGGGTTCCGCGGGCTTCTGCTCGTCGGATGGTTTAACGACTGTTGAAGTGGTGGCGGCGCTTGAGTTAGATGCGCTGGTTACCGCGCTCACACTGGGCGCGGAGGGCGCGGACACGCTGCTGCCGGTGGTGGTGCCGCCCGCACTGATATTTCCCGCATTGATGACCACCTGGGCGGCGATGTTGAGATTGCCTGTGACCCGGATACCGGCATCACCCGCATCAACAAAACCTTTTGGTGCGATCAGGTCCACGTTGCCTGCTTTCACTCCTTCCACAGCAGCAAGCACGCCGATGCCGCCACCGGTTGCCAGGCCTCCGAGATCGGTCTGGATATCCGCACTGGAAATATCGATGACCACGCGCGTCGGAGGGGCGGTGACCACCGTTCTCGGAGAGGTGCCTGCGGCGATGTTGCCATTGGAAGACCACATCACGATGTCGCCACCACGCAGAGTGAAGATCCGGGCCTGGCCGATGGAAACATCACCATCGGTGAAGGTTGAGATCGAGCCTCCGTATTCCGTGACAACACCGGGTGGAGTCAGGGGGTTGCCGAAAATCGAATTCGCCATGGTAATGCCGCCGCCAGGTGCTCCGAGGCTGATCGATCCACCCGTTACCGTGCGGATTTCCCGAGCGCGGGTAAGGATATCACCCTTCGGTTTTTCTTCACCGAACAAGGTGACTACCGCAGCAACTCCGGTATCGTAATTTTCCTTTTTTGCATAATCCCGTCCGGTATCGCGGAGAACCTGATAGAAACGCTCCAAGGCTACTATCGATTGTTGCTCCTCAGTGAGTGTGGAAAACTTTCCCGATATGCCGAGTTTGTCCAAATAGGGGGATTTGATGACGGAGTCCACGTTGATGTATTTTTCAATGAACGCGTCGAAATCCATGGAACTGGAGGAAAGCCCGTCTGCGGGCCCGGTGCCCCCCCACTTCGATACTCCCGCATGGGCGATGATGTCCGCTCCAGAGAAAGGCAGGTTCGGATTACGGATATCTCCAATACTGGTGATGCCCACGCCAGTGCCGTCGGTGAAATTGGCTCCTGATCCCAGATCAAGATTTCGTCCGCTAAGCACTTCAAGCACACCCGGACCATTGATCTGAATGTCACCTGCCAAGGCATTCGTACTGTTGCCTGCGACGGTGCTGCGCAGTCCATCCCCAACCACATTGCCGCTGGTAAGATTGTTGGCGAACGCGCGAACAGCGGCATTTTCGTTAAAAGAAATGATATCCCGACCTGCGGAAACCAGACTGACATCGTCCATGGAAACGTTTTGCAAATAGAAGGCGATATCCGTGATGTCACGCTGTGCCATGATTCGCGCCTCCTTAGGTGTATAGAGTGTCAGACCGGTAATGTCTCCTCCTGTGGCGTAAAGACGAACCGGATTCAAGTCGCCTGCGTGCAGCAACCCGGGATCGTGAAGTGCACGTTTTACCTCACTGGTTGCGGCGAACCCGCTAGAGGAGCCCGTCTCATTGAGTGCCAGACTCACTTTTTGGAGGATATCAACATTGTTTTGAGCCGCATCACTCTGTACCCGGCCAACGACACGCTGGTAAGCCAGTGGTGAGATGATCCCGGGCAACGACGAGGGATCTGCGTCGGAAATATTAATACTGGACGCAGTCCAAACTTGAACAACGGAATCCCTCACCGTGCCGCGACCGGCGGATTGCAGTCCCACGATGTTTGAGCCCGTCACCAGTTCGAGATTCCCACTAACAGAAGGGAATAAAATCAAACTGCCAGTCAGATTCAAGTTTCCAGCAAACGCGGTGCTGCTCAGGTTGGGTGCGCAAAGTTTGAAAACTGTATTGAATGTTGTCAGATCCATTTCCGACAAACGAAGCCAAGGTTGGTAATTTGAGGCATTGCTTGCTGATGAATCACCGTTGAAGAGGTTTTGCGTGCTGAACCATACCTCCAAAACAGAGCGAGGAGACAAACTATCTGGTAAATTCACCTCAGTCCGGTGAGTCACATCGCCGCCATAAGATGCGACCGTGGCTCCCGCATCTGCGGAATAAGTGTTGAAATAAGTCTTGTACCAATACTTGTTGTTGATGCCTTGCGGGAGGAGAAAAGGATTGGTGACCGGACCAAGGAGCACATCGCCACGCGCTGCCACGTCGAAATTCGATTTGCCCACGAAAAGCGTTGTAGGCAACCAGGTCAGCGGATCAAATGGGGCGGAGTTGTTAAGAATTCCGAGAGAAGGAGAGCGTGCTTGATTGGTCGTGATGCTGCCACCGGCAAACAACAATCCTTCGCCCTTTTCGACATAATAAACACCGCCATCAATGTTCCTTCCCGCGACAACCGACACATCGCCACCGCCCAGCTCAAGTAGCTTGTCTGAATCAGGAGCGACGTTGAGATATTCCGGCGCTCCGGCCACAACGTTGAAATCCGGATTGTTTCTACGACCGGGCATCCGTGCGTTGGTCGGAGAGACGGCATCGACGTTCACAACATCATTGCCAGCCATCAGGCTCACATTACCGCCGCCCAGTGCCCCGATGCCTTCGAAAAAGTTGCTATAGTCGATCCACCAGGTCGTCGATGTCGCCTTGTCGTTGATGTTGGTGTCGTCCTGAATATTGAGACTTGTTCCGAATCCCCCATCGCTGGCAAACAGACCTGTCTTGGAATTCACATAACCGCGGCGGTAGAGCCAGTTGGTGGGCATCTGGCGACTGGAGTCGACGGTGAGCACGCCGTTAAGCATCGTGTAGTGGCCGATATTCGATTGGGCCGTGACGGAGATATTCCCGCCAGCCATGGACCAGGTCGAAGGATAAAGCTGTTGCACGATTCCCAAGGTGGCTCCATCACCACTTTGGCTAGGGTGAGATGCTTCGGTCGTCGGTAATACCGGCAGGACGAAATCGTTCTCGCTGTAAACGGTGGTCGGTGTGGGCAGCGCAACTCCGGCAGTGTAAATTGTGGAGAAGGGATTGCGAAGCTGCACATCGCGTCCCGCGCTGATGGTGATGTCACCCGTGCCTGTGCGAACCACTTCAAACCGGTTACCCCTGTTTGTCGTAGTTTGGGAAATACGGATGGTGTCAGCTGTTTGTCCCAAGGAGCCTGTGGCCGCACCGAGTCCTGAAGATCCCGAATTCGGCACCGCCGGATAGAATTCACCGACGATCACAGAGCCTTTGAGTGGCTGCGAGATGTCTAGTTCGGGGGCAGGCAAAACATTGCGAAAGTTACTGGCGTTCATGTCCGCCCCTGCTGTCAGGCGATAGGACCAGGACTGGGTGTTTGTTGGCAGGGAATCCTTGATGGTCATCAATTTCCCCAGCCACATCAGAGAATGACCGTGATCCGCGAAAGTTTGGTTGTTACCTTGTGTGATCGGGGTGAAGCCGTCACTGAGCGTGTTGTTGAAAACGAGGTCTCCCTGGGCTCGCAAAGTCAGCACGCCCGGCGCAC
>Ga0194063_10000958_pt1 | contig 19734 bp, 15 predicted proteins | sample SepL3720m_MetaG_FD_155459 | JGI IMG/M metagenome (GOLD analysis project Ga0194063, IMG submission 155459) | Anoxic zone freshwater microbial communities from boreal shield lake in IISD Experimental Lakes Area, Ontario, Canada - Sep2016-L373-20m | ecosystem: Environmental > Aquatic > Freshwater... | reverse complement strand
CGCTCGCTTCGTAGCTGAGTTCATCCGGATCGCCCCCTTTGTCCAAAGCGGCTTGGGCCATCATTTTTCTCACCAGATAGTGGGCCAAGAGCATTCCCCAGAACTCTTGCCTCACCAGTTCGGGCATCTTGCTGCGCAGGGTGATTTTGCCCTTGCGCAGGATGGTTTTACTTTCTTTGATCGTGATCTCTATCTCCCATCGCTGCGGATAGAGCCCAGCAAGTTCTTTGGCCGAAGCCACCAGGGGATCCAGGATCGTGGTGATGAGCCGATAAACCATGGGCGTATCAGCGCTACCAGGGTCTTTGATCCTGTATTCGATCACGCGAACGATTACGGGCTTGTTGCCTTTGCTCCTCTCTTCTTCGGGCAACCATTGCGCGAGGTATGAACCGTCGGAGAGAACCTTGGTTTTTCGCAAAGGCACGGAGGTTTTTGCCCGCCACAGCAAGTGCGCCCCGGTCTTGGCGAATTGCTTCCACAGTGCATAGCCGGGAAAAAGGCGGTCCGCCATGCAAAGCATCCCGGCGTGAAGGCTCGGGGTCAGGGATTTGGCGAGGTGGATTTCCGAGTCCTTGTAGGCACCGAGCTTCGAGGCGAAAACGAGGTGAGTGCCGCATTCCGCCAGTGCGACAAAACGAGCCAGCGGCCAGGCTCCCTCCCCGTTTTGGTTGGACGAACGTCCGAACTCCTTGCTGTTGGTCGGCGTGTCCTGCAAGGCTAGGGTGCTGCCGTCGAAGGCCACCAACAGCATGTCTTTAAAGTAACTTCCCTTCAGGGATTTTTCCGACATGGGTCGCGCCATTTCCTCGTGCAGACGCTGCATGGGAAGTTCCCCCAAGCGTTGTCGCGCATCGCTCAAGGACTCGCGGCAGGCAATCCTCAAGCGATGGTTGCCGAGCCACTGCAAGCCTCCGATCAACCACCGCAGCACACTCTGGTAAGCCACCCCTGGAAATAAGCTCAGGGCAATCACATAATACACGACGAGTGCCGCAGGCAAGTCGCGCACCCGCTTGTCCGCTTTGCCGCATGCGGCGACGATAGACTGCACCTTTTGAAGGGGAAAACACAGGGAGAGAACCCCCACGCCAAGATGTTCGGTCGCGGCGTTTCCTTGGGAGATGTTTTTCGCGTGCCTGGCCATGCACCCCAAAATACACGACTTCGACGGTTTGTCAATCTAACTGACAGTATTGGGCGGGACGCCCGTGCCCCCTGTTTTTCGCTGGCCGCTTATCGTCCGTTGATTTCCAAGAGATGGTATCAGAGGAGGTCCTGCCCGTGTTGCTCGCCGACGAGTTTGTGAAGGGCCTTGATGTTTTCCGCCTGGTCGGCGCGGCACACGAGCGTCGCGTCCGGAGTGTGGATGATGATCAGGTCGTCGCAGCCGATCGTGGCGATCAGATGCTGCGGGTCGCTCGACGCGACCAGCGTTCCGCGCGTGTCGAGCAACACGGCCCGCCCGGCACCGACCGCGTTGCCGTCCGCATCCCGCGCGCAGGTCTCGGCAAACATCGGCCAAGAGCCGACATCCAGCCACTGGAGCGGCATCGGCACCGCCGCCACGCGAACCAGCGGGTCGCGAGAGGCCGGCTCCATGACCGCGAAGTCCACGCTGATCTTTTTGAGGGCCGGAAAAATCTCCGCGAGCACGGCGTCGCGCTCCGGCGTGTTCCATGCGACCCCGATTTTTTCGATGCCGGCGAAGATTTCCGGTTCGTAGCGGCGGATGCAGTCGAGGAGCGTCGAGGCCCGCCAGACGAACATCCCGCTGTTCCAGAGATAACGCCCCGGCCCGGCGGCGAAGTAGTCGCGAGCCGTCTCCGCATCGGGCTTCTCGCGGAACTGCCGGACGACGCGCGCCGACTCGTCCATGCTGTCGCCGAGTTCGAGGTAGCCGTATCCGGTGGCGGCGGCGGTCGGCGCGATGCCGAAAGTAACGAGCGTTTCGGGATGCTCCTCGGCCAGCCGGAAACCATGATCCACAATCTTCAAAAATTCGTCCGCCGGCTCGATGATATGATCGGCGGTGAACACCGCGATCACCGCATCCGGGTCGCCGGCCGCAATGGCAGCCGCTGCGAATCCGACGGCATTGAGCGTGTCGCGCCCGGTCGGTTCGCCGAGAAACTGCGCGCGGGAAAACCCGGCGAGCGAGGAAGCGATGACCTCCGCGTGGCCCTGACCGGCGCAAATATATCGGTTTCCAGCGGGGACGAGCCCCTCGAGCCGGTCGAAGGCGAGCTGGAGCAGGCTTTTTCCGCCGATGAACGGGATGAGTTGCTTGGGCAGCTTGGCGCGGCTCATCGGCCACAGCCGCGTGCCCGAGCCTCCGGCAATAATCAGTGCGTGTCTCATATGATAAAACTGTTTGCGTTGCGGTTCCGGGCGTGTCGATCCGCTCGCCGGGCCGCCGCCAACATGGACAGAAAGTGCCGGAGGGAAAAGTTGCAAATCGCCATCCGCGGGTTTATTTGCAACGGAGCCAATCCTGAAGGTCCAGGCACGGTGTGCGACTGCGTCTTCCGCGAAAAACTCAACCAACAAATCCATCCATGAAAAAATCGTTTCTGATTCTTTTGATGACATCCGCCTTTGCCTGGGCGGGCAACTACCCGCTGGAAACCTGTCTGGTCTCCGGCGAGAAGCTCGGCGAGATGGGCAAGCCGTATGTGTTCGTCACTGAGGGCACGGAGATCAAACTCTGCTGCCCGCAGTGCAAAGCGAAGTTCGACAAGGACCCGGCGAAGTATCTGGCCAAGCTCGCGGAGGCTGCGAAGACAGCGAAATAAAACAACCCCGTGGCAGATCCCATCCGCCGACGCACCACCGCCATGAAGCCGGGCCGCACGCTTCTGAGGGTCGCGTTTTTTTTCCTTGCGGCCACGCTCCTGCCCGCGTGCTCGAAGCCAAGCGCGCCCGCCCGCAAACCGAAGTTCTACCAGAGCCCGATGCACCCGTGGATCACCTCGGACAAGCCGGGGAACTGCACGATTTGCGGCATGAAGCTCGTGCCGGTCTATGACGACAAGCCGGCCTCCGACGCGTCCGCGCTCGAGGTGTCGGCGCAGACCGCGCGCGTGCTCGGTCTCGCCACGGCCCCCGTGCTCCGCGAGCCCCTCCACAAGGCGGTGCGGGTGAGCGGCATCCTGGAGGACGACGACACGCTCCACCGGGTGGTCGCCGCATTCTACGACGGGCGGATCGAGCAGGTCTACGTGCAGCAGGTCGGGCAGAAAGTCCGGGCCGGGCAGCCTCTGGCCTCGATCTACAGCCCGGAGCTGCTCTATGTCGTCCGCGAATTTCAAAATGCCTCGGCGCGCGCAAAAAACGATCCGGTGGCCGTCAATGCCCGCCACCGCCTGATCCAATACGGGCTGGATCCGGAGCAGGTGGACGGCCTAGTCGCCCTGCCGAAGGATCGGTATTCGATTGATATCCTCGCACCTTCGGACGGCACCCTTCTCGTCCGCAATGCCTACCAGGGCCAGTATGTGAAAAATGGAGAGCGACTTTTCGAGATGGGAAACCTCGCCCGGCTCTGGTTCAAGGCAGAGATCTACGAGCGCGACCTGCCCTTCGTCCGCATCGGCGAGAAAGCGGTCATTTCGACGCCAGCGGTGCCGGGCCGGACCTTCGAGGGAGCCGTCACATTTCTCGACCCGAATTTTGATCCGCAGAGCCGCAGCACGAAAATCCGCATCGAGGTGGACAACCCGCTTTCCGAATCTGCTGGTGGCTACGAGCGGCTTTTGCCCCACCGCGCGTATGCCGAGGCGCTGGTCGAAACCACGACGACGCCGGTCCTGACGATCCCCCGCTCTGCCCTCCTCCGCGATGGCAGGCGCGAGGTCGTCTATCTGCAAACCGCGCCCGGGCAATATGAGATGAAAAGCGTGCAGTCCGGACGCTCGGGCGCAGACCGGGTCGAAATCGTTTCCGGTCTGAAAGAGGGCGACATCGTCGTGGCCAGCGGCAACCTCATGCTCGACGCCGAGTCCCAGCTCCGCCTCGGTGCATCGCTCGTCCCGGGCAAAGCAAAACCCCTCCCGGATGACGCGGCCCGCTTTTTGGAAACGATGGCCTCCGTCTCGGCCGCGCTCGCGGCGGATGGTGCCGTGGCTGCCGGGAAGATCGAAATCCCCACGCTGCAAGAAACGAAGGAAGCGCCCTTTTCGGAAACATTCCTCAAATCCGGCAAGCTGCCCCCGCTCCCGAAGACGTCGGATCTCGCGCAGGTCCGCGCCGGGTTTTACGAGTGGAGCACCCTCGCCGCAAACCTCGCCATCGAGCTCAAACGCCAGGGATACGAGGTGCCGGTCCGGGTTTTTGAATGCCCGATGACCGGCGGCTCATTTCCCGGCGCCCCCCCGCGCGCCCGCTGGGTGCAGACCGGGGACAAACCGCTGAATCCTTTTCTCGGACTCGAAATGCAGGACTGCGGAAACGAGATCCGTCCATGAGCGGCCTGCCCGGCCGAACTCAACGGTGACGCCGTGCTGCCCGTGGATCCGTTTTTTTCTTGTGCCTTGCCGTCCGGAGTTTCATGGTGACTGGCATGGGGCAGGACATCCGGCATCGCGTTTCGATCGCTATCCTCCGTGCGGGAGCTGCGATCCTTGCAGCATTCGGATTGGTCGTGCTTTGCGGAGTTCAAGTCTTGGCTGAACCAACGGCGGGAGATGCCGCCCTGATAGCCCCCGACCTCCAGCAGATCAGCAAGGCCCCGGACCGCTGGCCGGAAACCATTTCGGTGGTTGCCACGGTCACCGTGGATCTTTCGATGAACGGGCGCAAAGTCGGCCAGGCGACGGTCTTGCCCTCGCAGAAGCTGAAGGTTGTCGGCATCGAAAACGGGAAGTTGCTTGTTGCTGTGGGGAGCATTGTGACTTCTCTCTCTCCCGAGCAGACAAATTTCTGGCAGAGCTACGACGTGAGGCAGCAGGAGATCGCCGCAGAGAAGTCGTCCCTGCCTGTCGCCTCGGCCACCGCGTCTCCACCCGCAGCCTCCGCTTCTCCATGCGCCACCGTGCGAGACTCCCGCGCCACGCCCATGGGCGCGTTCTCCGCGCAGGCTGTCCCGCTCACCCGGCGCACAGCGGAAAAGAATGGAGGAGGCTTGCTTTCGAGTGTTGCCGGGCGCTACTACCAACCGCTGTCCTCCCCGCCCGCATCCTTGAAATCCGAACCCGTTTGCACCACGCTGACTTACTTTGAAATTTCCGTTGCTGGCCGGCAGGTCCCGATGGTTGTCGATTTCGGTGACGCGAGCCGCTCAAAAGTTTTTTTTGATCCGAAGGGCACCGGAGAATTGAAGGACGCGAAACCTCAGTCCGCTCAGAACAGCCGGGACTCACGTGGCGCTCCGCAGGGCTACGGCCAATATGAAATCGGGCCGCTTGCCATGGAGATATCTGTGGGGAAGAATGGCGCGCCCTTCAAGTTGCTGGTTACGAAATACCCATCGGGGAGTTCGTCCAGAACCCCGCAGGGATATGTGAGAGTGGTGCCAGTCGAGCACTTCAACGGGAGCGCAACCCTGGCCGGCCGCAAGATGGATGTCGCACTGGTTGATGCGGATTTCGACGGCAAGCTTGCTCCGGGGTTTCGTGCGGAATACGCGCAGGGAGTACAGAGGAGCAGCAGCACATCGACGCCCCCCTTTGATTGCCTTGCCCTCGATTGGAACGGCAACCAGCAATTCGACTCCCGCAACGAGGTGCTCCCCCTCGTTCCGCTCTTGGGGCTCGGCGGGAAGCACTACGAGCTGACCCCTGCCGAGAACGCTTCCTCGCTCGCCATCCGGGAGGTCCAGCCGGAAGTGGGCGCATTGGAAAAAAATTCCTCCGATGTGGATCTTGTTCTCGTTTCTGATCGTTGCGCGGTCGTTCTCGAATCCGGAGAAAATGGCGATTGGAAGGCGCCGGCCGGCGAATATTCCACGTCCTATTTCCGCCTGCACTCCAAAAAGGGCGGAGTGGACTGGAGCCTGCATGGGAGCAAGGCGGGCCCGGGCCTTGAAAAAGTTTTTGTCCAGCCCGGACAAACCACCTCCTTGAAGGTGGGCGCGCCGCTCACTCCGAAGTTTGAAGTCAGTTGGCGCGGCGACACCGCTTTGATCGGCTTCTCTTTGGCCGGCGTCGGCGGGGAGACGTATGAGGCTGGCGGACAACTGGGCGGGAATCGCCAGCCCCCGCCGGATTTGAAAATCATCAACCGCGAGGGAAAAGTTCTTGAGCGCGGCACATTCGAATATGGGTGAGGCGGAACCTGCCGGTACTCGTGGCGAGTGCCATCCAGCATGAGGGACGAATTCCGCATTGAACTCGATGCGAAGCTCGGGCCCTTCGCGCTCGAGCAGAGCGCCCAGTGGTTCCAGCGGAAATAGCGGCGGCGTCCGGCGTCACCGGATGGCGGGAGATTTGAGGTATCGCGTGTTCCCGACCCTCCGCGTCACACCGATGGCATCGAGGTGGTCAAGCAACGGCAACGCGAATTTGCGCGTGGTGTCGATCTGGTATTTGAAATCCACGCTTTCCAGCCGGCCTTTTTCCGTGATGTGTTCGGTCGCCCTGACAGCGGCCTCACGAATGGCGCTGCTGTGAAAAACAACGCCCCCGGGGGTCTCCACCAAGCGCCCGAAATCCTTGAGCGCCCGGATCGCCTGCGCGCAGGTCTGCTCGTCCACGCCCAGCTCCCGGGCGGCTTCCGGTGCGCCAGGCGGATGAAAAAGACGCCCGAGATAAAGGGTTTCGACACGCTCGCAAACACCCGCAATCGCCACGGGCAAACTCGGCTGCCAGCCAGGACGCGAGAACACCCGGGCCGTCAGGGAAAATTCGATGAGCCGGTCAGCGAGGAGGGCGGCCAGCGCCGCGTCAAAACAGGCGGCCGGCACCTGGCCGAGCTCGAGGACCCGCGCCTTCGTCAACCCCGGGCTTTGCGGCTCAGCCTGGTGGAAATCCTCGATCGCACCCAAAACTTTTTCTGTCGCTTCCTGGATGGCCTCGCGGTGGAAGAACCGGGCGCGTGCGCCGGCGGCCATCAATTTTTCGAGGCAGGCTTCGGCCTCGTCCGCCAGCATCGAGGTTTCCTGGGCAAGCTCTGCGGCTGTCGCCCCCTCCATTCCCCTGCGGCGCAAGCAAAGTTCGACCGCCTGCACGGGATCGAGAACCGCTTCCAACTTCTCGGCCGCATAGGACAGGGTTTCCTCGCTGGTTCGCTTGAGCCTGCGCGTCAACCCTTCCAGCACGAGTCCTCCAGCAATCGTGCGGGGAGGAGTCAGCAGGCGGACGATGAAGTGATCACGCGGCCCGAGCACCAACGGCGTGTCCAAACGGATCTGCACCACAGCCTCCTCGCCGCTCACCAGACGGCTGGATTTCAAAAGATAAACCGATCCCGTCACATCCGCCGTCCCCGCGTGAAAACGAATCTTTTCGCCGTTGCGAAGGACGTTCCGCACATCGGGCAGGACGCGCAACCGGCAGAGGATCCATTCGTGCGGCGCGAAAATCCCCGGGGCAACGACGGCATCGCCGCGCCGGATTTCATCGTTTTTCCACTGCGGGATATTGAGCGCTGCGCATTGACCGGCCTGCGCTTGCACGGCCTGGTGCTGGTAAACTTGCACGGTGCGCACGCGCCCTCTCTCGGGTGCCCCTCCTGCCTGGCGGATCAGCTCGAGTTCGTCGCCGACGGATGCCGACCCGCTGACGGGAATCCCCGTCACCACGGTTCCGAATCCCTTGACGGCAAACGTGCGGTCCACAGGCAGGCGGAAGGGTCCGCCCGTGTCGCGCCGGGGAATATCCGGGAGGATCCGGGCGAGGTGTTCCCGAAGGTCTCCCAACCCGTCGCCCGTCACATTGGATACCGGGACCATCACGGAATCCTCGAGAAACGTCCCGCGAACCTGATCGCGAATTTGTTGGCCGGCCTCCAAGACCCGGTCGGGCGAGACGCGGTCGGTCTTGGTCATGACGATCAGGCCCGCACGCACGCCTAGCAGCGAAAGGATGTCGAGATGCTCGCGGGTCTGCGGCATCACCCCATCATCGGCCGCCACCACAAACACCACCCCGTCAATCCCCGTCACCCCGGCAACCATCGTCCGAATAAAATTCTCATGCCCGGGCACATCAACGATCCCGACCTCGAACTCTTTGAAAAAAAACGGGGCGTATCCGAGGTCAATCGACATCCCCCGCTCTTTTTCCTCCTTCAAAGAATCCGTGTCGCAACCGGTCAGGTTCATGACGAGCGCGGTCTTCCCGTGGTCCACATGCCCGGCGGTGCCGACCGTGATGTTCAGCCGCTCGGCCATGGGTTCAATCCTTGCGCAGCAGAGCGGTGAGAGCGGCAACGATTTCGTCGTCCTCCCCGCAGAGAAGCGTCCGCGGGTCGATGAGCACCGCCTCCTGCCGGACACGGGTGAAGATGGGCGGCGATCCCTGCCGCAATGCGCGTGCCAGCTCCCCGGCACTCATGAGGCCGGGGCGGACCGTCACCAGCCGGGTGGGCAATTCCTGCTCGGGGAGCGAGCCGCCGCCCATGAAGCCGATTTCGCTTTCGACGCGCAGCTCGTAACCCGGGCCGCACCCCAGCCTGGAGACGATGCGTTCCGCCACAACTTCCAGTTCATCGACCGATTTCCGCAGCATCGCGAGCGTGGGCACGATTGCCATCGCACGCTCTTCATCCAAGAAAATCCGGAGCGTGGCCTCGAGTGCCGCGAGGGTGATTTTATCCACCCGGACGATCCTCGCCAGCGGGTCTTTGCGGATCTGCCCGACCAGTTTCTTCGTGCCGAGGATCAAGCCTCCCTGCGGCCCGCCGATCAGCTTGTCCGCACTGCAAAGAACAATGTCCGCGCCACTCGAAATCGACTCCTGGACCGTCGGTTCCTTCTCGAAGCCAAACCGCGAAAAATCGATCAGCGCACCGGCTCCGAGATCATCGATGACCGGGATGCCCAATGGCCGCGCCAGAGCAACAAGCTCGGACGTGGGCACGGATTTCGTGAAGCCGTGAATCCGGTAGTTGCTGGGATGCACGCTGATGATCGCCCCGGTGCGCTCGCTGATCGCCGACTGGTAATCCCGCAGGTGCGTCTTGTTGGTCGTGCCCACTTCCACCATCTGTGCTCCGCTGGCTGCCATCACGTCTGGCAGGCGGAACGAGCCTCCGATCTCGATCAACTGGCCGCGCGAAACGATCACTTCCCGCCCCTTGGCCAGCGCGCTCAAGGCGAGCATCGTGGCGGCGGCGTTGTTGTTGACGACGGTTGCCGCCTCGGCTCCTGTGAGCAGCGTGAGAAGCTGCTCCACGCCGGTGTCGCGGCGGTCCCGCTCACCGGTTTCCGCATCCTGCTGGAGAATGGAATAGCCGCGCAGTTCGGCGGCGATCTGGTCCACCGCTGCTCCCGGCAGGACGGCCCTCCCCAAGCCCGTGTGCAAAATGATGCCTGTGGCATTGATCGCCCGCCGGTAGAACGGCCCTGCCGCAACGCGGAGCGCCTTTTCAATCCGCCCCTGCAGTTCGATTTCCGTTGGGCTCTCGCCACCCCCGTCCCGGATCAGCTCGCCACGGAGCCCGGCGACGATTTTCCGAAGCAGGGACACCAGATGGGACCGCGACAATCCGACCGCTTGTGGGTGGGTGCAAAACCTCTCCAATAGCACCTCGATGGATGGCAGTTGCCGCGCAGGGTGCTCGTTTTTCTCCATAAGGGTTGGTCTCAGCCAAGAGAAATTTGCCGTGGTATCCGGGCAAAGTCGAGGAAAGTCCGGCGCAGTATGAACAAATCTAATTGACTGCACGGACGAAATTGGATGTTCTCCAAGAACTCGATGGACTCCCCGGCATTTTCGCTTTTTGGCATAGCAAGACAGCGGCTCGGCGTTCCATTTTTTTCGGCTATTTTTTTGGGTGGGGCGGTCTTTTCAACCCTGCAGGCTCAGACGGATTCTTTGGTGGGCGAGGCCACCAGCGTGCCGTTGACGGGCAAAACGTTCGATGAGAGGTCCCCAGACAGCAACTTGATGCATAGCGCATCGCGCGGGGCCCAGGCGCTGCGTGAAAAGCCATCCGGCGAGATCAAGAGTGAGCCCAAGCTTCAGAAGCCGATCTACTATCGCCTTCCGCTTGGGGACCGCGAGGTTCTGGCTGTTCTGGATGTCGGCAAGGGCACGGAAAAGGCGGATCTCTATATCGACTTTGATGGCAAGGGGCTTTTGGAAGATGTCAAGGGCATCGAAGGCGTTGACCTCCTCAAGGACCGGACCCCGGAAAGCCCTTACGCGCACTTCAAGTTCGGCCCGGTCACTCTTCCGAAATCCGAAGCCGCGGTGGCTGGTCCGGTGGAGGTGATGCTTTCCTGCAGCGTGAGCAAGAAAGCGGGGAATAGCATCCCGTATCTTCGGATCACCCCTCAAAAATATGTGACCGGCAAACTGCGGATGGGCTCCTCCGAGCGCACCGTCGCCTTTGTGGATGGGTCTTACACCGGAAGATTCCAGCCCTTCCAAGCGGATCCTTCCGCACGGGAGCCCGCGATGGTTCAGGTCCACCGCAAGGGGGCGTCGATGATGGCGGTCGACCTGAACAGTAACGGGCATTTTGATTGGAGGGGAGAAGTCTCGCCGCTGGTGGACATGGTGCGGATCGACGGCAAATATTTTCACGTCAGCGTGTCTCCGGATGGCTCTCAGGCAAGCTTTCAGGAGGCAAAGCCGGAGCTCGGTATTCTGGACACCGAGTGTCCGGGCATGGAAATGTTCGTCGTCTCCGACAAATGTGCCGCGCTGCTGACCTCGAATGCTGACGGCAAGTGGGAGCTGCCCGTTGGAAAATACACCAGCGGTGGATTTGTGCTTTCGCGGGTGGAGGGGGACATCAAATGGACTTTGGAAGGGTCCGATCCCAGCCCGGCGATGAGGGCTATTGAAATCAAGCCGGGGACCCCGGTAGTCATCGCGCTCGGGACGCCGCTCGCGTTGAACTACTCGCTGGATCAGAATCGGGGAAACTCCGCAGAGACGGTCTCGATCGGGCTCAATGTCACCGGCAAGAGTGGCGAGACCTACTCCGCAGGCGCTGAAAAAAATCAGCGCCGGGAATCGGAGCCCCTGTTCACGATTCAAAGCGAAGCGGGAGAGAACCTCGCCGAAGGCAAATTTGAATATGGGTGAGGCGGAACCTGCCGGCACTCGTGGCGAGTGCCTCCCAATCTTGCCGGTGGATTCCGCATTCAAACAAAAGCCAATCTCGGGCCGTTTGAATACAAGCAGAACGACGGAATCCTCAAGCTCAAGTGACGACGCGGAGGGGTTCGCCGGGATGGTGGACCGCTGCTACGACTACGCCGAGCAGGCCAAAGCAGAAGGCCGACCGGTCGTGGGGATCATGTGCGAATATACCCCCCGCGAGTTGATCCTGGCTGCGGGCGGGGTTCCGGTGTGCCTGTGCGGCGGGTCGGCTGAACGCATTCCCGCAGCGGAGCAGATCCTGCCCTCCAATCTGTGCCCGCTCATCAAATCCACCTTTGGCTACCACGTCGAGCGGAGCAACCCGTTCCTCGAATGGGCCGACCTTGTGGTGGCTGAGACGACGTGCGACGGAAAGAAGAAGATGTTCGAGCTGATGGCCGGGACGCGTCCGATGTTTGTCCTTTCCCTGCCGCACAGCCGGGATGCCACGCTGGGCCGTGAGCACTGGGTGGCGGAGATGCGACGGTTGCGGGACGAACTGGAGCGGCGGTTCCATGTGGAGGTGACCGACGGAAAAATCCGCGACGCGATCCGCCGGATGAACGAGGAGCGGCGGCTTCGACGCGAGCTTGCCGCGTTGATGCGCGGCCCGTGCCCGCCATTCACCGGACGGCAGTTGCTGGACATGAAGTCGATCATTTCCTGCATTCCGGATGACATTCAACGCTATAAGAACCTCCTCTCCGTGAATGCCGGAAAATCCGTGCCGCGGGACGGCCGCGTGCGGGTTTTGCTAACCGGCGTGCCCGTGGCCCACGGGGCGGAGCGGGTGGTGGACCTCGTCGAAGATCGCGGCGGGCTGATCGTTTGCCAGGAGAATTGCACCGGACTCAAGCCGATCCTTGATGACGTGGATGAGAATGCGGCCGACCCGATCGAGGCGCTGGCGGACAAGTATCTTGCCACGCCGTGTTCGGTCATGACCCCGAACACGACGCGGATGGAATCGATCAAGCGGCTGGCCCTCGAGTTCCACGCCGACTGCATCGTCGATCTGATCTGGCAGGCCTGCCTGACTTACGACATCGAATCCGCGATGGTCCGAAAGCTGGCCGAAACCGAATTGAAAATCCCGTTCCTCCGAATCCAAACCGACTACTCGCCGTCCGACTCCGGGCGGATCGCGGTCCGCGTGGAAGCCATGTTCGAAAATGCCCGCATGAGAAAAACCTCAACCAGCCGATAGTATGGCACGCAACATCGAGCGCAGAAAGCGGGTCATGCGGCGTTCCCGGGCGATCGGCCATTGCGTTTGCAATCCCCGCCAGCCGTGCCCGTGCCCGTTGCTCAAGACGCAGGATGTCTGCCTGTGCGCCGGCGAGAAGCCGTCCGCGCCGGAGGCCCCGTTGCGGCTCACGCAGTTGGTGGAGAAGGCCGGGTGCGCTTCCAAGATCGACCAGGCCACGCTGCGCCGGGTGGTGGAAGGGCTGCGGTTTCCCGACGACCCCCGCGTGATTGTCGGCGCGGTCGCCGGGGATGACGCGGGCGTTTTCGCGCTCGATGACGAGCGCTGTCTCGTCCAGACGGTCGATGTGTTCAGCCCGTCGGTGGACGATCCGTTTGCCTTCGGGCAGATCGCCGCAGCCAATTCTCTCAGCGACGTCTATGCCATGGGCGGCACCGCGCTCACCGCGCTCTCCATCATCGGATTCCCGAGCGGAAAACTTGCCGACAGCGTGATGAGCGAGATCTTGCGGGGCGGGCTGGAAAAGATGGCGGAGGCCGGCGTGCCGGTCATCGGCGGGCACAGCATCCAGGATTCCGAAATCAAGGCCGGCTTCGCCGTGACCGGCCTGATCGCCAGGGAGCGCGTGATGAAGCGGGCTGGAGCGCGGGTAGGCGATGCGCTGGTCCTCACCAAACCGCTGGGAACCGGCATTGTCTGCTTCGCCGCGCAGATCGGACGCGCGACGGATGACGTCCTCTCGCCAGCGATCCGTTCGATGACATCGCTGAACCGCTCCGCCGCAGAAATCATGCAGCGCTTCGATGCCCATGCCTGCACGGATGTCACCGGGTTCGGGTTGCTCGGGCACCTTGCTGAAATGGCGCGGACGAGCTGCGTGGATGTGGAGATTGCGTGGAACGACATCCCGCTGCTGCCTGGTTCGCTGGACCTGGCAAGAGCGGGCGTGATCCCCGGTGCCACGGATCGGAACCGCGAATCCCTCTCCGCCCGGCTCTCTCTCGAAGATGGCCTCGATGCGATGGCGCTCGAACTTTGCCACGATCCCCAGACATCGGGCGGGCTTCTGATTTCCCTCCCTGCGGAGCGCGCCGCTGAAATGCTCGCCGCCCTGCATGTTGCCGGCGCGGAGGACGCCGCGATCATCGGCCGCGTGACCGGGGCGGGCGACGGTATAATCGGAATTCGAAGCGGCATCACTCCGGAAAATCCGCCCCTGCAAACGCGACACGATTCCAACCAACAATCCACCATGAGCACTCACCACGATACCAACTGCTGCGCGGATGATCATCCGACTCAAGCCGGTCGGGCGGACGGCGCTTCTTCATCCGCCACGGACACGGAACGCAAATTCTTCGCCTTCCTGAAAGCCGCCAACAGCCCGCAGGCGCTGGATGCACCGACCAAGCAGGCCATCGCCCTCGCGCTGTCAGTAGTCTCGAAGTGCGAACCCTGCGTCATCGCCCACATCGAGAAAGCGAAAAAAATGGGCTTCACCACGGAGGAGATCGACGATGCCGCCTGGAGCGCGATCGCCTTCGGCGGCTCGCCGGTGATGATGTTTTACAACGCGGTCAAGGAAAAGCTGGCCGGAAAAACCGCTGTGTGATGAAAAGCGGATGACACAGGGAGATTGCGGTGGTAGAAAACCCACCGGAGGTGACAGGCGTCTGGTGGCGCTCCTGGTCTTCAAAACCAGTGTGGGGTTCGTGAGAATTCCGGGTGGGTTCGATCCCCATTCGCCTCCGCCAATTTCCAAGCGCCGCGTCTCAACCGCAGACACAATTCTTATGCCTCGCCGAGCGATCCATGCCGCCCTGGCCGCCTTTTTCGGGCTGGCTCTGCTGGTGCACGGGTATACGCGTCCGGGTTTGGAGGCGGTCGAGAAAAAAGAGGTGGATGTGAAGTTGCCACCGGAAGTCGGGATGCCCGAGGGGCCCGTTCCGTCATGGGTCGAACAACCGCCGACAACCCAGAAAGTGATGCAGGATTTTCCGGTCACTCTCCGCGAGCAAGCGGCGGTCACATTGGTGACGATGGGGGCGATCACGCGAACCGCCGACGGCGGGCTGATCGTGTCGGAGACGGATGCCGGGAGCCCCCGCTGTCCGACCTGAATGAAATAGCATTCTGTCATGGTGTCCATGGCTCATCAAAACAACAAACCGCCCTCGAAGCTTTCGCGTCACCGACTGGCGATCCAGGCGGCGTTTGCATTACTTTGGATGATTCCATTGCGGATGTTCAACGTCTGCTCGCCGGTGTTTCATTGTTATGCCTGCCCGCTGGCGGCCTTTGCGTGTCCGGTGGGGGTGCTGGCGCAATTCAGCGCGTTGCACGCCTTCCCGTTTATTGCGCTGGGAACGCTCGGGGTGACGGGCGCGCTTTTTGGCGGGTTCGTCTGCGGATGGGCGTGCCCGTTCGGCCTGCTGCAAGACTTGGCGGCGAAGGTGCCGACGCCGAAATTCGAGCTGCCCGCATGGGCCGGATATTTCCGGTATGCGGTATTGGCCGGGCTTGTGTTTGCCGTGCCATGGTTTTTCGGGGAGACCGCCGCGCTGTTCTTCTGCAGGGTTTGTCCGGCGGGGGCCATGGAGGTGGCGTTGCCAGGAGCGATCCAAGCCGGGCTTGCCGGGCAGGCAATCATCTGGCCGAACGCGCTCAAGCTTGGCGTGACGGTGTCGGTGGTGGCGGCGATGTTCTTCATCCGGCGCCCGTGGTGCGGAGCGCTTTGCCCGCTCGGGGCGATTTTTGGTTTGTTCAGCCGCATCTCGATGTTCACGGTGCGGTTTTATCCCGGGCGCTGCCGGGAATGCGGCCTGTGCGAAAAGACCTGCGCCTACGGCGTGGACAGCGCCGTGCGCGCCGATGATCCACGCTGCATCCGCTGCCTCGAATGCGCCCGCTGCAAGGCATGCGAAGTCGTCCCCGCATGGAAACCTTGATGCCGGCTGGCAGGAGAAACCCCTTGATTTCCCGCTCGATTCTCTCGCTCATCATTTTCCGATATTCCCTATGAAAAAATCCGGTCACATTCATTTGCAGGACGTGCAGGAGGTTTACTCGGGCTTCGAAGGAAAGCTGTGGGAACTCATCATGGGCGAGCAGATCCATATCGGAGGGTTTCAATCCTCAATGGATCTCGCCGGGCAGGCGGGAGTGGGGCCGGGCATGACCGGCGCGGACTTCTGCTGCTGCACCGGTGCGGGGATGCGATTTCTGACACGCTTCCGCGATGTGGATCATGTCATCGGTATCGATGCGACGCCGAGGATGGTGGAGCTCGGGCGCGAACGCTGCGCCGCAGAAGGATTGGGGGAGCGCGTCGAATTCGTTTTGGCCGATGTCTGCGCGAGCGGGCTGCCGTCGGCGAGCGCCGATTTCATCTGGGGCGAAGACGCCTGGTGTTATGTCGAGGACAAGAAAACTTTAATTTCCGAGGCCGCGCGCATCGTCAAGACCGGCGGGCTTGTTGCCTTCACCGATTGGATGGAAGGGCCCGAACCGCTCAGCGACGAAGAGGCGGCGAGGTTCCTCGCCTTCATGAAATTCCCCAGCCTGGCGGAGCCGGACGACTACCGGCGGTTCTTGGAAGCAAATGGCTGCGAGATCCTCGTTGCCGAGAACACCGGACGCTATGCGCCGTGCATCGATCTTTATCTGAGCATGCTCGACAAGCAATTGACCTGCGACGCGCTGAAAATCGTTGGTTTCGACATGGCCGTGCTGGAGGCGCTCGGAGGGGAAATGAAATTCACCCAGCAGCTTGCCCATGCCGGAAAGCTGATGCAGGGATTGATCGTCGCCCGGAAAAAGTAAGAGGAGAGTGAAGGAAGTCCTCTACGCAAGCCCGTTTGTTCCCGGGGAATGGATTGCAGCGCATGGTCTGCGGCCACGCTGCGCCGTGGCGAAGCCGCTTGGGAGCGGTGCGCCGCTGCAGACATCGTTCATGGGGGCCTGCCCGTTCGCGGAAACTTTTTTGCAGATGGCCGCCTCCGCGGAGGCGTCGGTCTTCGTCACGAGTTGCGACCAGATGCGCCGGGCGGCCGACCAGGCGGCGTTGCGCAATGGCGTGTTCCTGATGAACGTCCCCGCGACATGGCAGGCGCCCGCCGCCCGGCAGCTTTACCGGAGAGAAATCGAGCGCCTCGGCGCGTTTCTGGTTCGTCTCGGAGGAGCTCACCCCTCGGCGGAGGCGCTGGCTGCGGAGCTGCGGAGCCGCGCCCGGGAAGCCGTTCCTGCAAATTGCGTCGCCGCAGAAGCCGGCAAGCTGGTGCCTCTGGCGCTCGTCGGCGAATCGCTCCTGCCCTCGCACTTCAGCCTGCACGGATTCCTGGAATCTCTTGGCGGAAGAGTGGCGCTCGACGCGACATCCCACGGCGAGCGCGGACAGCCGGTTTTTTCGGATGAGACGCGGATCGCCGAAGACCCGTTCGCCGCGATGGTCGATGGGTATTTCGACAGCGTGACCGATGTTTTTCAAAGGCCGAACACGCGCCTGTATGATTGGCTGCGCCCGCGCGTGGCCGGGCGCGGCATTCGCGGCATCGTCCTCTGGCACTACTCGTGGTGCGACCTGTGGCGCGCGGAGGCCAACCGGCTCCGGGAGGAATTCCCTCTGCCCGTGCTCGCCCTGGATGCGGACGACTCCCTCACGCCATCCATGAAAACCCGCCTCGAAGTTTTTCTCGAAATCCTCCGCCCATGAACGCTCCGCCCCGGAAGCTCCGCCTCGACGAATGGGATGCCCGCCACGCCAGCCTGCTGGTCGCCGGCCTGCGCGAGCCGACTTACGGAGGCGTGCTGAGCCGGCACGTCGGAGAACGCGGGGACACCCGCCTGCGCCATCTGCTCTTCGATAACTCTGCGGCGGCACTCCGGCTTTGGAATTTTCTCCTCACCGAGGAAGACCGGTTGCGCGGGCACCGCGCGGCGGGCCGCAAACTCGTCGGCGCCATGAAGGATCTCGGCACCGTGCCCGTGATGGCGTTCGCCCTGCCGGATCTCGTCGCATTCTATCCCGACGGCGCGTGGTGGACGCCCTGCCTCATGGAACATTCGGACGGCCTGCTCGCGGTCGCAGATCGCCTCGGCATCGACGATTCGTTTTGTCCGGTGCGCGCCATGCTGGGCGCCTTCGTGACGGGCTCGCACTTCCCGATCCCCGAGCTGCTCGTTTGCAGCGCGGGAGCTGTCTGCGACGATTTTTCGGCCATCGCGCAACGGTTGGAGCCGCTCGGGTTTCCGGTTTTCTGGTGGGAAATTCCCCGGCGCCGATCCCCCGAGCCGGGCGAACCCGCCGTATCGCTTCCGGGCGGGCTCGTGGCACCGGAATGCCAGATCGCCCTGACGCGCCGCGAGCTCGGCCGCGTGCGGTTGGCACTGGAAGAACTGGCCGGATGCCCCCTCGATGATGCCGCGCTTTCCGCGAGCATCCGTACCGCCAACCTCGTGCGCCGCCGTCTCAGAGAGTTGCGCGACCTTGTCTTCACCGCAATAGCATCTCCACTGCCGGCCTTGGAACTGCTCATTGCGGAAATGCTGGCACTTCACTACTGCTCCGACCGGGACGAAGCGCTCGTGGTGCTGGATGGCCTGCTCGGGGAAGTGCGGGCGCGGGTCGCGTCCGGGCGGGGAGTGCTTTCCGCGGATGCCGCGCGTGTTTTTTGGGTGAACCCCGTTGCGGACTTGCGCGCGATGAACCTGCTCGAGGAATGCGGCGCGCGGCTGTGCGGCACGGACTTTATGTTCGGTCACGCGCTCATGGATATCCCCGAAGATCTTCCCCCGCTGGAGGCGCTGGCAAGAGTGGCCCTGGCAGATCCCATGATCGGGCCCGCGCAGGACCGGGCCCGGCTGATTTGCGCGGAAATGCGGAGGCTCGGATCCGAGGCGCTCTTGATCTCCCGCATCCCCGGTGCCAGCCATTGCTGCCGCGAGGGCGACATCATCCGGCAGTTCGTGCGCGAAAATACCGGGCTGCCCACGCTGGAAATCGAAGTGCCGCCGCTCAGCGACGCCCTGATGCCCGCATTGCGTTCGCGTTTGCTTGCGCTCGTGGAAACCGTTATCGGCAGGAGAACTTTATGATCACCGCAGGAATCGACGCTGGCTCGCGCACCATCAAAGTTGTTCTTTGGGACAGTGATAAATCGGAGGTCGTGAATTCCGGGGCTGTCGATCAGGGGGTCGAGCAGCGGCGCTTGGCGCGGGAGCTGTTGGAGCGCCTGCTGGGCGGGCTCGGTCGGTCGCAAATCGCCCGGACCGTCGCCACCGGATACGGCCGCAATCTCATTGACTTTGCGGACGCCCAAATCACGGAAATCACCTGCCACGCCGCCGGGGTCGCCCACGTCGCCCCCTCCACCCGGACGATCATCGAAATCGGCGGGCAGGACAACAAGATCATCCGTCTCGATGAAATGGGAACCGTGCGCGATTTTGATATGAACGACCGCTGCGCGGCCGGCACCGGGCGTTTCTTGGAAGTGGTCGCCACCCGCCTGGGTGTCCCGCTGGGCGAGCTCGGATCGCTTGTCCGGCAAAGCCGTTGCCCCACGCCCATCAGCAGCATGTGCGCTGTGTTTGCCGAGACCGAGATCGTCGGTCTTCTGGCCGCCGGCAGACTCCCAGCGGATATCGTGGCCGGCGTGCAGGCCGCCATCAGCCTGCGCGTGAGCGCCATGGCGGGAAGGAACCTGGCTTGCCCCATCTGCTTTACCGGGGGAGGGGCGCTGGTGCCCGGCATGGCCGAGGCACTCCAAGCCGCGCTGGGTCACCCCGTGCGCCTTGCGCCCGAACCCCTGTTCACCGGCGCGCTTGGCGCGGCATTGCTCGCACAGAGGATCTGACATCCCAGGAGATTTCGCCGAGCCTGTCAGCCGGCGTGACTGGCGATCCATCCGTTCTATGACATGATCGGCGGCGTCGGTGAAATCAACCGGGCACTACTGACTCCTGCAATCTGCGGTCACCCTTGCCCATCAGCCTCTCGTCTGGTAGGGTTCAGCTTATGAACACAGTGGCTATTTCGTTCAAGGACGATGATCGGCATTTCATCGAGGAAGTGGTGAAATCCGGCCGGTATTCCTCGGGAAGTGAAGTTGTCGCCGAGGCGCTTTCCGAATTGAGGGTGCGTGAATCTATTCGTCGCAACAAAGTGGAGGAATTGAGGTCAAAGGTGCAGGTCGGCATCGCGCAGGCCAACCGGGGGGATTTTGTTCAGTTCACTGCCGAAGATATTAAAGCAGAGGGACGAAAGCGTCTGGCTTC
>Ga0194063_10000957_pt1 | contig 19784 bp, 21 predicted proteins | sample SepL3720m_MetaG_FD_155459 | JGI IMG/M metagenome (GOLD analysis project Ga0194063, IMG submission 155459) | Anoxic zone freshwater microbial communities from boreal shield lake in IISD Experimental Lakes Area, Ontario, Canada - Sep2016-L373-20m | ecosystem: Environmental > Aquatic > Freshwater... | reverse complement strand
ATTTAGTTGGAGTGCACCGCGGATTTAATAGCGCCCTAAAACGTAAGATAATTGAAGAAATTCTGTCAAACTAGACCCCCGTTTTTGATATTAAGCCAACGTTATCGAGAAAGAGTAAATTTATTTTTAGCTATTCCAGGTGACCCGATTCTCAAAGATCATGCCTTGCTTGGCAGTAAAATTAAACTGCGATCGTTTTCAATCACTGGAGATATCCGAGTAATATACAGTAAAAATGGAAATCAATATTATTTTGAAGACATCGGTAGACATAACCAAGTATATTAATAAAAGACCCATTCCCGAAATGCCAGATGCGACATGCAAAAAATACGATTTCTCCTTGCAGTTGAAAAATAATTAATTGTCTTCTTTTCTCAGATTCCGGATTCCTATATTTTCCTTACTTCTTCTTGCCAAAATACTTGTACTGCTGGTAATAACCAAATATCAAAGAAATCATTTGATAGATAAAGAAACCACTTAAAAGGAGAAATTTGTTTGGCAATTGAATAATGACGCTCAAACAAATAAACGTGCCTAACAAACTAAACAAGAAAAATATTAAACCCCAGACCTGAGCACTGCGACCGGAATACCTTTTTCTGCCTCCGGCTTTACCTTTCACAAAAACCATTCTTTTCTTTAATATCGCAAAGATCCCAGCCCCACCAAACATTCCCGATCCCAATTGAAAGAGTAGTACTGCTATAAATTCCCACATATTTTGATTTAATAATAAATTTTATGTGGAGACTGCGAAGTCTCCGCTATATTTTTCCCATAATCGAAATTCGTCTCCCTAGATTCTTAGATTCCGGAATTCTTAACTTCTTAAATTACATTATCCATCACCGCCCCAAAATTTGCACTCAACACATGCTGCGCATATCTTCCCAGCCAACCCCTTGTAATTTTCGGCTGAAAGACAGGCAGCTTAGCCATTCTTTCTTTAAATTCTGTATCTGAGATTAACAAATTTATTTCTTTTTTGATAGTATCAATTTCTATTTTATCACCATCTTTCACAATAGCAATTGGACCACCAGCAGCTGCTTCTGGAGAAATATGACCAATACAGAGACCTCTAGTGCCACCACTAAAGCGACCATCTGTGATCAGAGCTGCTTTGACACCTCGTCCTTTCAGAGCTGAAGTCGGGGAGAGCATCTCCTGCATACCTGGACCGCCTTTGGGTCCTTCGAAGCGAATCACGACCACATCACCATCAATCACTTTTCCAGCTAAAATTGCATCCAGTGCAGCTTCCTGGGAATCATAGCATTTAGCTATACCGGTAAATTGCAGCATCTCCGCTTCGACACCGGCAATTTTCACTACACCGCTATCCGGAGCGAGATTACCACGCATTATTGCCAAACCACCTTGTTTAGAAAAGACATTGTCACCAGTGCGAATAATATCGCCATCAGCATCCGGAGCAGCTTCCACAACTTGACGTAAAGTACCAGCGACAGTAGTCAAATCCAGATTTAAAGGTACTTTGGCCGAGAGATTGACAGCCTTCAAAATAGCTGCAATGCCACCAACACGGTGAATATCTTCCATATGGACATCAGGGCGGGAAGGGGAAACTTTACAAACATTGGGAGTGATTCCGGATAATTCATCTATACGTTCTACCGAATAATCAATCCCTGCTTCCATTGCCAGAGCAAGAGTATGTAGTACAGTGTTACTGGAGCCACCCATCGCCAGATCCAGGATAAAAGCATTATCAATTGAACCACGAGTGACAATATCCAGCGGTCTAATTTTGTTATCTACTAAATATTTGATTCTTTTACCAACAGCTTCGATCAGTGCAATCCGCTCCGGATTAACTTCCCATTCGCCTTTAGCCTTGTCAGTCCAGCGTGCTGCTGGAATCGTCCCATTACCAGGGAGAGCCAGGCCAATTACTTCAGCCAGACAGTTCATCGAATTAGCTGTGAACATCCCAGCACAACTACCACAGGTTCGACAAGATTCTTCAGCCATTTGCATTAATTTATCTTCTGAAATTTTGCCGGCTGCTTCTTGTCCCACTGCTTCAAAGACACTGATCAGGTCACCATCATTCATTCCTTTGAGCATTGGACCACCGCTGACATAAATTGCTGGAATATTGAGGCGCACCATGGCATTGAGCATGCCAGGTACAATCTTGTCACAGTTACCAATGCCAATCCAGGCGTCTGTCGGATGCGCTCCAATGATTGTTTCGATTTGATCAGTAATCAATTCCCTAGAAGGAAGGGAATACTTCATGCCAAAATGCCCCATGGCAATACCATCATCCACTGCACCACCAATATTGGTATACCAAACATTGAAACCTTGCTCTTTGAGCACTTCCACCATACGGTGTCCTAGTGCTTCCAGATGAGCATGACCGGGGATTTGAGTTGTATAAGAATTGACTACGGTTATAAATAGTTTTTCGCGGTCTTTTAGAGTTTTCATTACCCCGGCAGCGATCATCAATGAAGCAGCTGGCAGCATATGTTTGCCAGTAGCGACAATTCGACTCCCTTTTTCCTGAATATTGCTAATTCCCTGATTGATTTTTGGCATGAAATTAATTTAAAAATTATTTAAAAACTTGTGGTAATCTTTTCAGCATTAATTTGCGCCTCTTCATCAAGAATATTCTGCAGCTTATCTTCTTCAAGTGCCGTGACTCCTGATCTACTGATATCCAGAATATTTTTCATGCCAATGGAACCGATAAATTCATCAATCGCATTACTGGTCCCTGATACCTGCAAAATAATAGCATTTTTTTTCTCCCTGAGAATCTGTAAATCAAATTTATGACGCAGACTATTAATTTTAGAAGCGAGTAGGCTACATTTAATAATCGCTACTTCCCGCCAGAAACTTTTTTCCGGATCCAGATTAACAGCTGTAATCACTTCCGGGATCTTTTCCAGTTGTTTCAAAACCTGTTTGATCTCTTCTGGAGAATCACTAAATAGGGTAATAGTCATTTTACTGATCCCCGGTGTCACTGACTGACAAACAGTCAAAGTATTGATATTATACATTTTTCGGCGCATTAAGCTGGCAATTTTATTAAGAACTCCAGGTTTATTGAGAACTTTGGTAAGGATAGTATATTCGGTCATTGGTTGATGAGTTAAAAGATAAAAGTTAAAAATTATAAATCGGTATCCGGTGACCGGTGATCGGTGATCGAGAATCAGAAAAATTTATTTTTGGAATCCGGAATCTGAAATCTGGAATCCGATAATTATTTTTCAGATTTCTGATTCCTGATTTCTGTTTCCAGTTTATTTATTATCATCTTCTCAAACGGCTGGGCTGCTGGGATCATTGGCAAGACGAGCTCACTGGGATCACAAATAAATTCCAGGATGTAAGCCCCTTTGTGCTTTTTCGCAGTTTTGAAAGCATTAGCCGCATCTTTAATTTTTTCAATTCTCTGGAACGGGATGCCATAAGCTGCGGCAATCTTACTGAAATCAGGATCCAACATTGGTGTACCGGCATAACGGCCGTCAAAAAATAATGTCTGCCATTGTCTTACCATGCCGAGATAGCCATTATTTAAAATCACAATTTTCACATCGATATTATGCTCCATTACAGTCCCCAGTTCCTGGATATTCATCTGGAAACCACCATCACCGCAAATACTCCAGACGGTTTCCTCAGGCCTAGCAATTTTTACGCCAACTGCCATCGGAAGAGAAGCACCCATGGTGCCAGCTCCCCCGGAATTGAAAGCAGTATTTTCTTTTTTAAATTGATAATATTTGCTGGCAATCATCTGATTTTGGCCGACATCCATGACAAGAATATCTTCGCCATTGGTTACGTCAGAAAGACTCGTAATCACGCTTTTCATCCACAGTTTGCCATTTGCACTACTACCTTTATGGAGTTCCTGATCATGCCATTTACCAGTTTCTTTTTTAAACACTTTAATTTCCTGGAACCATTGCTTACGCTCCTGAAATTGGAGATTTTTAACCGCCAGAAATGCTTCCAAAGCGGATTTGGCATCAGCATTCATGCCAATTGTTGTTTTCACATTTTTATCAATTTCCGAAGGATCAATTTCTACATGGATGACATCTGCATTCTTGGCGTATTCATCCAGCTTCCCTGTCACCCGATCATCGAAACGCATTCCAAAAGCAATAATCAAATCAGCCTTCTGAATCGCCCGATTGGCTTCCACAGTCCCATGCATTCCCATCCAACCAAGGTATAAAGGATGATCTGATGAGAAAGCACTGATACCATGTAAAGTTGCAGCAATTGGTGCATTAATCTTCTCAGCAAATTTAACTAATTCCTTTCCGGCATTCGACCATCTCACACCATGGCCGCAGAAAATTACTGGTCGTTTGGCTTGATTGATTAATTGAACTGCTGCAGTAATATCTTCCTGATCCGGTAAATTATGTACTTTGTAACCAGGTACTTTGGGTTGATAGGTTTTTAAATTAAATTCATAATCGCTAGTAGCTGAAGCAAATTGGATATCCTTGGGAATATCAATATGAACTGGACCAGGCCTTCCTGATCGGGCAATAAAAAATGCCTCATGTACTGCCACTTCAATTTCCTCAGGAGTAAGTGGCATGTAGACCTGTTTAGTGATGGGAAGCATTACTCCAACAACATCAGTTTCCTGAAAGGCATCAGTACCAATGACACTTTTAGCAACTTGTCCCGAAATGGAAATAATAGGGGTAGAGTCCATAATAGCATCAGCAACACCTGTTACCAGATTCATTGCACCGGGACCTGATGTAGCCAGACAAACACCAGTTTTAGGTTTTGCCAGATGCATTGTTGCTCGGGATACTCCCTGCGCCATGAAAGCTGCACCTTGCTCATTTCGGGTATTGAAAAGTTTAAGCTTTTTGCCCTTTTTAGCAATTTCATCAAAAACCGGCATGATTGCACCACCGGTATATCCGAAGACATATTCGACACCTTGATCGAGAAGAGCTTTGATTAATAGTTGTGCACCAGTCATGAGATAATAGATAAAAGTTAATAGTTAATAACAAAAAAATCCGCTTTCGCGGATTGTAACTTAGATAACAGTTTACAAACCCGCTTAAAACGGAATAATCACGAGGACTAGATTTGTAGAAAAGTTTTGCATTAGTTTGTTAAAACAATAGTTAATAATAGCAAATAATTGCCCAGAGGGCAAGGAAATTAATTAAAACGGTGCTCGGTGTCCGGTAATCGGTGATCGGGGAGGAAAAGGGAATTCGAATGTCGAATCTCGTCCTGAAACAAGTTCAGGATTGAATATCGGAAGATGAGAAGTTTAAGCTGAACTTTCTCTATTAGCTTTTAACTCTTAACTTTTGACTAATTATCTTCCACGAGTTACGAATTATCTTTTCCTAGATACTAGCTACCAGATACCAGCTACTACCTTATTTTTCCGCCTGCCGATCACCGGTCACCGAACACCGTTCTTCTTCGCAATAATTAGCTGATATTTCAATGAACCATTTTCAAGACCGCCAATAAACTCGGCTTCCACAAAGCCTTTTGCATGCTGAAAAGTATTCCTGAGGTACCAGTATGGTTTAGCATATTCTGTTAAATCAATTTCCTGAATAATTTTGAAATTTTGATCAATTAATTCACCACGAAAATATTCTAAATTTTTCATTGCTGTGAAATAGTAACGATCGATATTCTTGATATTTTGACTCTCCCTGGTTTTGTACCAGCTTATTGTCGCGTAGCAGCCGTCTGCAGATAATAATTTTCCAATATTGGCCAGAAAATTGCTTAAAGAAGTAATGTACATATCCGTCTCATTTTGCAGGATTAAATCAAACTTAGTCGTTGCTAATCTTATTGAGGATAATGCATTCATATTTCCTGCCACAACATTAGCTTTCCCAGCAATCTTTTTAAGTGTGATAATCCGCTTTAAGAGTTTAACCTGCTCTTTAGAAAGATTTAACATTGTGGTCTGACAGTGAAAATTTTCTGTCAGATAAAAGCTCATTCCTCCTGATCCTGCTCCAATATCGAGAACCCTTTGTCCTGACAACTGATGATATTTACTAATTTGCTTGATAAAATACTCAGTTTGATTCAATTCTTGTTGATATAATTCTCTGGCAATCAACTCCTGATCTTGTTTTAAATTTCTAATATCAATCATATTTAAGGGGAAATAACGATTTTTTCTTTGTAATTGCTTTGTTTTTTGATGCAAAGTCAGGCCATAGTGATGAAAGATGTAATATTGCATTAACAATTCATCCAGCGACTTATCAGTGAGAGAATGATCAAAAAGAAAGGGTAGTTGATTTAATAAATCCTCCTTTACTTTGAAATCGTATTGTTGTGCTGCCTTGGTATACATTTCATCAAAATAATTATGTGATGAATTATGCTACACAAAGTGCTAGCAAACAAGTAAGGGAAGACTTGGTAAGTCCTTGTGAGGTAAGGAGATCCTCGGTAATAAAAAAATCAAATATCCTCAAGTAGAATTTTTTCTTCCAGATAAATTGGAGCAAAGTCACCACGTTTTAATTGCTCTAAAACACTAGTCATTGTGGTAATTTTGGTCTTATTTTTTTGCTGAGAGACAATGGCATTTTCATAATCACTAAATTCGAAAATTCCATAATCATTTTCTTTTTGGAATTCTCCTGAATATTTATTTGAATAAAGTAAATGCATACTGATATCTTCAACTAATTTCGCCTCTTTATAAAAGATTAATCTAATCATCCCGATTCTTTTAAATTCGGCTTGCAGTCCGGTTTCTTCACTTAATTTACGTTTAATTGCCTCTGCTAATAATTCACCTTGCTTGAAAGTACCTGATGGTGGTAGATAATCATCATAATAAGGCTGACGCTTCCTGGTATGCATGAGGATCTGCTTATCTTTTTCGATAAAAAAGAACAAGCCAATTTTAAATTGATTATTAAAATCACCCTGATAACTTAAATTTGTCACAGTGGATTTCCCTTGATTGGTAAGATGATAAATCTTATCAGTTTTTTCAATAAAACCTTTTTCGATAAGGAATTTTAAATGATAATAATAAAGATCTTTGTCAATGTCTTCTGGACGGAGTTCTGAATAACGAAGACCATCAGAAGTAAGCAATTTACTAAGAATTAATTTTTGGATATGACTAAAGTCAGGCATTTAATAATAAATAACAATTATAAAATTATAGCATTTTATTTGGGGTGGGGATTAAAAGAAATTAAAACGGATACCGTCCTTTTGACATTTCTGCATTTCTGTTCTAGAATCGAGAAAATTTTCGTTTTAGTTAATTACTACTTTTTAAACAAATTATTATGGCCAAAATGAATTTTGGTGGGGTCGAAGAAAACGTCGTTACCCGTGAAGAATTTCCTTTAAGCAAGGCACAGGCAGTGCTTAAAAATGAGACTGTGGCTATAATTGGTTACGGTGTTCAAGGTCCGGGACAAGGTTTGAATCTCCGTGATAATGGTATCAATGTCATCATTGGTCAAAGAGCAGGGGATACCTACGAAAAAGCCAAAGCAGATGGCTGGGTTCCAGGGAAAACTCTTTTTAGTGTCGAAGCAGCTTGCGAAAAAGCATCTATCATTATAAATTTGCTTTCTGATGCTGGTCAAAAGGCAACCTGGCCAACGATCAAGTCATTTCTCACCAAAGGGAAAACCTTAGTTTTCTCCCATGGCTTTTCAATTACTTACAAAGAACGAACTGATGTAATTCCGCCAGCAGATATCGATGTGGTTCTAGTTGCTCCCAAAGGATCAGGTCTTACTGTTCGTAGAAATTACCTTGATGGCAGTGGAATCAATTCCAGTTATGCAGTTTTCCAAAATGCCACTGGTAAAGCAGAAGAAACTGTCAAAGCAATTGGAATAGCAGTCGGTTCCGGTTATTTATTTGAAACAACCTTTGAAAAAGAGGTTTTCTCTGATCTAACTGGTGAACGTGGTATCCTAGTCGGCGCTATTGCTGGAGCTTTCGAAGCTCAGTATGATTGTCTGAGGAAAAATGGACACTCTCCATCAGAAGCTTTCAATGAAACAGTGGAAGAATTTACCCAGAGCTTAATTCGCTTAGTTGGCGAAAAAGGGATGGACTGGATGCTTGCCAATATTTCGACAACAGCTCAAAGAGGGGCACTCGACTGGAAAGGCAAATTCCGTGATGCACTAGTACCAGTATTCGATGAGCTCTATGAAAGTGTCAAAAATGGTACCGAAGCCCAAAGAACTCTCGATAAGAACAGCGAACCAGACTACAGAGTGAAATTAGAAGCAGAACTCAAAGAAATCCATGATTCAGAACTCTGGAGAGCAGGGGCGAAGGTGAGAGAGTTGCGACCCGAGAATTGGAAAAAGTAATGAAATAATGCGGAGAGGTTGCAGATCTGCAACTCGTGCTGATAGCAAGTAGAGGAAAGAAACAATGGGGAGACGGGTGTCTCCCTTTTGTTGGCTAGTAACGTTTGAGAGAATTAGTATCAAGTATCAAGTATCACGTATCATGTATAAAGTAGTGAAAATAAACTAAGGGGAGACAGCTGTCTCCTTTTGTTGACAAGCAAAATATTAATTATTAACGAGTTAACAGATTAACAGATTTGCTATTCGAAATTCGTAACTAGTACTGAAATGCATTCAGGATTATAACTCATAACTCGGTTTTGATTTTTAATAATGGTGATTACAGAGGATTAAGGTAAGCGGGAGATTCGAGATTTGACATTCGATCCTGAACTTGTTTCAGGACGCAAATTGATCACTCTCGTTCTACTGAATGCCGCCTACTGACTACCGAATATAAACCGAAGTAGACTAATATTTTCAGCTGTATCCTATATTTATTTTGAGATTAAAAAATTAAAAGGTTAAAAGATTAAAAAGAATACATAAGAGAAATGAATTTCGTTGAATAACTAGATAGGATGCTTTAGAATTAGGCTAATTAAAGATCAATCGTGACTCGAAAAATTTTTATTGAGAATTCTTACAAACTTAAAATCGCAGCTATTTTAGAACTTCCGAAAGTAACAGGGCAGGTGCCTTGCGTTTTGATTGTGCCAGGTTTTCTTGGTTATAAAGAAGGTGTGACTTTGGAGGCTTTGGCTAATACACTTTTGGAGCAAAATATTGCCTCAATTAGATTTGATCCAAGTGGTTTTGCTGAAAGTGAAGGCACACTTGAAAATGACTATCGACTAAGCAATTTCATCTCAGATATTGCTACAGTTTATGAATATTTAAAAACTCTTCCCCAAATAAACCTCCAGAAGACTTTTATAACCGGCATTAGCATGGGAGGCATCGCTGCAGTTATTGCTGCCACACAGCATCAATATGCCGGAGTTTGCCTGATTGCTTCCCCAACTATGCTAGGTCGTGCTGATGATTTGACTGCACAGATTAAAAACTGGACTTCACTTGGTTACCTAACGAGATTTAGTTCCAAATATGGTGAGTTACAAATTCCAGCAGCATTTATTGAAAATGCCAGAGGGTACGATGCCTTAAAGTATGTAAATTTAATCAAAGCTCCACTGCAAGTAATCATTGGTGAAAAAGATGAAATTGTAAATCCAACCGATACCATGAAATATTTTGAGATGGCAAAGGAGCCCAAAAAACTAATTCTGATCCCAGAGATGCACCACAGCTACAAGCAGCAGCCTCAGCAAATTCAAGCTGTTAATCATGCAGTAATCAGCTTTTTACGACAATATAGCTAAATCAATCACCATTCAGCGAAAACCGTTTTTAACAATCTCCTTAATTACTTGGAAGTTTTTCCTCCAATTGCTATAATCAATTTGCTTTTAAGTATCTGGGAAGAGAATTCCCTTTTCGAACTGAATAAGTTCAAGTAGCTCTTTAACATACAAACTCAAAAATCGACGACCTTAGAAGTCGATTTTTCTAAGGAAAAAATTGGCGGATGCTGTAGTCTTTGAAACTGTCCTGTTTCTAAGACGGAAGCAGGAGCCAAGATTCAAAAATAAAACTATATTTCTCGAACTGAATAAGTTCAAGTTGCTCTTTAACATACAAACTAAAAAATCGACGACCTTAGAAGTCGATTTTTCTAAGGAAAAAATTGGTGGATGCTGGAATCCTTGAAACTGTCATGTTTCGAGGATGGAAGCAGTAGCCAATTTCCGACGCGGAGAGGTGTCAGAGTGGTCGAATGAGACAGTCTTGAAAACTGTTGTGGCCTAACGGTCACCGCGAGTTCGAATCTCGCCCTCTCCGAATTAATAATTAATTTTGCAAAAAATGATTGCAATAGGAAATTTTCACAAAGATGTTGAAAACAACCCAGATAGAAAAGGCTGGGTCATAGGGACATTTATAGAAGATGACTCAATTTTCCATTCTGATGAATTTGAGGTTAAATGGGCAGAACACAATAAGGGATACTTTAAAGAAGGATTGAAAACAAACGTTAGTACAAAAACTGTAACTTTCTTAGTCTCGGGCAAATTTCAGATTAATTTTACTGACAATGCGGATGGGCACTTAGAAAAAGTAATTTTAAGTAAACTTGGAGACTACGTTTCCTATGATGCAAGCGCATGTGATCATTCAGCAGAAGCATTAGAAGATTGTTTGGTTGTTGTATTTAGATGGCCTTCAATGAGATAGAATGTTTGGGTTCCAGACTCGAGTCTGTTCACAATTATCATAAAGTTTTCACATTAAATAAAAATAAACTTGCCAAAATACTTAAAAATATTTGTAATATTTCATTTGATAAAATAGCTTTGTTCAATGCAGATTATTGTGAATATGTTGTATTATGATTGAACGAAGTAACTTGATTTCAAACTAATATGAAACGAATAATTTTATTTTCACTTCCATCAGATCAGATTCTCAAAAAGATTAGCAAATCTCTTTTTTTTAAAACTCAAACGCAATTTGGATATATGCCCTGTGATGGAGCAAACCAAGATAATCCTCAATATACTCCAATCTGGGAAGAGCTATGTCGAATCCACAACGCAAGATTAATCTACATTGATAATACTAACCCAGAACAGGCAGCTTTAATTCCAAAATGTGATACTTTGATGATAACTGGAGGTAACACGTTCCAACTATTACATAATTTACGAAAAAATGGATTTGATAAAGCGATTATCGATTTCACCAAAAAAGACAATTTTGCTTTGAGCGGTTTTAGTGCTGGAGCAGTAGTGCTTACTCCAACAATAAATATTGTAAATGCAAACTGGGCATTTGGACCTGATGAGAATTTGTTGAATTTAACTGATCTCCAAGGATTAAATATCATTGACTACGAAGTCCTGCCACATTTCGATCCCGACCAAGATAAAACTTTACTTGGACGATATCGATCAGAATCAAAATATCATGTCAAAACGATTACAAATGAAGAATATTTAATTGATAATTTGAAAGAAGACAGAAAAGTTGGAAAATGAGATAAATATTATGTTAAAGCTCACTAATAATAAGGTAAAATGTATAGTAATGATATTTCGAGATAATCACAAAATATATTATGATAAAAAATTTAAATTATTCGAATCCATTTTTTAAGGTAGATTATGTGAAGGAAGAAACCATCAATATAACTGGGTTTACAACTATTACTAATCTATCAGTCACGCCAATAAAGGTTGATTTTGTTAGTTCAATATTAATTGATAAATCTTGTTTTATTACCGCAAAATCTAATCCTATTGAAATAAAAGAAGCTCTCATTACGAGATATAACTTTGATCCAGAAATTACAAATCCTGAGCTACACCAGTTCTGTATTGATAATTGGGACAATAATAAGGTTAGATATCCTGAAGATCCATCTAAATGGAATTATCCAATTCTTAGATCACCAATCGAGAAGTTTGATAAATATGAATTTAACTGCTGGTATTTGCCAGCAAACACGGCCTCAAGCATACATAATGAGCATCTCTTCACCGAAGTCCATACTCAAATTTACGGGTTAGGAATAATGAATAAATTTAGAGATAATAGAAAAGAAACTCTTTATCAAAGGGTGTATATGCCTATAGGATTCACACATGATTATTTTTACGACAATAAAATACCCTTGGCATCAATATGAAGCTTTAAATGAATGTATCTGGATGGCAATAATGCGGTTTACTTAAATTCTTATGAATATTTAAGGATCTATACCTCTTAAATATTGATTAAACTCTAGTGTTTTTTTAGATGTTTCTCCCGTAGAACGTATATAAAAAGAAACCACGTCCTACGGGATCATTTTACCCGTAGGACGTATATTGACAAAATCACGTCCTACGGGTAAAATACCTAATATGAAAATATTCTTATCAAATCAGGGTAACTTAAGAAATCTCCAAAGCTTCCTCAGTTCAATTGACCTATCGAACCAAGAAAAGCTAGAAATTTCAACCCATCAGCAATGGATTACTGTTCATCCTGCCAACCTTGTCTTGACTGCTGCACTTGCAATACAGGCTGGTAAAGAAAATTCTGTAATAGTCGGCGATATTCCTGAAAGTGGAAGGTATTTAGATCGAATGGGGTTATATGCTTTGACTAAAACAACTTCACCGTTTAAATATCATAAGAAAGAGGAAGCAGGTAGATTTGTCCCCATCAAAATAATTAAAACGGCTGCTGATCAATCATACTTCATCTCAGAGATGATTCCACTCTTACATCTTTCTGAAGATAATACCAAAACCGTAAAATATGTTATTGGAGAGCTCGTTCGAAATGTTTTAGAACACGCATTTGCAAAAAATGGAGCAATAGTAGCCGCTCAATATTACAAAAAAACTAATCGGGTAAGTATCGGAATTTGTGATACCGGGATTGGTATTCAACAAAGTATGGAAAAGTATTGGCATGCTAAGAATGATCTCACTGCTATTAAACTGGCCCTGACACCTGGTATCTCCGGGACTACCAGAGCCGAAGGTGGTACTTTTGAGAATGCAGGTGCTGGATTATTCTTTATTAAATCAATCGCCAAAATTACACGTAATTATTTCTCCATTTATAGCGGATCCGGAGAATATACAATGTTAAAACATGATAAACGAATAAAAAAAATGCCTAAACTTTTTGCCGACCCTAATCTAGATAACCATAGAGAAACTATTAAGCTACAAAACTTTAAGGGCACTTTGGTGGCAGTTGATATTTCACTTGACCAAACAGCAGAATTTAATCAGTTGCTGACTAGTATCGGTATAGTCTACGACAATGCAATTCGTGAACGAAAGCGCGATAAATATAAGAAACCTAAATTTCTATGAAAAAAACAATCAAATTAGTAAAAATAATTGGGGATTTTGCTGAGAATAAAGATCTTGCGAAGAAGCTACGAATTGAAATAATCATTCCTGCATTAAAACAAGGTAATGAAGTGATTCTGGATTTTGAGAAAGTAAATGGAGCCACACAATCTTTCATCCATGCTTTAATTAGTGAACCGATTAGGACATTAGGAGATGTTGCATTTGAAAAACTATTTTATAAAAACACAAATGACGATATCCAGACAGTTATCTCTATTGTTTATCGCTATATGCAGGAAAGCATTGATACGCTTCATTGAAGCAAACGATATCCATTTATACCCTAAACAGATCAAATCCAAAAATAAATTCATTAATATAACATTTTAAGGTAAAATGTATAGAAGTGATATTTCGAGATAATCACAAAATATACTAACTTTCCATTCATGATAAAAAATAACAATAACTTAATGATCAGAAATAGTACCTCAGAATTTTTAATATTTACCTCACAAGCGGGGCAAGATAGTATTCAAGTTCGGGTTGAAGATGAAAACATTTGGCTTACACAAAAACTCATTGCGAAACTTTTTGATGTAACAGTACCAACTATCAACGAACATCTAGGAAATATTTTTAAAAGTGCCGAATTAAAAGAAGAATCAGTTATTAGGAATTTCCGAATAACTGCCGACGATGGTAAATACTATGATACTCAGCATTATAATCTAGAAGCTATCATTGCAATCGGATTTAAAGTTAATTCAGAAAGAGCAATAGAGTTTCGTAGATGGGCTACAAAGCTCGATGTGTTTTTGAAATTTAATGGTAAAGAGGTTTTGGAAAATGCAGGTAAAATTTCATCGGAAGTAGCAAAATCTTTTGCTGAAAGCGAGTTTGAGAAATATAGACCCAAGCTTCCCGTTCTTACCAACTCAATATATGCAAAATAAAAAAGCAACAGTGTATTTAATCGCAGGTTTCATTGGAGCCGGCAAAACGACTTTCTCAAAGAAGCTTGAGACCGAAACCGGAGCTTTGCGGTTTACTAAAGACGAGTGGATGATCGTGTTGTTTGGAAGAAATGCCCCTCAAGTAGAGAACTTCGTTAAGTTTGATAGTTTCTTCGTAAATTTCGCAACAGAGCTTGCTCTTAAGTGTGCTACTCATGGTGTAGACGTGATAATTGATGATGGGTTTTGGTTCAAAAAACAAAGAGATGATGTCACCAAACGGATAGCTAGCATTGGCGCAAATGTAAAAGGATATTATTTAAAATGTCCCAAAGATATACTAGAACAAAGGGTGTTAGGGCGTTCAAAACAATTATCCGATGATAGTTTTGATATAGACAAAGAAATGTTTACCAATTATTACGAATCCTTCGAGGAGCCAAGTCCAGATGAAAATTTTGAATTAATAAAGAACTATTAAATAGACTTGGTTTCTGCGATCCCAAGCTAACCTCAATAAACTCCTTTGCCCTCAGTATGTCCACCAACTGACAAAATCACTGGTTGAACTAACTGACATTTCTTCGATAGAATGTTTATGAAGAGAAATAAATTCTATAAAAACGGCTTTTAATGTAGGAAAACTTGTCTATATTTTTGGATTGATACTATAGATCTTATCAAAATAATTCCTAGGCTCGATCAACTCCAGTTGATGTTCGATTGGAAAGACTTTATTGATTCTTTCTTGTGTAGACTTGACTTCAAAGCATGTGTACAGTTTCTTATAATTCTCATTTGCAAGATAAGCATCTATATTTTGTTGGATTTTTCTTTTTAATATATTTTTGTATATATCAATTTAAGCTTAAATTGCAATATGTCGTTTTACAATTTAAGAATAAATCGTCTGCTACTTAAGGAAGCTTGTATTCATTAGGTATAGCTCGTCCAAAACAAAATGTCATTTTTAACTAGAAGAAATGTTTTATTATGGAATTTTGTTTTTGACTCACTACGAGAACACTCAGAGCCATAAAATAATAATCAAATAATTTAGTTTTGGATATTAATTTATGACAAACTGTTTTGATCTTGCTATACCTTTTGAAACACAGGGAGGAAAACAAAAAATGTATTGTTGGAATACAGAAGGAATATTTCGTCTAATACAATCAATACCGTCTTCTAAAGCAGAACCATTTAAACGTTGGTTGGCAAAAGTAGGATATGAAAGAGTGAAAGAAATTGAAGAACCAGAGTTGGCGACTAAAAGAACTCGTTTTTTGTATAAACTGAAAGGGTATTCTGATGACTGGATTGAGAAGCGTATGAGGGGTATTGCTATCCGTGAAGAATTAACAGATGAGTGGGCGAAACGTGGTACTAAAATTAAAAGAGATTATAAAATATTGACAACTGTGAAATCTAATCTTGCCTAATCGGGCATAATCGGGTATAATCGGGTATAATGAAAACAACCGATTTAAAAACACGATTAAACAAAAGACTGGAGCTGACAGGTAAATTTGCAGGAATTATACCTCAGATGATCAGTACCATAGACCAGTTAAATCTAAAATGGCAGTATGAAAAACATCCGGCACCTGAATATTTTGATAAACTTGAAAAAACAGCCATTATCACTTCTGCTGGAGCATCCAATCGTATCGAAAATATTATTTTAACGGATGATGAAGTAGCTGTATTATTTGCTGGACTAAATGTAAAGAATCATACCACGCGTGATGAGCTCGAAGTAGCTGGTTATCTCGATCTACTAAATCAAATATTTGAAAATTACAAGAATATTAAATTCTCTCTGAATACTATACTGGGATTCCATTCTCAAATGTACAAATATTCAAAATATGACGAAAATCACCGCGGAAAGCTCAAGATGATTCATAATAAAATTGTAGCAAAAGATGCTGATGGGAACGGTATTGCCATACTACATAACCCCACTGAACCATACCTCGTCGCAATAGAAATTAATGAACTACTCAGATGGACTAATGAATCTCTACAGTCAAAAAATTACCACCAGCTCTTAGTGATAGCAAATTTTGTTATTGAATTCTTGGCGATACACCCATTCTTGGATGGAAATGGAAGGATGAGTAGGATTCTGACAGTCTTTCTCTTATTGAAAGAAGGCTACGAATTTGCTAAATATTCTTCTCATGAAAAAATTATCGAAGAAACGAAAGCTGGTTACTATTTAGCTTTGCGAAAAGGTCAGGCAAAGTGGAAAACACAAAATGAAGATATCCAAATCTGGCTTGAATATTTCCTGGGTATTGTCGAGAAACAGGGGTTACATGCATTGGCTCTCGCCAGAAAGGTTGAGATAAATAAGGTTTTGTCCGAGAAACAGAACCTGATCTATAAGGCATTGCAAAGAAATCAACTTTTATCTAGAAGAGAAATTGTGAAAATAACACAGATAAATGTCGAGACAGTCAAACAAGCTGTTAACAAACTGGTCAAATTGAATTTAATAGAGCGCATAGGCGAGGGCAGGGCTACTAGGTATAGAATTCTCAACGCTTGATAATACGACTTATCTTGAAAGAAAAAAGAATACAATCAGCTTCTTCGGCATTTATTCGCATCTCACAATCCAATAACAACATGAGAATATTTTGATTTTTAATAAAATCCGTTTTAAAATGATCCCAAGCTTCCAACATATTCAATTTCAAAATTATTATCGCAAAATATATGATAGAAAACGAGATATCAATCCTGGAAATAGATAAAAAACAAATTGTTGCATTATTAGAAAAATTAGGTGCGGTGAAAACTCAGCAAGTGCTTCTTAAAGTCTGGTGGTATTGTACCAAAGGAGATGATCCAGAGCATTTACCGTGGTATTTGAGAGTGAGATCATATAACGATAAAAATTTCGAAGTGTGTTGGAAAGCATTATCCAAGACCAAATCACATTCACGCTATCATACAGAAATTAATTTTCATGTCGATGATTTAGCTGCATTAAAACACTTTTTTGAAAATATTGGCATGGAATTTTATGCTTATCAAGAAAAAGAGCGGATTTCCTATACGCTCAAGACCTGGAGGTTCGATATCGATACTTATCCGGGAATTCCGACATATCTGGAAATTGAAGGCAAAACAAATAAAAGTCTGATTCAGGCTATCAAATTGCTCAATTTAACAACTAATCCTACTTGGAATCAAGGAGAGCGGATTCTCATTGATAAACACTACCAAAAGAATTGGTATGAGATGCGGTTTAAATAATTTCTTTTACACATGGAAAACCACTGTGTCTTCTGTCAAGAAAAAGCTAATAATTTATACGGCATTCTAATTTGTGATACCTGTAAAGCCAAATTAGGCCTATTTAGTGATGCAACGATCAAAAAGCATATTGAGCTTTATGCTAATTCAGAAAAGAATCGCTCCTATGAAGAGGAAATCCGCTATAGACTCAAATTTATTGAAGCAGACTACCTGAAAAAGAAAATTAAGTTACTGCATATCTTGGCAAGGTTGGAGAGTTTGTAGGCAGGATCATTCAATTTAACCAAAAATACAAATTTCCAAAATATTAAACAAAGATGAAACAATCATATTTCAAGAGCACGCTTCATACATACAATCTGCCATAAACGTAAAAATGGGATATCTTTGTCTCACTGATAAAAGAATATTTATGGTGAGTACTGAACCGCTCATTTATCTTCTTAATCCTATCAAAGCGCTCATCAATTTAATTAAATCCAAACTCCTACATCAAAGCCCTTTGCTTTTAAACCTTGCTACAACTGATATTGAATCAATCGAATATTGTAAATTCGGATCAAACGCAAAAGTCCTAAAAATCCAGACACAAGATCGTAATTTCAAACTTTTCCTCAAGTCACATGAATTACTTCTGAAAAAATTGAACATTAAACACTAATGCTTTGTCTCAGATAATATCTTAAATTATTTCTTTTTCCTGATTACCACTTGATCTCCTTCTTTTACAAGAGTTCCGGCATTTTTTACATACTGATAAGGCAAGAATTCTAAGGCTTGTTTTGGCGGGATGAGAGCAAGTGATTTATCAAGCTGAAGGATTTGCATAAGGTCAATATACTGGTGACACTTTCTATTTAATTACGATTTTTATTTCGAACTTGTGTATAAACTCCAATTTGGATTTGGTCTAACATTACTTTACTTATTTGAGCTTGGTCTCCAGCAACAATGACCCAATGATCTTTGGTATAAGGTGTTGTATCCCCAATGTTTGATTTATAATTTACAAAAAAATTTAAACCATTTTTCGGAGCTTTTATTTCACCAGTTCTTTCCAAATTTCGTTCCATATCTGGTTTTACGTCTCTTAAGCTTTGACAATTTCCAATTTTAGGGTCATTAGCAAAAGAATCTTGATATTTTGCTTGACAACGTAACGCACCTTTTAATAAATAAGTTTTAGAACCAACACCCTTATCCTCAACATAATAATGAAATTCATAGTATCTATCAATTTCTGTTTCCTTGATAACTGCATCTCTTTGATTAGGATATCTTCTCACAATAATATGATTCATATCTTCCCTATCTTGTGATAACACCCAGGTATTAGTATCTGAATGTCTAAAGTTCATATCGGATAAATAATTTATGCTCATCCTGTCGGTACTAGTATAATCAGGCTGGATAACTCTATGAACTTGATTATCATCAGTAAAATCATGTAGGTGTTCAAAAAATCCTGGTAGTATTTTTTCTAATAATGCCTGGCGATCTTCCTCAGGCAACTCATTTAAAATATCTTCAGGTAGCAACTCTTTTAAACGTTGTCTTTCAGGTACTAGTGATAGAGTTTTCTGAAGAACATCTACTGCAGCATCTTCTGAATGTGTCCAATCTACTGGAATATGAAATTCTGCCTTTAATTTATCGAGATAATCTGGTAAAGCCTCCAATATGCCGATAATTTTTTCATCAGATGTAGGTGTTGTAAATGAAAAAGTGCCATCTGGATTAATTGTAATTGGAAAGCTTTTTCTTTCTTCACCAGCTTTATGAACAGCATTTGCAGTCATAATAGATGTTTCCCCTTCTTTTCCACCTACCGGAACTTGAAAAGTTGCTGCCAATCCTTCATTTTCTCGATCTCCTTCTTGAATTACTTGTAAAACATGTTCCTGCTTACCATCATTTGAAATTTCCATTGAGGCTACAATCGTGTTTTCATCAAGTCTATAAACTAATTGATGAGATAATGCTCCGAAATTTTTATCTACAGGATTTGGGAATTCATTAACTATCCAATGCCCGACAGGTAACGCATTTATGTCTGCAATAGTTACGGCTCTTGTTGCCTCATATGTGAACTCTATATTTGGACTTGGAATTGGATCCATTAGAACTTAATAAAGAAAAATATTATCTTGCTTAGATTATCCCGACTTTATCAAAAATAAACACAAAGCTGAAAACGTGTGCTAATAGGCACTAAAAATTTTGAGACGGGTGCCCTTGTGAGGTATCATGTTTCTATGTTTATCCGT
>Ga0194063_10000956_pt1 | contig 19789 bp, 25 predicted proteins | sample SepL3720m_MetaG_FD_155459 | JGI IMG/M metagenome (GOLD analysis project Ga0194063, IMG submission 155459) | Anoxic zone freshwater microbial communities from boreal shield lake in IISD Experimental Lakes Area, Ontario, Canada - Sep2016-L373-20m | ecosystem: Environmental > Aquatic > Freshwater... | reverse complement strand
CAAAAAGTCTTGCATCAACATACAGGCTCTTCATGTTCACGCCTTGCGGAAGCGGGCCCAGCTTGTGAAAAACCAACGTCGGCACGCCGTGCGCAAACGAGGCGCGATACGGGCCGAGCGCCGAATATCCGGGGTTCCTCACTGATTTTTTCGGCATGATATGAACAAGAATTCCCTCATCGAAAACCGTGCGCTGAACGTGATTTTGACCGACTGTAGTCCGAACTGGGGCGGGCAGCAATACCGGCCTGGACCCCCGGCAGGGCAAACGCATTAAAACACGCGTGCGAATCGCATCTTTCCGGGGAGCATACCCGTCCCGGGTGTGTTTTCCGGCGTCCCCGCCGGAAAATCGTGTCGGCGGGACGCCAACCCGGACACGCGAGACGCATGTGCTCCCCAGCAAAAGAGGCTCGCGCAACGGGCGTTACGTGCTGTCAGCGATGCGGGCAACTTGCCTTGCCTCCAGCCGGAGTGAGTGTATAGTGCCTCGCATGAGCCTGGCAGAGTTGAAGCAAGCCGTTCACGAGCTTTCCCCGCGCGATCTTGCGGAGCTTTCCTCGTTCATCCGCGAGGAAGACGCGAAGGCGTGGGACGATCAGATCGACGAGGACTTCGCCGAAGGGGGGAGACTACGCGGCTTGATTGACGAGGTTCGCGACGACGTTCGCCGCGGACAAGTCGGTGATCTGCCGTGACCGGCAAGACTCATCGGAAGTTTTGGAAATGCTTCGACTCGCTTTCCCCGGGAGCCCAGAAGCTCGCCCGTGAGAAATACGCCCTGTGGAAACGCGACCCCTGGCATCCCTCCCTCAAGTTTGAAGAACGGCGTAACGGGATCTGCGTGGTTCGGATCGGGGAGCACATCAGAGCTATCGGATTGCGCGAGGGTCATCTGATCGTGTGGTTCTGGATCGGGTCGCACGAAGAATACAACCGGTTCCGATTTTAACCCTGATCACGGACGCCATTCGGAGGACCAGTCGATATGGACGAGGTCATCGGGATCGCCGACGATGATGTCGCGCTTGGGCAGAAGCTTCTGCAGGTCGCCGAGGGACGTATTGGCTGGGATCGGCCCGGCACTTCGCACCTCATACGCTTCCTCGTCGGAAAGCAGGAGCAACGGCTCCCCCGTCTCCTTGAGCTTCTCCAGCCAAGGTTTGGCGTCCTTTTGGTTTCGTGCAATGTTTCTCGTATCCGGCGGAAAATCCGGCATGATCGTTCAACCAGATGAGCGATAGAGCTTCCCCGTTATCCGCCTTCGTCGCATGGGCGGCCGCACATATCACCGGCGATGAAAAAGGTCAGGCGCAAATCTTTCTCGACCGGCTCTTCCAGGCATTCGGGCACTCCGGTTCGCTCGACGTGGGCGGCGAGGCGGAATGCCGCGTCCGCAAGGCCGGCGAGGACGGCGGCGGGACCAGCTTCGCCGATTACGTGTGGAAGCCGGTCGTCCTCATTGAAATGAAAAAACGCGGAACGGATCTCTCGAAGCACTACCGCCAGGCATTCGATTACTGGACGCGACTCGTCCCCGGCCGGCCGCGCTACGTCATCCTTTGCAATTTCGACGAGTTCCACATCTACGACTTCGAGACGCAGATGGACTCGCCGGTCGGCCGAGTGACGCTCGCCGCGCTGCCCGAGCATTTCGGGCCGCTGGCCTTCCTCTTCCCCGGCCAGCCCAAGCCGACATTCGACAACGACCGGGTCGCAGTCACCCGCGAAGCCGCCGATTGCCTGGCCGATTGTTTCAAAAAATTCCGTCATCGTGGCGTGGATCAGCCGACCGCGCAGCGGTTCATCCTCCAGATCCTCGTCTCGCTTTTTGCGGAAGACATCGACCTCCTGCCGAAATACTTCGTCACCCAGCTTCTCGACGAGATATCCACGCCCGCCGATAGCTACGATCTTCTGGGCGGCCTGTTCGAGGCCATGAACACATCGCCCGCTCCGAACGGCGGGCGTTTCAAAGGCGTTTCGTATTTCAACGGCGGCCTCTTCGCCCAACCCGCCCGGCTCGAACTCCAGAACCTCGAACTCGTCCAGCTCCGCGAGGCCGCAAAATTCGATTGGAAAATGGTCCAGCCGGAAATCTTCGGAACCCTCTTCGAGCATTCTCTGGACGACGGATCGGTCGAGGGCACGCGCGACGAACGCCGGGCGACCGGCGCGCATTTCACCCACCCCGCCGACATCATGAAAATCGTCGGCCCGACGATCGTCGCCCCTTGGTGCGAGCAAATCGAGAGCGCAAAAACCCTCCGGCGGCTGGGCGAACTCCGCGAACGTCTCCACGAATTCCGCGTCCTCGACCCGGCATGTGGCAGCGGGAATTTCCTCTACATCGCCTACCGCGAGCTCAAGCGGCTGGAAGCCCGGATCATCGAACGCATCAACAACGAGTTTCCCAGCCGCGCCGAGCCGGGGCAGATCGCGATGAGCTACCTGGGCGCGCAAAATTTCTACGGCATCGACATCAACCCGTTCGCCGTCGAAATAGCGAAGGTCACCATGATGATCGCCCGCAAGCTCGCGATTGACGAACTGCACATTTCCGAACGTGCCCTCCCGCTCGACAACCTCGACCAAAATTTCCGCGCGGCCGACGCGCTGGTCTCGGCAGGCCCCGACGGCGCTTGCGTCCGCGCTCCGTGGCCGCAGGTGGACGTGATCATCGGCAACCCGCCGTTCATCGGCGCGAAGCTCCTCAAGCCCCAGCTCGGTCCCGACTACGTCAAGGCGCTGCGCAAGCTTTACCCCGAGGTGCCGGGCATGGCCGACTTTTGCGTCTATTGGATCCGCCGCGCCCACGACCACCTGTCCGCCTGCACCGCCGCCGATCCCCTCGCCGGACGTGCCGGACTCGTCGGCACCCAGAATGTCCGCAACAACGCCTCCCGCGTCGGCGGCCTCGATCATGTGGCCGCCGATGGCACGATCATCGAAGCGGTGGACAACCAGCCGTGGAGCGGCGAGGCCAATGTCCACGTCTCCATTGCCAACTGGGTGAAAACCCAAGACCCCGCGCTCCTGCCGAAATCCCGACGGCTCTGGTTCAAAACCGAACCGACGGCCTCGATGAAAGCCCAGTGGAAAAAACAGGGCAAGAATGCCGCGAAGGAATACGAACTCGGATTTCGCGATGTGGAGAGGATCAACTCGGCGCTGAGCGACCAGACGGACGTGAGCGTTGCGGGCCCATTGCTTTGCAACACCAAGCCACAGCGGTGCTTCAACGGACAGATGCTCGGTCACCAGGGATTCCTCCTTACCGCAGAGCAGCGCGCAGAAATTGTCAGACGTGATCCACGTTCGGCGGAAATCATCCACCCGTATCTGAACGGGGTGGAGGTGCTCACTCTGGGCGGTGCCGGCCAGCGATTTGTTCTTGATTTCGAGCAGATGGACCAGCTCAACGCAGCCGCCTGCTCCGGTGCTTTTGCCTGGGTGCAGGAACACGTCCTTCCCGACCGACAGAAAAAAGCGGAAGCAGGCAAAGACGCCGACGGCAAACTCCGTCCGCACCACAAAGCCTTTCTTTCCCGATGGTGGCAACTCGGTTTCGGTCGGCCCGAAATGCTCTCTGTCATCAAGCCCCTGCCTCGATACCTTGCGTGTGCATATGTCACCAAGCGTCCGGTATTCCTGTTTATTTCCCGTCAGTTTCGCCCGAGCAATCTCATCCAAGTCTTCGGATTCTCCGATGATTACAGCTTCGGCATTCTTCAGGCTCACACTCACTGGCTTTGGTTCGTCACCAAATGCGGAAAACTCACCGAGCGATTTCGCTACAGCGCCGAATCCGTCTTCGACACATTCCCCTGGCCGCAGAGCCCGGACGCGAAATCCGTCGCCGCCGTCGCCTCCGCCGGGCGGGAAGTCCGCCGCATCCGCACGGAGGCCCTGCCGAAGTTGAAAGGCGGACTGCGCGCCCTCTACCGCACGCTCGAACTCCCCGGCGCGAACCCGCTCAAAGACGCCCACGCCGCCCTCGATGCCGCCGTCCTCGCTGCCTACGGGTTTCGCGCGGAGGCCGATCTCCTCGCCCAGCTCCTCGATCTCAACCAGCAAGTCGCCGCCAAAATCGCCGCAAGCGAACCCGTCACATCCCCCGGCATCCCAACCGGCTTTCCCGACCCATCATCCCTCATCAGCGAGGACTGCATCCACCCGGAGTGAGAAACGTTCGACCTCCGTGGATCGGCGACATCTCGATAACACGAGGGAGGGCGAAGCTCCGTCTGAGCCGTAATATTTGGGTTCGGGCGGAGCCTCACCCTTGTCGTTACGCCATCTGCCGGACACGTCCGCCCTCGAAACGCCAGAGAATGCATTCCCCTGTCGCGCAAGGTCGGTTATAGTCTCAGACATCCTGATGTGTCATCCAGGAAAATGAGGGAGCGAGGAAAACGGATGACCCCAACCCGCGATGGTAGGGACGCCTTCTCCGCTGCGCTACGGTTGCCTTCCCGGCCAAACGTTCGACCTGCCCATTGTTTTCGTTGCGCTATCGCGCTGGTTTTGCCGAGGCGTCCGTCGAGAGAAGTCGGACGGCTCGGCGAGCCATCCCTACCAATGATCGGCTCACCAGCTTTCCCCACACGTCAGGATGTCTGAGTTTGCCCATGCCGGAAAAGGAATGGACAGTAGCTTTCGGAGATTTCGCACTGATCGTCCGGCGAACGACTTCGAAAGGCCGGATGGTAGAGTTTGCGGTTGTGCTGGTGGCGTTCATATCCGGGAAATGGCGTGACATCACACGGTATGACACGGCGCACGGAACGCCACACCGGGACATCCTTGGGGTGAATCAGGGCTTGCGTTTCAAGCGGTGGATGGACGATATTGAATTTGCAGAAGCATTTGATTATGCCATCAGCGATTGCACAGAAAATGCCGAAAGCTACCTCGCTGACTTCCTCGCGCACTGACCCGCGCTTTGTGGATGTCAAGCCGGTGCGTGGCACGATGTCTGTTCAGGAATCGGAGCGGATCATGCGCAAGCACGGGCTGCACCCCATGACCGCCGCCGAGCGCAAGACCTTCGCGGCTTTCCTGCGGGATTGATTTGCTTGCGGCGTTCTTTACCGCGCCTCGCCGGATTCCGGGCTATTCGGTTTTTTTGAAACCCAGTCCAGGAAAGTCGTTGCCTTTTTGTTGAGTTCATGGAGCAGCTCAGCCGATATTTCCACGTCACCGGAAGTGCAGGCCATCACTTTGTTGTCGAGCTCCTTGATACAAATATCAGGCTGGAAAAATATTGACATAAAATGACGGCTCATTCCTGGAGCGCATTGAAAATATGAGAGCGCCAGTGCGAGTCATCTCTATGGATGATTCTGATGATTTCCCATCGGGTCAAAACTCCGGGATGTCCGCCGCCATGATTTCTCCGATGGAGGCGCGGTCGCGCACGAGGAATGCCTTGAGCTGTTCGGCGCTGGGCAGCGCGGTGAGGTAGCGGGTGACGAAGAGTTTCTGATCCATGCCCGCCGTGGCGAACTCGACCTCCGCGCCGTCCTTGTCGCTGCAAAGCAGGATGCCCACCGGCGGGTTGTCGCCTTCCGCCCGCATGTTCGCCTTGAACCAGTTCACATAGAAATTCATCTGCCCGGCATCGGCGGGCCGGAAGGCGCGAACCTTCAAATCAATGAGCACATGGCAGCGCAGCAGCCGGTGGTAAAAAACGAGGTCCACCCGGTGGTGCCTGCGCCCTTCGGTCATGCGGAACTGCCGGGCCTCGAAACAAAACCCCCGGCCCAGCTCGAGCAGAAACCGCTGCAAATGGTCGAGCAACGCGGATTCCATCTCGTCTTCCGAGTATTCCGCGCGCTCGGCCAGCCCGGCAAATTCTAGGACGTAGGGATCGCGCAGCATATCCGCGATGCTCTCCTGCGGCTCCTGTTTACGTGCCCGCTCGACCACCGCCTTCTTGTTTGTGGAAAGCCCGGTGCGCTCGTAGAGCAGGCTCTCGATCTGCCGCTGGAGCTGGCGTTTCGACCAGTGGCCACGGATGATCTCGTTCTCGTAAAACGCCCGCTTCCACGGATCTTCGATGCGGATCAGTTCAAGGAAGTGAGCCCAAGAGATCCGGGCCAGTTGATCGGGCTCCAGAGGTGAGGGCAATTCGCCAACCGGCGGTTGGCCAATTCTGCAACCAGTGTTTGCAGAATTGGTTTCCACCGAACCACTGGGCGGCAGTAATCCGGTCGCCACTGGCGCCCAAAGGCCGTCGGATTTCAATTCGCCAACCAGTGGTTGGCGAATTGGCAGGGCTTGCGGGCGCTCAAGGAATTCGCCAACCGCTGGTTGGCGAATCTGAGGATAGAGCATGCAGAACGTGCGGCAGTCCCTCAGTGTGCTAAGCCCCAGCCCTTTGATCCCCTTCGCCTTCAAATCCTCCGCCATCGTCTCCAGCAGCCGCGCCCCATACTTCGCACGGTCCGCCCCGTGCTGCTGGTATTCCACGATGTGGGCACCCACCATCCAGTTCCGAAGAACAAGCGCCTGGTTCGCAACCGTCGCCACCCGCCCGACCATCCGGGTATTGATCGCGGAGATCGCGGTGATGAGCTGGTCGTAGCCTTGCCCGGCCTTCACGGACCGACGGGCTGGAACGGTTTTGCGTTGGGTCTTCTTCATGGTGGGTTTGTGCGCTCGATTGGGATGATTTGATTCATGGCTGTGGCGGAATCGGGCATTGCTTGCGGCAAACTCATTTCTATTAGTGTTTAGATACCTTGACCCGCCAGTTGTGCATCTTACTGGCTAAAGGTTGTTGCATTGAGCGCCTTGGCTCGGAAGGCGGCTTTTCTTTCAACTCAGCTTTTTTTGCGCGTAGCCTCATTCCATTTGAATCGTGAAAACAACAGTGGTTTAAGGCGAGAATTGCAGCATCAACCTTGTCGCAATCCACATTTAACAAGCAGAACCATCCGCAATGCTTGAAGTCGGTAATTGTTGCAATGTTCTGGAGAATATCACTCACGAGCGTTTTGATCGCATAATGCGTAGCTCCTATTGGAAATCCTGTGAGATAGATATTCACTTCCGGTCAAAATTCCGGGGTGTCCGCCACCATGATTTTATCGAGCGAGTGCGGTCGCTGGTCTGGTCGCGCATAAGCCGGTTTGCTTGGAGAAACTTGTCAGACATTCGTTCCATTTCCTCGCGGATTTTATTCGCCCATGTAATCGCGCCACGCTTTGAGCATGAGCTGATGTTTTTTTCGGATGCTGGCGTCCGGATGTTTGATTGAGATAAATGCCAGATTCCCAACGGCTGTCTCGTTATACTCCTCAAAGCCGGCGCTTTCGGCCTCGTTTCCGTAGCCCAAAACAACATAGCAGGCTACAGTGACAGCATCCGCCAACTCCGCGAGCGTTCCTACGGTTTCATTCCCATAAAGCTTTGGCATTTCAGATTGAGCGCAACCCTGTAGTGGATGGTGGCTCTGGACAAAGTCAAACGTGCCTTCCACATCCTCTTTATTGATGTGCTTGGAATTTGCTTTTACCCATGCCTTGTTGTCCACGATTATTGTTTTCGGTTTGAAAAAGTCGAATAGTCCCATAGTAGCATTGTCAAATTTAGATTTGTTAGCAGTAGTTAATAAACGGCTTCTTCAGCTTCGAAGAATCTGGGATTTCCGAAAGTGCTTAGTTGCAATGCCGCCAACCTTTGCGGTTGTCAGGTAATTCCATGTCCCTCCTACCAAAGAAGAGACAATCGGGACGGCATATTTAATGATTGAACGCTGAAGAATCGAGAGTCCGAGTTTAGCGCCCTGCTTTTTTAGAAGCGCAAGAGTTTTGCCGCTTATTTGTTTCTTAACAAACGTCCTAGTAGCAGCCCCGGCTGTTTTTGCAGCCACCTTCCCTGCTTGCTCTGCAACTGCACCACCAAATGCAAATTGAAGAATTAGCAATATGTCCTCGGGATCATCAGGATCTAGTGGGACATCCAGAAGTTTAGCAATATTGGCAATCAAATGCAGTTGAATCCTAACCAAAACCACTGCCTCAGCCGCCAGTGCCGTTGTGGCGATCCCAATTTGAGCTGGTAGATTTAATCCTCCGGACGGAAGCGATACAACTAACGCCATGATTTCATCAATCGAAACAGCAGCTCCAGTTAGCGATCCAAGAATTGCAGCGTTTTTTGCGGCTACAAGAATTAACTTTTTAATAATCGCATCATCGTCTAAACGAGGATATTTCCGCCGATAGTATTGCGCGTTTGAATTAAGGTAGTAAGCCTTGAAACTGCGTTTAACTACGATTAAAAGCCACTCTCCATTTTTGAAGGATGGCCATCCAATGTCCTTTATCCATTCGGTGGCTTCTTGAATATATTCCTTTAATGCTTTTTTATTCTGCTGTTGCTCATTCATATAATTATTAAGTGTGAGGTGTTTAGATTCCAAGAAAGCGGAATGCAGCCGCCGCCAAGCCGCCAGGCACCTCGATTGGTGCTTTGTTTGTATTGAGATAATCGTTTGCAACTAATTTAATCCATTCTCTTGATGACTCAACATACGTAATTTCGACAAGCATCTGGCCGTTACGCCTGTAGGACTTATATTTCAGGACAATAGTCAATGGAGAAAGTTCACCAAGGAGCTCGGCTGTTACTGTTAGGTTTTTCTGCTCAGTGTCCAGTTTAATGGATGAAACTTTTCCGTATTTACGAACGAATGAATTCGCAACCCACGATCCGATCATGCTCAGGATTATATCTTTCATACGGGGGGCGGGCATCCTTCGCGTTCCATTTTCTCACGGAACTTTATGCAGGCGGGTGGAAGTTGCGGATCATCCAGCCCGGCGCGAATCTGCTCCCAAGTGAGCCCTTTCTCCAGCCACCTTTCTTGATAGGTTTCGGTGTATTCCCGCATGTCGTATTTTGGCATGAGAACCTCACCGGTATTGCGAATCACCTGCACCGCTCGGTCATCCCAGAGGGAAACCATTGCGAAATCTTTCCGGTCGGTGATGGCGAGTTCCGGGAGCCCCACCTTTTTCAGCCAGAGGCGGATTTGAACGCAACTCGCCTCGTCGCTTGCGCGAGCGGTGAAAATCCGAACCTCGCGCCCATTGGCGATCCAGCTCTTCACCCGGATCAGCATCGGCATGATCGGCTCGCCGATAAACGACATGTCCCCGATGAATTCCGCCAGCGTCCCGCCGAGGTCAACGCCGATCCAGCCTGGTAGTGTGGTCATATTGGTACGTCTGCGGTTAGCACATCAAAGCACTGCACATCATGCTCTCTATCGTCACGCTGACCTTTTTTTGTGTGTTATTTCATAGTATCTTCACGCAGCATCATCACCCGGTAAGTCAGAACCGTTAACAATCCCTTCGAGAATTTCACGGGCAAGATTTTCTGCTTCATCAACAAGTTGCTCACCAAGCATAAATGTAGCTTGCCAGCCAATTCCCGCGGAAATCAAAGGTCCGACAAAAGGAATCCACTTTGATATTGTTTTAGCAGTAGTTCGCGTTGCAATCTGTCTCAGAAGCACAATGACGCCTTCCTTTGCAAGATATTTCGCGGCAAATTGAGCAATCTTGGCGAGCAAACTGGGAATAGCCTTCGGGCCAAGCAATCTTTTGATGTATTCAAACTGACTCGATGTTAGCCCGTAAATGTTTGCAATCTCGTTTCCTAGTTGAATCAATACGGTGATATCAGCGGCGATATCAAGACCTGGAATTGGATTGAACCCGTTAGCTGCGGAAAGTCCGGCGTAAATTGGAATTTGATCTATCGCTACTTTCCGTTTTTTTTTCAGTGCTTTTTCACTGTATGCGCCCATGTCCGCAACAAAGCGAGCCTTCTTAAGTCCAGATAAGGCGTCAGAAATGTCATCTAGGAGATTGCTAAAATCATATTTTGTTGGATGCCTGGCTGATGTTAAATATACTTTGTCCGGTGATGTTGGATGAAGGTTCTTTTGTATATCTGCTGCTATTATTTTCCTTGTTTCGGTTTCTGAATGGCTGTGATCGTGATCGGCATCGATAATCGCTCGATCAAACATGTTGCGGATAACAAAGCATGGCTTTCCTAACGACGTAAGCTCACGATATAAAAATACATCGTTCTCAGTGAAGCGGTGCGCGGTAATCAGTAAGAAGCAGTCAAATGTGTGAAGTTTGAGTTTTCCAATATATGATGACTTCGGCCAGCTTATGGTGCCGCAGCCAGGTAAGTCGGTAAAAATAATACCATTGTGAGTGAACTCCTGCGCTTCACACGTAGTCTCGACTACGCCAACCGCTGCAATTTTTTTTCCGGCTATCGCATTAATTAATGACGATTTGCCGCTTCCTGATGGGCCGATGAGACCACACTTTACTTCCGTTTTTTCAAAATCTTGTAATTTCTTTCGACATTTCTCAGCAAAGTCTTGAATTAGGTCTTTAGTATTTGTGCTCATGGAATTAGAATTGTTTCAATTTTGGTTTAGATTTATCTGGCACTCTTGTCAACCCAATCCAGAACCGGCCACAGATCATCGGACCAGCAGATTTCGCGATGGACGCTGCCATCCTCAATTGCACGATATTTCCTAGACCACCAGTGCTGCTGGATAATGTGGCCATTAAATTGGTATATGTCGTCCCAATCGTTTCCCTTTCCGATGGCGAGAGGTCCCTGCCACGGCTTGTGCGCCTCGCCTGGCCGCCGAATTTCATGTTGCCATGCGAGGAGCGTCGAGATCGCGGGGATGAGCCGAACGTAAGAAGATTCGGCCAGAGGGTTTTGAGATGTATGTGAACACCGGGTTTCCAGATTCTGAAAACCATTGGGGTGCATAAGCCCTTTCGTTCCCGCCGCATTCTTCCCTGTGGCACTGTAATGGCCCACACGAAGGGTTAAATCGTAAACACTCGAAAAATAGTTGAGCCGAAGGCATGTCTTGTTTTGACGGAAGGATGGAGGTGCAAACTCCGCGTCAATTGCGGCACCAAGAATGACGACGCCTGACAAATGCTCTAGGGATTTGATTTTCTTCAAGCATTTCAGAACGATGGCACCGCCGAGGCTGAAACCAGACAGGATAACCGGCCCGGCGATTTTTTCGACTTTGGCCGCAAGCAACCCCGCAATTTCGGTTGTCCTGCGCATGTCCTCTGCGTAGCCCTGAGCGAGTTTTGTCGGGCTCGTCTCAGTCCCCCATTTGAACTCCTCAATATCAATGCCGTCGAAGAGCGGTTTCAAACTGGCCAAGTATGCCTCTGTATAAATCGAGACAGCTCTCGGCTCGCTGAAACCATGCACATGTATGAGGTGCATTTTTCTATTCTCCATTTTTGTCATATCCGGGCCGTGTTCTCCGGTAAACCTCATATCCGATCACGCCGAGGAAGAGGGGGATTGTGACGGGGTTCGGAAATACGAGGGCGAGGGCGAATGTGCCGGGGAGGGCTTTTTTGAGAGGGGGCATGGGTGTGCCTGCGGGTTGGTCCGGCCCCTTGGCGGTGGCGTTTTTGCGGGGCGCACTCATCGAGCGAGGATGATGCTTGCCGAGAGAACAAGCAAGCCTCCGGTGATGATGGATGCGGCGATGAGCAGGGAGAACCGGATGCGTTCGGCGAGCTCGGCGGCGATCTTGCGCATCCGCACTTCGGCTTCGGCCAGCAGTTCGTCGCGTTGGTTTTGGAGCATTTCGCCCCCTTGGGAGGCGACGGTTTTCAGGAAGGTGTCTTTCAGGTTCATGAGATTTTAGAATTTCTCGACGAATTCCTCCAGGGAATAGACCTTGAACGGCTTGCTTTTTTTGATGAGCAGAACCATTTCGGTCTCATAGCGTTGTCCAAGCAAGACCTCGCCTGGGTCCGTGACGCGAAATGCGTCAAATCCTCTCCGTCGGACACTCTCCATGTATTGAGCGCCGTATTTGAAAGCGATGTTGTGAGGGGTTGGTTCAATGGGTGTCATAATGTGATCCGCCCAGCAGAAAGAGTTTGAGTTTCATCACAAGCCCAGTCCACTTTTGAGAGAACGAACAAGACGGTCGATGCCCCTGCGGGACTGAAGTCCTGTGATCCCGGCCTGCTCCAGAAGCACCAGGAGGAAGGGACCAAAGGCGTTTCGCATACTGCGTATTTCGAGTTCCGTCGTATCGCACAGGTTTTCCTGTTTCCGTGCTCCCTCCAATCGGCTCACGTCCATGCCTTGCAAAAATCCAAAGTTCAGCTCCGAGATCGCGGCCATTTTACGGTAGTTCAGACGGTCGGGGGTATCCGTGGTCCGGTGATAATGCTCCCAGTGCCCACAGCTCAGGAAGAAATACGGGATACCGAGTTTGCGAAATGCGCCGTGGTCGCTCATGTCGCCGACGTAGGAGTTGAGGGTCGGGATGACCTTCAATGATTTTGGATGCAGGGCATGGTCGAAAACCACTGTCAACTCGGGATGGCTCTCCGCTCCCGTAACGAACACCAAACCGCCAAACCCCGGTAATCCGGGGACATCGTGGCCGACAAGATCCATCACGATGACGCCGTGCATTCCATCGCCTAGCATCTGGTGGTCGGCAAAATAGTTGCTCCCCATGCTGGACGAGTGGAAATACGGCGGCTCCTCGGAGTCGAAGATTGCCACGACCAAATCTCGGTCGAGCCCGTTGTTCTCCTTGACCCCCTTGGCAACGGCCAGCGCAATAGCAACTGCGGCCGCATTGTCGTCCGCGCATGGCGCGGCAATCACACTGTCGTAGTGAGCCCCGATGAGAAGCGGAGCCTTGCTGCGGTCGCTCCCGGGGATTTTACCGATGAGGTTCACAAACGATTCCCCGTCACAAGTGAATGGGAGTCGGATCGACTCGTCACGATAGGGCACGCAGCCGATTTCCTCCATTCGGCGAAGTAAATATGCTTCCGCTTCTTCGTGGCCCTTGGTGCCAACCATCCGCCCGCAAGGCTGACAAATGCGTTCAACGTCCTCTTGCAACTGCCGAACAAGTTCTTCGTTGGAGGGGAAAATCGATTGGAATCTATTTTTTGTCATATTTGAAATCCACGCGGGAGAGTTTCGGGTAGCCGTCGGCAAGTTTCAGAAAGTCTTCGACGTTCATATCGTAGATGAGCGAGACGACAGTTTCTGGCGTTCCGATTCCGGCAGCAAGGGCACGTTCGATGATGATGGGTATTGCCGCCTCGGTTTCTCGTCTTGCCCGTTCGCGCACCTCCTCTCCCCGCTTGAGGTCGTCGCTGACGGATGCGGGAACATCGTCATCCACCGGTTCGGGCTCGTCGTTCTCCATCGCTTTGATGCATTCCTCGCACTCCTCTGCTTTGGTCGGGGGTTTCGAGATGTTGAATTCCTTGAGCCGGGACACATGCACGCGCTTTTTCTCGATGCCCGGATAATGTTCGGCCAGCCATTCGACCCCGAGGCGGGCGTAGATCCGGCGCATGTCGGCTGCATGCCGGCGGAGCTGGCGCATGGATGCCCGATACCGACCCAGACGGTCAACCCCGTTGCTGCCCAAAAGCACGCCGCCACATGGATCGTAGAAGGCGACTTTGGTGTAGCATTTCGCCAAAGCGGCAAGCCCGTCCGGTTCCTGCAACTGGATATCGAAAAGCCCTGTGAGAATCCTGCAACGCTTTTCGTGGAAATCCCGGATGGCCGGAAACATTTCCCGCGAGGCCAGCATCCGGGCATAGGCGACAAAAAGCTGCCGGAGCGTCAGGTATTCCGCGTTGGATTGGTTGTTCATCGCGCAAATCCTCACACGGGAAGTAGGTCAACGGGTGTCCTACCAATAATAATCTTGGTGTTTTTCATGCGAGGAGGATTTGGGTGAGGTCGTTCATGAATTTCTCAACCAGCGGGTGTCGGAGGTGGATTTCGCCGGGGAGCGGGGTGAAGCGGACTTTGACGAACACCCCTCGATACGCGGTGATGAGGGTGGCGGTGACGACCGCTCTTATCGCAGATGCGCCCGCTGGATCATGCAAAAAGTCTTGCATCAACATACAGGCTCTTCATGTTCACGCCTTGCGGAAGCGGGCCCAGCTTGTGAAAAACCAACGTCGGCACGCCGTGCGCAAACGAGGCGCGATACGGGCCGAGCGCCGAATAACCGGGGTTCCTCACTGATTTTTTCGGCATGATATGAACAAGAATTCTCTCATCGAAAACCGTGCGCTGAACGTGATTTTAACCGACTGTAGCCCGAACTGGGGCGGGCAGCAATACCGGCTTCTGAAAGGCAGAAAGGGTCGCAGAAAGGGTCGGGCCTATATTTTAAATGTTTCCTGAAGGTATTGCACAAGATCCGGCGGGTCGCCGCCACCACACGCGAGGGCGCGTATGCTCCCCGGAAAAAGGTTCTTCCGGCGTTCCGCAGGCGCTTCGCTGATGCCGGAAATCTTCTCGGCGCGAAGAGTGGACCATTCGACCAGAGCCAGAAATTCCTTGGGCATCCACGTTTCGAGGAGCTGCCGGGCGACCAGTGACAGGGACATCGCATGTCGGAAAAATTGCCCTCGCGCGGACAAGCCCGGGTTCTCGCGCCGGAACTTCAGACATCCTGATGTGTCATCCAGGAAAATGAGGGAGCGAGGAAAACGGATGACCCCAACCCGCGGTGGCAGGGACGCCCTCTCCGCTTCGCTGCGGTATCAGTTGACTTGCACGCACCCGCGTGTCGCGCCCTGCGGGCTGCCTGCGGCAGTCTCCCGAGCGGCTGCCCTCGCCGCCTGGGTGTGCTCCCTGCACCAAACGTTCGACTGGCCCGATTCCCGATGCGCTATCGCGCTGGTTTTGCCGAGGCGTCCGTCGAGAGAAGTCGGACGGCTCGGCGAGCCATCCCTACCAATGATCGGCTCACCAGCTTTCCCCACACGTCAGGATGTCTGAACTTCCGCAGCCCCGGTTGCAAAAGCCGCCCGGGTTCACTCGACGCGGAACGATGAGGTGCGTTCCTGTCCGCGGGATTTTGCGGTGAGGGTGTGTTCGCCCGGTTGGAGGCGGAGTTTTGCGGGGTCGAGTTTGCGGCCGTTTGCGAACCATTCGCAGGCGGGGTCTGTGCTTTGCGGGATGAGGATCTGCTGGTTTCGCGGAAGGGAGGGGTTGAGGCTGAAGACGGCGCCGTCTTTCGGGAAGAGGATGGCGAACTCCTCCGATGCGGCGGCGGCCCCGAGGCGGTTCTGCGGGCTTGCGCACCAAGCGGCATAGGACTTCGGGAGGATCAGCGTCTCCTTTTCCGCGATGCGGCGATACAGGGTCGAGGAGGATTCCTTCGGGGAGGTGCCGGGCAGAAACCACTCGCGGATCGCCAGCTCGCCGGGGCGCGGAAGGAGACCGGATTCCCTCGCCACGAGGCAGCTCACGAGTTCCCCGGATTCCTCAAGCGCGGCCAGGGGCAGGTCTCCGCGGGCGAGGAGGAATTTCGTGAGGGCGTTCCACACCGGTGCCGCCGAGCGCACGGCCAGCGCGGAATTCATCGGCGAGCCATCCGGGTTTCCCGCCCACACCGCGATCGTGTGCCTGCTGGTGAACCCGACGCACCACCCGTCGCGGAATCCCGAGCTGGTGCCGGTCTTGACCGCGACCCGCGCGGAGACCTCCAGAGGCGAGGCGTTCCCGAACGAGATCCGGCGCGCGTCGCTGTCGCAGAGGATATCCGTGATGATCGCGGCGGCCGACGGCGACCCGCAGCGGACGGGATCGACCGGCTCGCCGGCCAGGAAGATCGGACGCCAAGCATTGCCGGAGCGCGCGAGCGAGGCATACGCGCCAGCGAGATCGAGGAGGGAAACCTCGGCGTTGCCAAGAATAAAACCCGCCCCGTAGGCATCGAAGCCCTCGCGAAAATTCAGCCCCCAGGATTTCAGCTTTCCAAATGTTTCGCGTGCGCCGGCATTCGAGAGCGTGACGACGGCGGGGACGTTGAGGGAATTTCCGAGCGCCTCCCGCAGGCGGACCGGCCCGAGGAAGCGGTCGTTGTAGTTTCGCGGGTCGTAGTCGGAGTAGGCCTCGCGGATCGCCTCCTCGGTATCCGGGAGAAGCGTCGCGGCCGATGCGATCCGCCGGTCGATCGCCTCGAGGTAGAGAAACGGCTTGAGCGTCGAGCCTGCGCTGCGCGGCGCGGTCGTGAGGTTGACGTCGCTGTGCTGCGGAGGGGCGGAGGAGACCATCGCCCGGACGCTGCCGGTCGCATTGTCCAGGATCACGACCCCGCATCCGCTGGCGCCGACCTCCTCAAGGGCGGGCTTCGCGGCTTCAACAATCCGCTCGACAACCGGCTGCAAATCCAGATCCAGCGTGCTCCGGCGGGAGGAATCCCCCGGGCGCAAACGCGCGAGCGCCTCACGGGTGAAGTGCGGCGCGGCCGAGACGGGGTCGTGGTGCCCGGGCACCGGCGGCGAGGCCAGCAGGGCTTTTGCGTCGAGGCCGTCCGGCAGGAGTCCGGCCCGGTCGAGGCGGCGGATATTCCGCAGATACCGCGCGAGCGCCTGCTGCGGATTTTTCCACGGGTTCAAACGCGAGGGAGATTGCGGGAGGCCCGCGAGATACACCGACTCCGCGAAGGTCAGCCCGGCGGGCGGCTTCCCGAAATACGCGAACGCCGCCGCCACCGGCCCGATCCGACGGTTCCCGTAGTCGAGTCGGTTCATGTAGGACTCCAGAATTTTTTCCTTTGTCCATTCGCGGTCGAGGCGGAGCGCCGAGAACGCCTCGCGCCATTTGGAGTCGAGCGTGCGTCGGGTGCGCCCGGAGCCGAGCTTGATCATCTGCTGGGTGATCGTCGAGGCGCCGGAGACGATCCGGCCATTCCTCAAATTCCTCAGGACCGCCCCGGCCGTGGCCACCAGATCCATTCCGGCGTGCCGGAAAAACCTGTGATCCTCGACGGCCACGGTCGCCAGCGGAAGCCACAAACCAAAATCTTTCAGGCGGGCCGGCCGGGCATCGCGCGCAAAGTCGGCCGCCGGCGAGGAAAACGGTCGCCCGCGAAAATCCTCCAGCACCGGAGTGGCCGGGGGCGGGGAGTCGAGTGCGGCCGGAAGCGGTGCGGTGCGGACGCGCACCTCCAGAGCGATCCCCGCGGCGGCGGCCAGCACAAGCGGCAGAATAAAAATGCGGCGCCTCATCGGTCTGCGCGCCCGCGCCTCATTCGGCCGCCGACCGTCCGGCCATCAGGCGCTCGATCGTTCCCGTCGTCGAGCGGCCCTCGACCATCCCGGCCAGGACGACCCGCCCGCCGTGCGCCTCGACGACTTCTCGCCCGCTCACGTAGTGTGCCCAGTCGGCTCCCTTCACCAGCACCCGCGGAAGAATTTTTGCAATGAGATCTTTCGGTTCGTCCTCGTCGAAGACCACAACGAAATCCACGGCGCGGAGCGAGCCCACGACAAACGCGCGGTCCTCCTGGCAGTTGACCGGCCGGGTCGGCCCCTTGTTCCGCCGGACCGAGGAATCGCTGTTGAGGCCGACGCAGAGCGCGTCGCCCTGGGCCCTCGCGAACGCCAGGTATTCCGCGTGGCCGCGGTGCAGGATGTCGAAGCAGCCGTTCGTGAAGACGAGCTCCTGGCCGCCGGCCGCCAGCCGGTCGCGCTCGCCGCGCGCCTCCTCCGCAGTGAGAATCCGCGGCGTCATTTTTCCGCGCGCTCGAGTTTTTCGAGGTTGGCCCTCAGCGAGGCGAGCTCCGGCGCGTCCGGCTTTTTGAACGCGAGATACGTCTTCATCGCCGCGCTGTAATACGCCCGGGCCTTTTTAAAATTCGAGCTCGCGTGGTAGACGACCGCGAGGTTTGCGAGCGACTGGGCGACCTCCGGGTGCATCGCGCCGAAGACCTGCTCGCGGATGCCCAGCGCGCGCATGTGCTGGTTTTCTGCGTTCACCCAGTCGCCCTGATCCGTATACGCGACACCCAGATTATTGCAGACCAGCGCCACCTCCGGGTGGATCTCCCCGTGCAGCTGCACGGCGGTCTCCATGGCCTGCTTGTAGTGGCGTTCGCAGTCGGGAAAATTTCCCGCCCGCTTCTCGAGGCCGGCGAGATTGCTCGCGAGCAGGGAATCCTGCGAATGGTCGTGGGCCGCGTCATAAAGCTCGAGTGCCTGCGCGTAAAGCCGGATCGCCTCCACCTCCTGCTCCAGGTGGTCGAGGAGGAGAGCCAGCTTGGCGGACACCCGCGCGGCGGCCGCGATATTTCCTCCCTTCAAATTCCGGGCCAGGGAATCTTTGAAATCCCGGGCCGCGTCGTCCAGGAACCCCGACGCCTGGCAGACATCGCCCGCGATCTCGAGCGCGTCGCAGAGCCGCGGGCTGCTGTCGCCGAAGACCTGGATCGCCGCCTCTTTGAATTTCTGCGCCGCAATGCGGTGTTGCTCCTTCGAGGGCAGGCTCGTTTGGGATTCCAAATCCCGGCAGAGAACCTCCCAGAAATTTGCAGTCGACTGCATGATCGGGAACCCTACCCGCCGCCCGCACGCCAGACGAGAGGAAAATTTGTTTTCCTGGGCGTCCGGCCAGCCGGGCCCGGGACGCGTGATATGGCGGGAGGCGACGGCTTGCAGCGGAGGGGCGCACGCACGCAATGTTTGCGCGAAATCCTGCTGGATGCGGGCGAGGGAGCCCGTTAATGTGCGCGGTGTGAGCTACCGGGTTTTTGCACGCAAGTATCGTCCCCAGACATTTGATGAGGTCATCGGGCAGGATCACATCACGCGCACGCTTCAGAACGCGGTCGCCGCGAACCGGCTGGCGCAGGCGTATCTTTTTGTGGGCCCGCGCGGGATCGGCAAGACCTCGACCGCCCGCATCCTTGCAAAGGCGCTCAACTGCGTCAACGGGCCGACCATCACGCCGTGCGGGATCTGCGACGCGTGCAAGGAAATCGCCGAGGGGCGGAGCCTGGATGTCATCGAGATCGACGGCGCGAGCAACAACAGCGTCGAAAACATCCGCGACCTCCGCGACAACGCCGCCTACGCCCCCGCGAGCGGACCGTTCAAAATCTACCTCATCGACGAGGTCCACATGCTCAGCAACGCGGCGTTCAACGCGCTGCTCAAAACCCTCGAGGAGCCGCCGCCGCATGTGAAATTCATTTTTGCCACGACCGAGGCGCAGAAGCTTCCGGCGACGATCACCAGCCGCTGCCAGCGGTTCGACCTCCGCCGGATCCCGGCGGGGCTCATGGCGAAGCACCTCGCGTTCATCGCGCAAAGCGAGAAAATCGGCCTGGAGCCCGAAGCGGCCGAGGCGATCGCGCGCGGTGCCGAGGGCGGGCTGCGCGACGCCGAGAGCATGCTCGACCAGATGGTCGCGTTTTGCGGGGATAAAATCTCCGTGCACGACGTGATGGACGTCTTCGGGTTCACTTCGAAGGAGACGGTGACCGGGCTGGCGAATTTCCTGTTCGCACGCGACGCGGCCGGGGCGCTCGGGATCGTCGCCGAGCAGTCCGAGGCCGGGAAAGATCTTTCGCGCCTGACCGCCGAGCTCGTCGCTCATCTGCGGGATCTGCTCGTCTCGGCCGCCACCGGCAACGACTCGGCGGTCCCGCAGGGAAAATTCCTCGACCTCATCGAGCACTTCAGCGAGGCGGAGAGCCGGATGAAATGGGTGGCCGACAAGAAACTCCAGCTTGATGTGGCGGTGATCAAAGCCCTGCACCTCCTCGATGAAACCAGCCTCACGGACGTCATCGAAACGCTGGCCGGGTTGAGCTCGGGAGAAATCCCGCAGGCCCCGGCCGGGAATCCCGCCTCCCAACCCGCCTCCCAACCCGCCTCCCAACCCGCCTCCAAGC
>Ga0194063_10000955_pt1 | contig 19814 bp, 11 predicted proteins | sample SepL3720m_MetaG_FD_155459 | JGI IMG/M metagenome (GOLD analysis project Ga0194063, IMG submission 155459) | Anoxic zone freshwater microbial communities from boreal shield lake in IISD Experimental Lakes Area, Ontario, Canada - Sep2016-L373-20m | ecosystem: Environmental > Aquatic > Freshwater... | reverse complement strand
GTTCAAAGATTTCCATCGACGTTATTATCACCCATCTAATGCGCTCATTTATTTCTACGGCGATGATGCCCTGGAGGAACGCCTGCGATTCGTGAATGAATATCTAAAGGATTTTCAAACGATCGAAGTCGATTCTGCCATTCCAATTCAGCCGCGTCTGGTAAAAGAAAAGTCATATCGGATTACCATCCCTTATGATAGCAGCGAATCGGAAGATGAGAACAATAAGAAAGCTATGATGACCGTCAATTGGCTGCTGCCAGAAATTGATGATCCCAAACGTAATCTTGCCTTGGCTATCCTCTCTCATATCTTATTGGGAACGCCGGCTTCTCCTTTACGGAAAGCATTGATCGATTCAGGACTGGGAGAAGACATCACTGGTGGAGGATTGGAGAACCAATTACGCCAAATGGTCTTCTCCATAGGATTGAAAGGTATCTCCGCTGAAAATACAGATCGAGTTGTAAGCCTTATCGAGGAAGTTTTACTGCGTTTAGCAAAAGAAGGGATTGACCCCGCCACAGTAGCAGCATCCCTCAATACAATTGAATTCGCACTGCGTGAGAACAATACCGGCTCCTATCCGCGCGGGTTGGCTTTAATGTTGCGGGCGCTGACGGTCTGGCTACATGAACTGGATCCGCTCTCAGTCATTACTTTTGAAGCCCCTCTGACAGAGATAAAAACACGGATCAGCTCAGGGGAACGTTTCTTTGAAAAGCTCATTCGTGAACATATGCTTGAGAACAATCACCGTACAACGGTTCTACTTGTTCCCGACTCTGAATTAAGCCAGCGCCGTGAAAAAGCGGAACAGGCGCGTCTGGAAAAGGTAAGAAATTCACTGGATGAGAAAGAATTACACACACTGGTAGAGAACACATTATCCCTACAACGTCATCAGCAAAAAGCCGATACGCCAGAAGCCCTGGCAACCATTCCTTCGCTTAAATTAGAGGACTTAGAAAGGCTGATCCGGCATATCCCAATCGAGGTTTCTGAAGCCAGGGATGGTGTCAAAATCATTTCACACGATCTATCGACAAATGGGATTGTGTATCTTGACATTGGTTTTGACATGCACACAATACCGCAAGAATGGCTGCCTTATATGCCACTTTTCGGACGGTGCTTATTCGAAATGGGTACCGAGACCCAGGACTTTGTCCAACTTTCCCAGCGGATTGGGCGCTATACAGGTGGCATTCATCCTACGCGTCTGCTTTCATCCAAAGAGCAAGACAATCAAGGATTGGCATGGTTCTTCCTAAGAAGTAAAGCCACTTTGCCCAACCTGAAAGAGTTGCTCGCTATTTTAAACGATGTTCTCTTAACTGTGCGGCTGGATAATTTGGAACGCTTCCGGCAACTGGCGATGGAAGCTAAAGCCGGAATGGAATCAAGGCTGTCTCCAGCGGGACACCAAATCGTCAACCACCGCCTGCGCGCCCGTTATAACTCGATCGATTGGGCATCTGAACAAATGGGGGGAATCAATTATCTCTTCTTCTTGCGCGATTTAGTAGAAAATTTGGAATCACGATGGAAAGATGTGCTTGCTACTTTAGAATCCATCCGGACGGTTTTAATAAACCGACCATATGCTATTTGTAATCTGACCATAGACTCAGCCAACCAGGCGATTGTACGACCTGCGTTGGAGGATTTTTTGACCAGCCTCCCATCCAATAACGGTGTTCGTCCAACAACTTGGAAGCCATCAGTGTTCGCTTTGAATGAAGGTTTGGGCATGCCTTCTATGGTGAATTATGTTGCCAAAGGCGCAGACTTGTATCAAAGCGGTTACCAATACAATGGGTCAAGTGCTGTCATCCTTCATTACCTTAAGAATACCTGGCTTTGGGACAAGGTTCGGGTTCAGGGAGGTGCATACGGCGGATTTTGTGCTTTCGACCGCCATTCTGGTATTTTCACTTACCTGTCTTACCGCGATCCCAATCTCAAGAAAACTCTTGAAATATACGACCAGTCGGTTCAATTTTTACGTAATTTGAGCCTCGACCCAGCCGAGTTGACGAAATCAATCATTGGTGTGATTGGTGACATCGATTCTTACCAATTGCCGGATGCCAAAGGATTTACATCCCTAACGCGCTATTTAATGTCAATCAGCGATGCGGAACGCCAACGCACTCGGGATGAAATCTTCGCTACCACAGAGAAAGACTTCCAACAGTTTGGTGAAGTCCTTGCGTATGTACGGGATGAAGGATCTGTGGTGGTTCTGGGCGCGCCAGAGGCATTATCCACTTTAAACGCGGAAAGTGATTTAAAATTGGAGATAACTAAGGTTTTATAATAGGTAGAATAATTTCTTCTTATCGCGAGATATAACATAAATGGATTAAGGCAATCAATGCCTGACAATAAACATTAAGGAGGTACCTGTGTGGCGTGAATATCATCTTGTAAGAAGTATTGAAGAAGCCCTGCATATCCTTGCAGAACAGGGCAGCCGGGCTCGCCTCGTTGCGGGAGCCACTGATCTCGTTCTCGAAATGGAACGCGGTGGACGCAAGGACGTGGAGACATTAATTGACATCTCTCGTATCCCTGATCTGGATCAAATCAGGCATCAGGCAGATGGTTTGATCCACCTTGGCGCGCTGGTAACCCACAATCACTGCGTAGCATCCAACATCCTTGCGGAAAGCGGTCTGCCATTATCTCAGGCAGCCTGGCAGGTTGGATCGCCGCAAATTCGCAACCGCGGCACGGTGGCAGGAAATCTAATCACGGGTTCACCCGCCAACGATACTATCCCGCCCCTGATGGCGCTAGGCGCCAAAGTCAGTTTGCGATCCAAATCCGGTGAACGGACTGTGTCCTTGGAATCACTTTACACAGGTGTACGGCGAACGATTATTCGTCCAGACGAAATGCTGGTTGATATTTCGTTTCCGGCATTGGAAACCAGTGAAGATTCTCCTACTGGCAAACAACGTGGCATCTTCATCAAAATGGGTTTGCGGAAGGCACAAGCCATATCTGTGGTCAATACTGCGATCGTTCTGACGTTTGATCGTAACTACGTTGAAAAAGCAGTCATCACGTTAGGATCCGTCGCACCAACCGTGATCCACGCGAAAGAATCAGAATCCTACCTGCAAGGGAAACAACTTTCCGAGGAAACCATTCAACAATGTTCTGATTTAGCGGCTCAGGCTGCACGTCCAATAGACGATACACGCGGATCAGCAGTATACCGGCATGAAGCAGTACGTGTGTGTGTACTACGCGGATTGCGTGCACTGGCTGAATCAAAAACAAGCATATCTTTCCTACCACAAGAAGCACCTTTATTATGGGGGAAACAGGTGGACACAGATTTCGATGCCAGCGCGCATTTTAGCACAGGCAATCCGCAGCCCATCGTTACCCGCATCAACGATAAGGAATACACGTTTACAAGCGGACATCACAAAACGTTGCTAAACCTACTGCGTGAGGAAGGCGGGTTGACTGGTTCCAAAGAAGGCTGCGGCGAAGGGGAATGCGGTGCGTGTACGATCTTTTTAGATGGAGCGGCAGTCATGGGATGTCTGGTTCCCGCACCGCGCGCCCATCACGCCGAGATTGTTACCATCGAAGGATTAGCTAAAAACGGCAAACTTCATCCCGTCCAGGAAGCTTTTATCGAGGACGGTGCAGTGCAATGTGGTTTCTGCACACCCGGCTTCGTGATGTCGGCTGCAAAGTTGCTAGAAGAAAAACCCAGTCCCAACCGCTGGCAAATCCAACAGGCGATCACCGGCAATCTATGCCGCTGCACTGGATATTACAAGATCATTGAGGCGATCGAACATGCGGCGATTTCCGCATCAGGGAGGTAGACATGTCTGTAATCGGTCAATCCATCAAACGAATCGATGCATATGATAAAGTAACCGGTCAGGCTCTATATGGAGCTGATATAAACTTACCTGGTCAGGTATTTATGAAAATCCTGTTTGCCGGGCGACCTCATGCCATTGTAAAAAAGATCGATGCGTCCAAGGCAGAAGCCCTGGATGGCGTGCTCGCTGTATTCACCGCCAAAGATGTACCTAACAATGAATATGGCTTGATTATGAACGACCAGCCTGTGTTATGCGGACCAGGATCGAGCAAAGCCTATGCTGACCATGTACGTTTCATCGGAGATCAGGTAGCTGTCGTCGTTGCTGAAACAGAAGAAATCGCAGCACAGGGACGTGCGCTCATCGAAGTGGAATATGAAGACCTACCGGTTATCACAGACGCCGATGAAGCTCGCAAAGACGACGCCCTGCGGCTGCATCCTGACAAGGAATCGAACATCTTTTCACATCTACGCATCCGCAAAGGTGATATCGAAAAAGGTTTTGCTGAGGCAGATGTCATCGTGGAAAGCGAGTACCGTACGCCAATCCAAGAACACGCTTACCTTCAACCTGAAGCCGGGATTGCCTATATTGACGAAGAAGGACGGGTTACAGTACAATGCGCTGGTCAGTGGCTGCACGAAGAACAAGAACAGATTGCCCATGCGCTCGGACTTCCATTGGAACGCGTGCGCGTCATTCATCCAGCCATCGGAGGGGCATTCGGTGGACGGGAAGACATTTCCATCCAAATCGTGTTAGCATTAGCAGTTTGGCACCTTGATCAGCGCGGTATTCACCGGGCGGTGAAAACCGTCTGGAGCCGCGAAGAATCGATCATCGGGCACCATAAACGCCATATCTTCATTCTGCGTTCCAAATGGGGCGCAACAAAGGAAGGTAAGATAACCGCGGCACAGGTGGAAGTCGTCCAGGACGGCGGTGCATACTGCTATACATCCAATAAAGTTCTGGGAAATGCCACCCTGATGTGTACCGGACCTTATGAGATCCCCAATGTGCATGTCGACACGTATTCTGTTTATACGAATAATATCCCTGGGGGAGCCTTTAGAGGTTTCGGAGGACCACAAGGCGCATTCGCCGCTGAGACTCAAATAAACAAACTGGCGGTACGCCTGCAGATGGATCCGGTCGCCCTGCGTATGAAGAATATCGTGCGTGAAGGCTCTCTGCTTTCCGTCCAAACACCCCTACCAAAAGGCGTGAGCATGCCTGAGGTGGTTGAGAAATGCGCTGAGTCGGCAGGCTGGCAGAAGAAAGAAAATGGCTGGCAACGCCCGTACGCGGTGAGCATGCCAAAGTCTAGTGGAAAGAAAAATGTCAATCCGGGTGCGGCGCCCGAGTCAGCTATAAAACACGGGATCGGTTTCGCTTGCGGGTTTAAGAACGTCGGCTTTTCTTATGGCGCGCCGGAACAATGTCAGGCGACGATCGAACTGCACGGCAATACAGAAATCGAACGCGTTGTCCTGCACCACGCTGCGGCTGAAGTTGGACAGGGAACACACACGGCTCTCAAACAGATGGCAGCAGATGCGGTTGGAGTACCATTTGAAAAGGTGGAAACGATCTATGCGGACAGTGCCTTTACAGAAAACTCAGGAAGCGTTTCGGCTTCGCGCATGACTTTCATGGCTGGTAATTCCATCATCGGCGCGGCCCAAGCTGCCTTGCAAAAGTGGAAAGAGGAGGAACGTCCTGCCATCGCTACTTACCAGTATAAACCAGCCCGCACTACACCGCTCGACCCGCAGACCGGTTATTCGACACCGAACTTTGCTTATGGATATATGGCGCAGGCAGTGCGCGTGGATGTGGATACCGAGACCGGACAGGTATATGTTCGAGATGTGATTTCCACCCATGATGTTGGAAAAGCCATCAACCCCCAGCAAGTTGAGGGACAAATCGAAGGCGCGGTCGTGCAAGCTTTGGGTTTTGCCGTGTTGGAAAATTTCATTCAAAAAGATGGTTACGTTTTGACCGATAAGTTCTCAACTTATCTGATCCCGGGGGTATTGGATATCCCTGAGCGGGTCAAGTCCATCATCATGGAATTTCCGGCACCCAACGGACCGTGGGGGGCGCGCGGCATGGCAGAGATGCCTTTGATTCCCATGGCACCAGCGGTGATCCATGCCGTCCACGATGCAACCGGTGTATGGTTCGATGAGTTTCCACTCACGCCAGAGCGAGTGTTGCGCGGATTGGGAAGGATTAAGTGAGCGATATTGATGCACGCTATACAACCCGTTTAACGACCTTAGAAGATTTACCGGCGGTGAGCAACCTGGTATGGAATGTTTTTGACGCGTTTATCGCACCTGACTATGCATCAGAAGGGATTACTGAGTTTCAAAACTTCGCTCAAGTAAAATCGATGCGGTCGCGTCTGGAAGATGGTGCCCTGTCTATCGTATGCCAGACTCGGACGAAAATCGTGGGTATCATTGAGACGCGCAATAATAACCATATCAGTCTGCTTTTCGTCGCTGTAAAGCACCAGCGGTGTGGTATTGCCAGAGAATTGCTTGGACAGGCATTGGAACTCATGCGATCCAACGACCCGCTAAACAAAGTCATCACGGTTAACGCTTCACCCTCTGCAGAAGCGGCATATCAGCATCTTGGTTTCACAGCGGATGGGGAATGGCAAGTAAAGAACGGCATTCGTTATCTGCCGATGAAATTGATTGTCTAATTCATTTGACAAAATCTGGAGAAGCATGTAAAATGGATGTTCGTATGGCGAGGTAGCTCAGATGGCCAGAGCAGCGGCATCATAATCCGCGGGTCGTGGGTTCGATTCCCACTCTCGCCACTAAAGTGCAATATATGGTAATAAACTACTCTTTTCAACATAGATAGGGTTTTTTGTGCTAGAAACCAAGCGCGACCCGCGGACTACCCACAACTTTTTTGGGTGCAATCCGTTACTCAGTAACCGAATTCTATACTAAACGAAAAGCGCGTGGACTAAGTTCCAAGCCCTACCTTTCTACCAGCAAAAACTCAACATATTTATTGAATGGCATGACGCACTGGGAATAACCAACGTTGAAGAAATCATTCATGACATCGTTCGTTGCTTCCACCTCGAAAAGCAAACTGATCACAAACAAGATGGAGTACACGCTTACTAACACTGTATAAAGAGATTCCTAATCTGGTACTGGGATAAATATGGAACAGACCATAAAAACGCAATTCTAAAAGTAAAATGCAAACCAGATATCCCGGAACCTCTTAAAGGTGTACTGGTAGACGATATGTTTTAAATGCTCCAAATTTACATCGTTGAAAACGCAATAAGGGATCACATCATTCTCATGACTTTACTTGATACCGGAGTACGCATATTGGAATTTACCAACTTGAAAACTCATCTTAACACCAAACCAGATGATCCTTAATAGATAAATGTTGTCATATAGCAACTTTTCGTTGCTATCAAACCATTCTTGTTATGCTATTATGTTGTCAGATGGCAACCTATAAAGGTGATTTTGGTATGTGGCTAGAAGAAGAATTGACTTCCAGAGGATTGAAGCAAGCTGATTTAGCGCGTATGTCTAAATTAAACAAAGGCGTCATAAGTCGCTTAGTAAATATGGAAAGAGAACCACATTATAAAACTTTGAAAGCCGTTGCTAATGCGCTAAATATTCCACAAAAAGAAGTATTTATACGAGCTGGTTTCCTTGATCCAGAACCAGACTATGACCCTACCTCTGCGAGAACGTATCATAAGTTATCAGGACTACCCCCTGAGAAGAAACTAGAAGCCGAGCGTTATGTTGAGTTTCTAAGTAAAGAAAAACCAGAACCCACAATTCACGCGGGTTCGTCAGTAAAAAAATAGACAGAACATTAGTTTTATGGCGTCAAATATCTCATTCAAGGATTTATATAAGAACGAACCATTAGGGGTTAGATATTATTTATTGAAAAAGTATTATCAAGATAACAAACTCGATTTCAATCAGAAAATTGCTATAACGAAGGAATGGGATTCGATACTCGATATTATCGTAAACAGAAACAATAATGGCAAAGAATACGAAAAAACCAACCTAAATAAAGCTATTCGACTTTATGAGATAATGTAACGGATGGTGCTGATACTCCACATCCTTATGATAGATTAAGGGTCATCTATAAAAAACAAAAACGATATGATGATGCGATTAGAGTTTGCCAGGTTTATATTAATATATCTAAAAGAATAAGCCAAATCAAATCTGGAAGCCAAGATTTATCCTACCTTGAAGAATATATTCAATGGATAGGAAAACTAGAAGTGGAAAAAGCAAAAGTATGAACACCTATCCCTAAAAGTAGCGGTTTCTGCGTTAATAAGGTAACAGAACAAAAGTTCTATAGATAAAGGTTATAAAAAATGTCAGGTATTGAAATTGATAGAAGTAAAATGTTATGGCCCATAGAAGAGAGCCTTACCCCAATATATACAAATGCTTTCGCCGCATTTCTCAGTGACAAAGAGGCAATTATTCTATTCGGTGCCATGCTTCCTACAGGTATTATCTTCAGGTCAACCCAAGAAATAGACGAATATCTCAAAAAACCGAATATTACCCCTCTTGTCAAGCTCGTCATGTCCATCGATAGTTTCAAGGATTTCGTTCATGTACTGCAAGAAAGAATAGACTATCTCAACACAAACAACCTATGATTTATAACGTTAGTGCAAACGCCGGTAATAGCGTTTCCGTTTGGCGCCCGATACATGTATTGAATCAGCCCTTAAGTGGTAAAATTACGTTTATGGGTACATCCTCAGGAAGTCATATATCATTTGATACAATTATTCCAGACGCCAAAAAATTGGAAGTTTCCTCTCCTACTCAATGGGAAGCATTAGGCATTTCTCAGGAAGATTATGGCTGGTTGAAATTAGCCGAATCTTCGTTCGCAGATTGGGATAATGAAGATGACGCCATATACGACACCTTGTGAACGCGGGGATGTTGTTTTAGTTCCCTTTCCATTTACTAATTTAATAACAGATAAAAAACGCCCGGCAGTTATATTATCTGCTAACTGGTACAACTCTGTTGGAAAAGATTTAATTCTTGCCAAGATAACCGGAAGCATATCTAATTCTATAAATCGAGATGAAGTATTGTTGTCATCCGACGAACTGTCTAGTGCAGGTTTGGTAAAAACCAGCATCATACAAGTTGGAAGAGTATTCAGTCTTGAAAAAACTTTGGTAATCAAAAAGCTTGGTCATTTGACTGATGATACACTCAATAAGATAGACTTGATAATTAAAGATATTTTTGGGATTGGATAAAAGTTAATTTTATAGTAATCATGCGCTCTGTCTTGCATGCTTTGCGCTTACTCAGGGAGATATAAAGATTATGAAATTATGTCATCATCTCCTGGGAAGTTCCCACTCTGGATAAATTACACGGCAACAACCCGCGGATTATCTGAAATTTAAAAAATTAATAATACAAAAAATAACCATATATAGGTATTTTGAGTTTTTCACACAACCATATATAGTTCTTTAACCCAAAATCCCTCGGGGTCATCATAATCCGCGGGTCGTGGGTTCGATTCCCACTCTCGCCACTCAATCACAATATGTGGTGGTATAAAGCTCTCACTTCCCGTTATATAGGGCAGAAAGGAGCTTTTTTCATATCTAGATCAAAGAATCGACGCACGGATTATTTTATAATATTTGAGAACATTTCGGCATGTAATCACGTAGACACTTCACTTTTTGGAAAAGACAAGCTCTCAACTGCCACGCGATTGCGCCCGGCTGCTTTCGCCTGGTAAAGAGCCTGGTCGGCTCGTTGTATGACCATATCCAAAGACACTTCATCTCTTGCCAGGCTAGCGATGCCCGAACTGATGGATATCGAAACGGGTATGCCGCCAAGGTTAAACGGTTGTGCCGTCATAATCAGGCGAATGCGTTCCACTGCTTTATAGCCTTGCTCACAATTCGTTTCCGGCATGAGCATAATAAACTCATCACCGCCGAAGCGGGCAAACACATCAATCTCGCGCATACTCCTCTGCCAGATTTTCGCAAAAGCCACCAATACTAAGTCCCCGCTGGCATGCCCGTAGGTGTCATTGATTTGTTTAAAATGATCTATATCGATCAAGGCAAACGTCAAGGGGCGATTAAATCGGCGGGCACGCTTGATTTCGTTTTGCGCCAAGAATATGAAATGCCGCCGGTTGGGAACGCCAGTGAGTTCGTCGGTGGCTGCCTGTTGTTGTAACACGTCTTTGAGGCGTTTGCGCTCCGTAATATTACGCGATACACCCACCAATTCAAGAGGCTTCCCGGCTTCGTCGTACATCAAGCGCGCCGTTACTTCAGTCCACACAGTTGAGCCGTCTTTGCGGGGTTGTTCTATCTCAAAAAAAGTAGGCTGCTGTTGTTGAACAGTATTGAATTCCGTTGAAATGGCATAGCTCAATCTTTCTTCAATTGAAGCAAGCGAAGCGGGGCAAACGACTTGATCCAATGATTGTTGCAAAACCTCTTCGGGTGTATATCCGCGCAGTTGGAAAACGGACGGGCTAACGTAGGAGAATTTACCATCCAGCCCCATCGTCCAGATCACGTCGTTCGAGTGATCTGCCAGCAAGCGGTAACGTTGTTCACTTTCGCGCAATGCTTCTTCCGCCCGCTTGCGTACGCTGATATCATACACAATTATCAACCTGCCTATTAGATTACCGCGTTGATCGTATAAGGGATTTCCATGCAAATCAAGCCAGGTCGCCGTGTCTTTATCCTGGACTAACTCGGCATAACGTCTCCCCTGATGAACGAATTGCGCCAAAAGAGGTGAGAGTTTATCAATAGGTTCCCCAATTACCCGTCTGTTAGCCAGTTTGAACAGATTCAATGCGGCTGGGTTAATGTCTACGACCTGTGACTCTGTGTTTAAGACGATCAGTCCTTCATCCAGATTTTCAAAAATATTGCCGCGCGCCACCGGAACTAGATCCAGCATCTGAAAACGGAAGATATTCCAAGCAAAGATTATGCTCATGCCGGCACAACTCAATGCCGACCAATCCAAATTCGGGATGGGTCCTATGTTGAAGGCATAGATGAGACCACCGGCAAACGGAAACAAGCTGCCCAGGATCATGACCCCTACTCTCCTGCGATCGAGGGGGGAGGAGTTAATATAACGGTTTAGAAGGATGATGATCGTTGCGAAAATAAACGCGTAGTAATAAGCGGCGGAGACCCAGAACCAGGGTCCATGCTGATAAATCAAGATATTTTCATTTTTTGGACCAACGCTAATCTCACTCCATAACAAACCGTGCCAGGCATTGGTCCAGGCAAGCAGGAGGGTGATAATCGACAATGTCCACGCCAGAAATAGAACATAGCGGGGTGGAGAGCGATGCTCTGTGTATTCCATAACAAACATCAACATAAGGGGAGGAATACTGACCAGTCCGATGTAACCGATTTGCGTCCACAGGATTTTTATCGAAGGGTCAACCGCGGCAGCCTCAAAGGTGTAGGCAAATGTCCACTCGGTTACGGCGAGGATGAACCAGAAGAAGCGGTTTTCCACCGGAAAATTCCTGCGGCGCCAGGCAGTATATGCAATCACGGCAGAGATAAGGGTGGTGGTTGCCAGAACGATCGCTTGGGGTACAGGGAGCCAGGTCATCGAATTCAATCAATCCATTTTCTTTCTGTGTTTTGGTCCGAAGATACGATTATATCATGCTATCCATTAATGGATTTTGGATGGAAATGAAATTTATGATTTTTTCAGGTGAGGATAGAGGAAACGTAGATTCTTACTCAACGATGGTACCGATTTCAAGTATAATATAACCCTGAGGAAAATCGACATGAAACTTCAATTTACCAACGGTTACCAACCTCGATTTGACCAAATTTCCCGCATCTTACAATTTCTCCTCTCCCGAGAAGGACAAAAAAAGACCCCTGTTCAAGAAATTGTCAGTACATTGGGAATACCCGAAAGACAAGTTAAAAACCTCACCAGCATGATGGTGGGATTTGGTTTGGTAAAACCGCGCGTGATAACGCTCACACCCTTTGGTAAATCGATCATCCAAGGAGATACCTATTTTGAGAAAACCGAAACCCTATGGATGATTCACTACATTGTTTCCAGTAACCCAGAATGGATAATTTGGCACCGGATTGTCAATACTGTGATCCCCACTCACGATCGAGTATCGGTCGAATTCACCAGCAGCCATTATTTTTCTGATCTAACCGTTCTTTTTTCTGAGAAAACGATTGCGGAACACTTGCCCAAAGAAGTCAAAGCTGTCCTGACAGCCTATACGTATACAGAATTTTCTCGTCTAAACATTCTTAACCAGGAAGAAACCGGCAATTTCATTCGATCCACACCGGTTGAAGTCCCTAGTTTTGCCTTCCTATTTTGTTTACTGCATTACCGGGATCAATTTTCAGTGGGGTCCTCAGCCATGAATACAAAAGATGTTTGCCTGGCTGAAAACAGCCCGGGGCGTGTATTCAATTTGCCAGAATACCAGGTGAGAGCGATTTTAGAAGATTTGCAGAGCGCCAGTCTCATTCGGTTGGAACAATTTGCCAACCTTGACCAGGTGCGGCTGCCGGATTCACTTACTCAGGAAAGCGTGCTGCAGCGAATTTATGAAGGGATAAATGGCAATTAATGTTTTCGACTTCTTAGGACATCTGCAGCAAGAGCGTTATCGGACAGTCATCTTGCATGCCACACCTGAAAAAAGCGCGGCTCTTACTCTTTTTTGCCAAAAAATATGTAAGCAAACGCGCGGCAAATATCTGGATCTGTTGGAATTATTCATACATTCGAAGACCCTCAGTGAAAAAATTGATCGTTTTAACCCAGAAAACTTGAGAAGTTTATTTCTCGAACAAAGCCAAGCCCAAGCGCTCCTCATTGTTGATCGAGTAGATTTCTTGCTGGATACTTGGCGCAAATCGGAAAGGCAGGATTTTTATCGGTTCTTAGATAAAAAATGGGATGGTTTCACAGAGAATATGAAAGCCAAACTTGTTGTGTGCCTGCAAACATCTCTGGAATTAGAATCTTTACAGATGGTCGATTCTCAAAAACAAAACCGGATATACCGGCTTACTGACTTCAATGACATTGTATAGGAGAGTTTTTTGACTATGACGAAAATCCGAGATATTGTTCAAATTAACAGCGGTTATACCAGCTACGTTGATATCTATGAGGATTATTACGATCTTGTCAAAAACCGCGGGCGGATGGAGCGTTATAAACCAATCGCGGCACACCGCCAGGTTTTTCAAAATATTGCCAATGCGCTTAATCCCTTAGATCGCCGGTTTTATTTTCTTTCGGGAAGCTATGGGACAGGTAAGTCACATCTTTTGTTGATGCTGGCAAATTATTTTGCCAGTCCCAGCGACGTCCCGGAGATGGAAGCCTTTTTCAAAAATTATGAAACCGCTCAAAATGAAGTCTTGCTGAGGCCGGGGGAAGTATTGAAGGAACGCCGGGCAACCTCTCTGAAAGAGGCACGCAAATCGGGATGCTACGTGGTCGCGATATGTCGTAACCTGAGCCATGATTTTGAAGGGGCAATGCTACGCTCTTTAGAAGAAGCCTTGCAGAAGGACGGATCGACTTTCCTACTGGATACCCATTACAGCGAAGCGCTGCGCCGGATAAAGGGCTGGGAAACCCGCCGCGCCGAAACCAGGTTCTACACTGACTTTGAAACCGCTATCCGCATGTCCTACCCTGATTGGACGATTAATGGTTTGATCGATGGCTTGGAAAGATATGAAGAACAAGCCCTGAAAGCGTTTAAGACTTGTTTTCATGCTGTTACCGACTCAGATTTTACCTATCAAAAAGACAATCTGCGCGACATCATTACCGATTTTTTAAAGAATCCGGTCTTTCAGGAAAAATATAAAGGGATTGTTTTCATTTACGATGAGTTTGGAGACGCCATTGATGCCGGGCGCGTCAACTACACAACGCTGCTCGATTTCGCTCAATATTGCGCCAGTTCCACATTGGAAAAAGGCGGGACGGTACTCTTTATCGGCGCCGGACATATGGCATTTCGCAACCATGGAACCATCGGAAATTTAAACGCAGAAACCCTGGAGGCGCGCGTAACTGAAATTGGTCTTCAAACCCAGGGTATGGAAGATATCATCTCGGGTATCGTCCAGCCTAAAAAAGAGTCAGCAGCATGGCTCCAATATGTTCAACCTCAATCCGGGAAATTCACCTGGTTTTCAGGAGAATGCAACCGGCTGCGTTTATTCAACTGGCTGCCTGCTCCCAAAATAAAGAATAGCATCATCCATAATATTTATCCCATGCACCCCCTGGCGACTTATGCGCTCTTACGCATGGCAAGCGAAGCCGGATCTGACAACCGTTCCGTATCCAGGTTTTTTGCGCCGGAATTTGAGACCGGAGAACAAGGCTGGCGGAATGTCCAATATTGTTCCTATCCATGGTTCCTCGAACAACATGCGGTGGTTGAAAATAATAAACTTGCCCTCTACACAGCAGATATGCTGGTAGATTACTTCAAAGAAAGCCTGCATGCAAGCAACAACCGTCTGACAACCCGCGTAAAGAACGCAGTTGTGAACTATGAGGCAACCCTACGCGAATTAAATGGATACCTGGCGCGCAAATCTGAGCAACAACTATTTGAAGAAGCAGATGAGCTGATCCAGCGAATTATTAAGGGGATTCTGATCAACGAGATCATCAGTATCCAGGACGTTCCGATTGCCAACACTGCCGAAAATATTGAGTTTGCCCTTGATTTTGTTGCTCCTGAAGAAAAAAAACAGGTGGAATACCGCCTTAAGTTATTGTGTGAGGCAGGGATTCTTTTCTTTAATCAAGGTATTTATGAACTTGTCCGCAGTGACCGCATCGATGTTCAACGGCTGGTGACTCAGTTCAAATCCAATCCGGACAACCGTCCTACCCATTTACTGCAAAGCTTTTTAGAATTTTCCCCTCTGCGGAACGATGAGTTATATCTGGAAGCCAGGGATTACAATGCATCTTTTAGCGAAGATAAACGCCTGAAAGTGATATTTGCCACCCCAGCCATGCTTTCAGAACAGCGCCCTATCAATGGCGTGGGAATGTCATTCTTTGCTGTGTTAGAACTGGAGCGCAAACAGATACCCAATGCATCCAATAGTTATGATGGCGCTGCCGTGTATCTATGTTGTGAAAACGAAAACGATATCGAGGCTGCCAAGAGAAGTGCAGCTCAAAATGACCAGAAACGGATAGTGCTCGCCATTCCGAGGGTTCCGATCAGTATATATGACGCCATCTTTACTTTGAAAGCCATGGACAGCGATTGGTATCGGACGCAAGCCCAGGACTTCAGCCCTTATGAAAAAGCCGAAGAAAAGAAAATCCGTGATGAAACCAATAAGGTACTTTTGGACGCGAGGGGAGCTTACTTCTCGAACATCAAAGTGAGCTGGTATGGACTACATGGGATGGCAATTTCGGTGCAGGAAAACAAACGCCACGATGTTGCCAACCAGATGATGATGGAGCGATTCGGTGACAAGAGAAACACCTTCGGGCATATTGAATTCAACAAATCACATATTAATTTAAGCGGTCAGACCCGTGCCATTCTAAAAGAAGCCGGAGATATTCTTTGTGACTTTACACAACCTATCCGCTTGAACTGGACATGGGCGGATAACCGGGGCGGTACCAAATACCTGCGCAAATGTTTTGTTGAACACCAGGCTTTAAGAATATTAAGTACGCAAGGGGATATCCGCACATTTGAAGCTGAAAGAGAATTAAATAAATTCCGGACTGCCCTGCCGGCTTATGCTAAATTATTGGAAGATCTCGCCGCGTTGGAGAGAAAACCGCCGCTGAACCTGCTGCAATTCCTTAAGCCTTATTTTGAGGAATATGGGCAGGGAGAAATAGCCGTCACCTTGATGCTGCTGCTGGCGCGCCGTTTTTACGGCGACAGCTTACGCTTTAAGCGCGAGCCGAATCATTTGGCAGATCTAAAATTCAATAGCACCGAAGATATGCTATCCTTAATTCTAGGTCAATCGCCGTCAGCAGTAATTCTCTATGAGACAGTCAGCAGCGAAGACCAGGCTTACTTTGCAAAGATAGCGCAGATCTTCAGCGACCAGCCCGCAACTGCCGGGAAAGTATATACCATCAGCGAGGATTGTCAAGCCATCACACATTGGTGGGAAGGTCTACCTGCGATTGCGCGTTCGCTCAATTTCTATAACGGTCAGGATAAGTCTCTGGCGGAAGCCTTCAGCCAGGTTAGAACCAAAGACTCGTTCCATTTGATCAAGCATGATTTACTTGAAATTCTCGAGCAAACACCTGGCGAACTGCTTAATCCAACCATGTTAAGCGAAATCGAAATCCGTTTGACAGCCTTCAAGAACACCGCCGAGTCTATTCAGACTAACATCGAAGAGCAAATCCTGATTCAGATCGCCGAGATATTTGGTTCCCCCTCACACCTGGATGTGGACATCCAGGATGCGCTCAAGAACTGGCATCACGGGCTGAGCAGCAGTCAAAAAGATGCTTTGGGTTCCTACCACGATAATGACAGCAAGCCGCTGGTTAAACATACAGGTTATGCCAATATCCACGAACTGCTGTTTATAACGCTGCCTGAAGCATACTCGCTGGGAAGAGTGAATATATGGACGACCCATTTGGTTTCCAACTATATTCAGCGAATACGCAACGGAAAGGGGCATATTGAAACCAACGCACCACAAGTCAGTCAGATCAAAGTGGACTTTACAAATGCACTATCACAACACGGCAATCAGGTGAAGTATCAGGGTGAGCTTGTGCTGCATGCCGATACAGAAGATGGTCAAGGAGTGATCTATTACACAGAAGATGGTTCCGATCCTGCTACCAGCAACCATCGCCAGAAATTGACTCCCGGTGATACCCTGACGATCCAGGGCAACCGCAAATTGAAACTCGTGGTAGCCGATGAGAAAGGGAATTATAGCTCGGTAAAAACCATCGAAGCCATTGATGAGTTGGAGAAGCACAAGATCATTCGATCGGTGCAGAAACCCGCCTTCGGTGAGCCGATCACCTTCATTTTTCCTGAAAACCAAGAAGCCGCCTGGACGACGATTTATTCCCTTATCGCCGAACTGCGGAAGGCGGGACTATACTCGCCCAGCGAGCTGCGCCGGGCGTTCTTACGAGCTTTGGGTGAAGATGGAGGATAAGCAATATGCCCGCATACTACCATAACGAAACCCTCTTCTCTGAAATTTACCTGGAAGAGATCACTCACCAGATGGAAACGGCTGATGTATTGGCTTCTTTGAATGTTCTATGCGAATATCGCATTTATGCCGATACCAGCTCCCTGAAAGCTTGGAAACAATCCTACATTCATGAAGTGCTTGCGGCATTGGGTTTTAACGTGCAAGATGAAAACGAACATATCTCCCGCCTTTTCCCGCTGGGCAGCGCCGACCAACCCGTCTCGTTGTGTTTTGCGGTTTTAGAGGATGCGAATCTGGATAATACCACGCTGGGACGAAATTGGTCTGAGAAAATAATCCGGGCGCTGCGCGAACACCAATTTCAATGGGGCTTGCTGACCAACGGCAAGCATTGGCGCATCTACCACCTGGATGAAACCGCACCCTATGAAACCTATTTCGAGATGGACCTGGAAGCTGTTCTGAACGAGAAAGCCAGCCAAGCCTTCAAGATATTCCATAAATTTATGAAAGCGGAGAACTTCACCGCCCAGGCGGACGGAAAATGCCAGTTTGACCGCTTCAAGAAGGAGTCGCAGGACAAGATAGACTATATCGAAAAAGAATTGGCGAAAGCGCTCAAACCGCGGGAAGAAGGCGGCAAAGGCGTACTTTCGGACATCTGCATGGCTTATGTCGAGGAATTGCGTTCTACAGGTCAGGACGACTTAGACGACGAAGCCCTGCGCAAGAAAATCTATTACGGTGCGATGCTGTATATGTTTCGTTTATTATTCCTGTTCTACGCCGATGCGCGCGGGTTACTCAGCGATGCTAACCATACCCTATTGGAAAAAGTGCAAAAGGACTGCCGGAAACCAACTGATGGGGAAGCGTCCGAGAATGGAATTTACGCATTATGGCAGCATTTGGAGCGCATCTTTGTGGATATCGATCAAACCTACAACGGCGGTTTGTTCAGCCCCCAGGAAAGCGAGTTTACCCGTTTTATCGAAGATAACCACATACACGATCCCTATCTGGCAAATGTCGTCCTTAATCTGACCAGCTACCGCGAGAGGAATGGGGATGAAAAAGCCATCAGCTACCGCGATATGAGCGTGCGCCACCTGGGAACGCTGTATGAAGGTTTATTAGAACACAAGCTGTTCATTACAAAAGAGGATACTGAGGTTAAGATTTCGAAAGGTAAGATCCAGTTCATCCCGGAATCGGAGGGCGGCAAACGGATCGTGGGGCATTACCTTCCCGCCGGTGCGGTATATTTTTCGGGTGACCCGAGCGAGCGCAAATCATCCGGATCATATTTCACGCCTGAGGATGTCGTTAATTATATTGTTACCAATACCGTAGGTGAGAAACTAAAAGAACTCAAAGAGACTTTCCTGACGGAGGAAAAAGCCAACCTACACGCCTATAGGCGAACGGAGGATGAGGCACAACGACAAGCATTGGCAGCTTTGTTAGAAGAAAATGCGCTGACTTTTGTGCGCCAGAAGGTGTTGCAGCTTTCGGTGCTGGACCCCGCCATGGGCAGCGGGCATTTCCTGGTCAATGCCGCCAACCTGATTGCAAATTTTATCACCGAACTGCTGAATGAGTTAGGAATCACTGGCAACCTAGCGGCAGGAACGGCATATTGGCGGCGCTGGGTGGTGGAGAACTGCATTTACGGCGTGGACATCAACCCGCTGGCAGTAGAACTGGCAAAACTCTCGCTGTGGATTCTTTCGATGGTGAAAGACCAGCCGCTGTCTTTCCTCAAACACCATCTCAAATGCGGCAATTCGCTGGTGGGTGCCAGACTGGAGGACATCGGTAATTATCCTTTCTCTGCCCGTAAGAAAGAAACCCGGCAACTCTCTTTTTTTGAAAAGGATCCAGATTTCAAAGCTGCGGTGGAAGCTGCCGTTATAAAGTCGCGAATGATCGCTTCCCACGCCTCTACCGCACTGCATGAGGTAGAAGAAAAGAAAGCCTGGTTGGATGAAATCGAACAAGCGCTGGCTGGCTATAAAGCTATATGCAATGTACACACGAATCTTTTCTTTGATGATAGTATAATAAATGAAGATCAATACCTAAATATGGTTGATAAGAAAGATTTTTTTCTAGCACATTCATTAGAAAAAAATAATCTATTCTTTAATTGGGAATTAGAATTTCCTGAACAAGAATTTTCGACGCAAGGATTCGATATAGTAATAGGTAATCCACCTTTCGCAAACATACCCCCAAATTTGAGTAATTTTATAATCCAACAATACATTTCATCTAATTCTGGTGATCTTTATACATTATTCATCGAAAAATTAATGGATCTACGTAAACTTAAAGGATTTGGAGGGCTTGTTTTACCTCTGTCGTTAACTTTCAGTGAAAGTATGTTTACCATTAGAAATAGAATCGTTTCCCAAAAAGGACTGTCATGGAAAATATCGTCTTTTGACCGAATACCAGATGCTCTTTTTGGAGGTAATGTAAGGACGAGGTGTTCGATACTAATAGGAACACCATGTCCTCAAACAAAGTCTGAATTGTCTGTTACACCCATGTATAGATGGTTCGCAAAAGATAGAAACCAGTTATTCTCGTCTATACGATATATTAATGTA
>Ga0194063_10000954_pt1 | contig 19818 bp, 14 predicted proteins | sample SepL3720m_MetaG_FD_155459 | JGI IMG/M metagenome (GOLD analysis project Ga0194063, IMG submission 155459) | Anoxic zone freshwater microbial communities from boreal shield lake in IISD Experimental Lakes Area, Ontario, Canada - Sep2016-L373-20m | ecosystem: Environmental > Aquatic > Freshwater... | reverse complement strand
TCGCGCCACCATTGGATTTTCGGCCTACTCCCTACGGCAGAACGAAAACCTTCCACGGCGCGCCTTCCCACGCAAGCCCAAGTTACTCCTCTTTCCACACTCCAGCGCAGCGCGGGTTCTGGTGCTAGAAAGGAAAATGGGGAGGAAGAAGCTCAAGCAGAGGCGCTGAGTCGCAGGGAGTTGTAATAAAAGACCCATTCACTCGAAAGGGGACCACCCAAGCTTTTACATCTTTCTTTCCTCTGCGACTTTGCGCCTCTGCGTGAGTTTCTATTTCGGTATTCAGGATAAATAAAGCGGCTCACTCCGGATCCGTGACTGACCGATAGATCAGCCACGGCCCGGCAGGTGAAGAGCTATGCGAGCTTAAGAACTCCCTGGAGTGCGGCGTCGTCGCTGCCGTGCTTGGGGAAAAGCTCCACGCCAATGTATCCTTTGTAGCCTGTTTCTTCAATGGCCTTTAGGACGTTGGGGTAGTTGATTTCCCCGGTGCCAATCTCACAGCGGCCCGGATTATCTGCAATGTGGTAGTGGCCGATCCATGGGGCTCCCTCACGAATATTGTTGATCAGATTCCCCTCGGTAATTTGCTGGTGGTAAATGTCGAAGAGGACTTTCACGTAGGGCGAGTTGACTTTGCGAACCGCATCGAACGCCTCGTCCGAGCGCGCGAGGTAGTAGCCTGCGTGGTCCACCAGGAGGTTGAGCGGTTCGATGGTCAGAGTCACTCCGGCCTCGGCAAGCAGAGGCGCGGCAGCCGCAAGCCCTGCGACCAGGCTGGCGTGCTGCTCGCTGCGCGGCACCCCGGGAAGCTCGTCTCCGACCTGCGAGATGAGGGTGCGGCAATTGAGCTTGGCTGCGACCTTTATCGTCTCCTTGAGCGCCGCGATGTATTCGTCGCGCTTGGAAGCGTCCACGAGAGAGATGAACTTGGTGCAGAACGCGGCGATCGTCACGCCGCTCGTTTTTGCAGCTTTTTCGATGGCGTTAAGATCCTCGTCCCACCAGCCCCAAAACTCGACTTGCTTGAAACCAAGCGAGCCGGCTTTGGCGATGCGATCGGCAAAGGGAACCTCTTTGAAGAAGATATTTAGATTAGGAGAAAAGTTGAGTGACATATATAGATAGATGGGTTGAAGAGTTAATAGTGGACGAGGACGCCGCTGCAGGAGGCTGGATCTTTATCGATCATACCCAGGGCAGTGGGAAGTTCCGCAAAGGGGACGCGATGGGAAATGAGCGGATCGATGTTGAGCAGGGAGAGCAGCTTTATGGAGTCAGCCATCCTGCGGTCGGCAGTGTAGTGGGTGCCCATTTCTGGATTGATCCCGCCGATTTGCGAGGAGCGCAGAGTGATGCGCTTGTGGTGGAACTCTTTGCCCAATTCGAGGGGCTCCGCGCCGCCTTGGTAGAATGAGAGCACAATCACCTTGCCGTCGGGGCCTGCCGTGCGAATCGCATCGGGCAAGGCTTTGATGTTGCCGCTGACCTCGATCACTACGTCCGCGCCGCGTCCTTCGGTGGCCGCTTGAACCGCAGAGCCGATGTCCCCGTCCTTGGACGGGTTGAAGACGACGTCGGCGCCCTGTTCCTTGGCCAAATGCAAGCGGGAGTCGACATAGTCGACTGCCGTGACTCGCGCCCCGCTCAATTTACACATCTGAACCAGGAGCTGGCCGAGAACGCCCATTCCGAAAATTACCACCTCATCGAGCATCTTGACGCGGGCGTCGAGCATCCCGTTGTAGGCGATATTGATGAGGGCCAGAAATGCGGCGTGGTCGGGGTTGGTTCCCGGGGGGAGCAAGAAAAAGTTGTCCGAAGCCATGCGATCTTTGTGGCCGCTTTGCTGGTAAACTAAGTCTCCGACCTTCAAGCTCTTTTCTTCAGGGCCGCATTCCACCACCTTGCCAACCGCAGCGTAGCCCATCCACCAGACGCCGGGATCGCTCGAACGCATGGGATAGCCCAGCGCGCCAGGGTGGCTTTGAAATAGCTTGTCGGGCCCGCACTTGCTGTTCATCTGCGGGGCGGTGCCACGATAGAAACCCATCTCGGTTCCTGCGCTGACATTGGTCACAATGGTTTCCGCCACGGACGTCCGACCAGACGCGTGCGGGGATTCGACTTCCACAATTTGCGCCGCTCTCGGCGCGCTGTACATGAGTGCTTTCATAAATAAAAACTGTCTATGGGGTTTGTGTTTACTGCGGGTGAGAACAGGGGTCAGTCTTGCCGGGCACCTTGATTTACTCAATTGGAATTAGTGGCTATTTCTTGTGGTTTTTGGCTTTTATTTCATTCCATCATGCACTGCGACGATGTAACAGTTCCCTATGATTTTCCTCATTTCATGAAGGCTTTGACCGCATGGGCCGACTTCCTGGTGTCCCTGAAGGGAAGTTTGCCTCTGGAGTTTGTTTGCGGGTTCCGACATCCCGTGGCGCAAATAAAAGCTTCCAGCGCCCACTCTCACAAGGCCATTGAGATCGTCTACCACGCTGCGGGCTCGGGGAGGGCGCTCCTTCCCAGGGGCCGCTCTCTGGCATTTCACGAACGGGACGTCGTGATCCATGCCCCTATGGAGCCGCACAATCAAATAATGGACGAGGACGGAGAAGACATATGCATCCTGATGGAGGTCCCCCATGGGGCGGACCTCGCCGCCGCCCACTCCGTTTGTATCGAGCAGATTGATGCGCTATCGATCCGCGAAGACATCGAGTTTCTCGGCAGAGGCCATCCCCAGCCTGACTCGATCGAGCAGGCCATTTTAAACCTGCGTGCCACGAGCCTCCTCATGGCGCTCTTGCGCCAAGCGATCCTAACAACCGCCAGCCTCAATTCCCCTCAGAGCGACGAAAGCTATGTTCTCCTTGCCGAGAAGCACATCAGAGACCACTACCAGAGCATCGATTCGATCCGCAGCGTGGCGGAGAGCACCGGCATCGGCTACGATCATCTGCGACATCTTTTCAAGACGGTGCGCGGCAGGAGCCTTATCCGCTATTTGAACGAGATCCGGATCGGCCAGGCCAAATCGCTTCTCGTCCACTCGAGGTATCCCATCAAGCAGATCGCCACGCAGTGTGGCTTCCGCGACGAGTACTACTTTTCAGCCGTCTTCCGGAATTTCGTGGGGATTCCTCCTTTTCACTATCGCCGGCAGAGTGAGGCTCCCGTTGAACCTAAATAAGAAAGCTCACTTCATCCTAATACGTCGTGAACTTGGTATCACCAGCGCCATTCCACCCTGGCGGCCACCAACATCTTTCCTTCGTGCTCTTCGTGGTTCACATGCTTTTAAAACGGCATTGGGCAGGGTGCCCCTGCGAGCCATCTGCGACACAGACAGGATTGTCTGTGCTACACTGGGGGAGTTAGCGGGGGGCGGATTTGCGGCCGGTTCGGCGGCGGAGGAACATGAGGCCGGCCAGGGAGATGGCTAGCAACGCACAGGTGGAGGGCTCGGGGGCAGGATTGTAATTCAGGAGCAGCTCTTTTCCGGTCCCGTCGAGGCCTACAGTGAAACTACCGCCGGCTAGGGGGTTGGTGAATCCTCCCGCACCGTTCGTTGCCGCTGAATTGACGACGAAGTCGGCTGAGCTGAACCCGGTGATCCCAGTCGTTGTTGTGACAAGCGTCCAGGAATAGGTGTTGGTATTGTCGAAGTTGATGGCATCGCCGTTGATGCCGGCGCCCGTGAGGCTCCAGAGATTGACGGCGAACTGGCCTGCGGTGAGCTGAGTGAGAGCGAGGCTGCCGGTAACAGCTAATGTCGAATAGCCGGCGCCGGCGGATCCTGCGGCATCATGCATCCGCCAGTTGAGCGCGGCGCCGTTCGTCCAGACCTGGGAGCCGGTTGAGAACGTCCCGATGCTATTGTTTCCGGGCGCGAGCGTGCCGGCGACGGTGACTTGCCCGGCCACCGTGCCCGAGCCAGCCAGAGTGCCGCCAGAGGCAACCGAAACCGCATTGCTTGCGGCAGTGGATCCGTTCACGAGGAGTGTCCCGACATTGACAGCGGTCGTTCCAGCGAACGTGTTGGCAGAGGCCAGGACGAGCGTGCCGCTGCCGGATTTGACGAGCATCCCTGTGGTGGCGTTACCATTCGAAATGACCCCGCTGATCGTTGTCGTCTGGCCGCCGTTGACCGTAAGCGTCCTAGTCGTCGTGCTATCGCTGAGGCTCACATTTCCGCTCAGCACGAGGTTCCCGGAGCTAGCGGAAACTGTGACATCGCTCGCGAGGACAAGCGCGCTGCTGATCGTTTGGGTGTTGGCGGAGTTGTTCGTAATGCCGCCGTAGATCGAGATGGTATGGTTGGCGATCGTAAACGCGCCCTCGCCGGACGCGAAGGTCATCCACCCGACGCTGCGGTCTCTTGTGGTGTCGACCGAGGAGGTGGTGGCGTTCCCGCTGAAGCTCACTGAGGAACCGTCGGCCGGAACGAATCCTGCTTGCCAGTTCGCGGTGTTGTCCCATGCGCCAGTGCCGGCAGTATACTGGGCGGCCCCGAGGGTGGCGTTAAAAACCAGGCTCCCTCCTGCGGCGGCATCGAGGCTGAAGGAGCCGTAAAGCTGCTGGGTGCTGTTGCTGGTGAAACTGACATTGGAAGCGGCCAGGTTGCCTCCAATCCCTCCAACGCCAAGGACTGAGGAAATCAAGTTGTAGCTGCCCGTGGCGATCCCGTTATCGAGGAAATGGAAAACCAATGACCCGTTGAGGCTGGGACCGTTCTGAGTAATGCTGTCCGACTGCGTCTGGTTCGAACCAAGAGCCATTTGGATGATGCCGTTCGTCGACGAGAACCCGGCGAAGTGATAGCTGGTCGGCGAGGGGTTGCTGAGCTTCAGCGTCCCCTGGGTGAGCGAGATCGACGAACCCGAGGAGTTTCCGCTTAAGGCGAGCACGCCGGCAGGCTGGACGCTTACTTGGTTGGTGAAGCCGGTGGCATTCATCGAAACGGTTGCGAGCGTGCCGGCTGTTGCGTTCCCCTGAACCGTGATTTGCTGGTTGTAGCCCGAAGTGTTGGCCAGGCTGAGGCTGCCTGCGTCTACGGTAATTGTTCCGGTAAAGCCCGAGAGTCCGCCCGAGATTGTGGTATTTCCGCTGCCCGATTGAACCAGATTTTTGATGCCGAGGAGGCTGCCGGAGACGGTCGTCTGTCCGGTGCCGCTGAGGGTGAGGAGCCCGCCGCTGAGGGTGAGGTTGCCACCAATCGAGACCGTCCCGGAACCTTGCGTGTAGAGGTTGCCGCCGGCATCGAAATTGCCGCTAAAAGCAATTCCGGCCGTGGAGGTCTCGGTGACGAGGGTGAGCTGGTTGCCTGCCGTAAAATCCTGCAGAAACGTGAGCGTTCCGTTCGAGGAATTAATTTGGCTGGTCCCGCCTGACACGGTGACCGCCCCGCCGATCGTGTTGTTGCCGGAGAAATTGCGCAGGGTGCCTGCTGCATTTGCTCCCGTGCCGGCCAGGCTGAGATTTCCGGTCCCGAGGGCGATGCCTCCCTGGAGCTGAAGAGTGGCTCCGGAAACGATTGCGATGGAGCTCGAGCCAAGCGCGTTATTGCTGGCGGCGATCAGGGTCACCCCGGAGTTAATGCTGGTCCCTCCACTATACGAATTGTTTCCGGAGAGGAGAATTGAGCCGGTGCCATTCGCGGTGAGGCTGCCGCCACTACCGCTGATGCCTCCGCTGAGAGTCATCTGTGTTCCGGTGTTCATCACGGTCAGCGAGTTGCCTGCCATGGTGATATTTCCGGTCAGGATAAGATTTCCCGAAACGGAATTGATGAGGGTATTTCCGCCCAGAGTGATGCCGCCTGCGACCGTCGCGCTTTCGGAATTGTTAGTGATCGCACCCAGGCCGCCCGCGCCGGCGCCATTGAGGGCGATCGTCGTGAAGCCGACGTTGAGATCGCTTCCGCTTTGAAACTTGATCGTGCCGCCCGAGGCGACAGAGAGGGCGGATGTGGCATTGCCGAGGGCAAAGCTGTTCTGAACGCTGAGGGTGCCGCTCTGGACAGTAGTAGTGGGGCCGGTGAACCCGGTGTTCGTTCCCAGGATATTGAGCGTGCTGCCGGCGGCATTCATGGTAAGAGCTCCAGATCCGGTGAGGGTTGTGGCGAGGTTGATCGTCGAGTTGGAACCTGTAAATGTGAGGTTGTTGGCGCCCATGGCGACCTGGTTGAGGGTGAGAATCGCGCTGGCATCGGCTTGGATCGATGAGTTGCCAGAGAGCGTGATCGTCCCGTTCCAGGAAGATTGGATCCCGGTGAGAAGGCGGAGTGCCCCATTGCCACCATCGCCGGTGCCAGCTAACGTGAGCGACTCCCCAACAACATCAAACTGGCCGCTGATCACCAGAGAGGCCCCGCTATTAACGGTTGTTCCGGCGCTTGCCGAGCCGAGGACTCCTGCTAAGCCCATGATGAGGCTGCCGCCATTGATGGTGGTCGCGCCCGCGTAGGAGTTCACAACAATGTCGCCGGTCGGATTGAGAGTCAGGCTTCCCGTGCCATTTTTTGTGAGCCCGCCCACCCCCTGGATGGCACCATTAATCGTAACGCTATGGCCGTTGGTGTCGATGATCCCTGTCGATTGCATGTCCAGATATCGGCCGTTTGCGGAAACAATCGTACCGGTGGCCTGGAGCGTGCCTCCGGCAAAAATCAGTGAGTTTGCCCCTTGGGTGATGCCTTGCCCTCCCTCGCCTGCTCCGAGCGCGTAGCCCGAGTTGGCAGCGACCACGCCGCCGGAAATTGCCAGCGAGCCGGTAAACGTATTATTGCCTGCCAGCGTGAGCGTCCCGTTGCCGGTTTTGACAACGCTTCCACCGGCGGCCGGTCCGTCGGAAATCGTGCCGTTGACCGAGGTATTCTGATCGCCTGCAAACGTGAGTGCGCTGGGAAGCGCCCCGACATTGCTGAGGGCGATATTTCCGCCAATCGAGAGGCCCCCGGCGGAGGCGGAGATCGTGCGGGAGTAGTTGAGCGCGATATTGCTCGCAATCGTCTGGGTGACGGTCGAGTTGTTAACAAGGTTGCCGCCCAGAACAATCGTGTTGTCGCTGATCGTGTAGGCCGTGGAACCCGAAAACGTTATCGCGCCGGTCGTCTGATCCGCACCTGTCGATACCGAACTGAATCCGTTTCCATTGAAAATGATGTCCGCCCCGGAGAGCGGAACTGATGAGGGATTCCAGTTGCTGCCGGTCCCCCAGGCCGAATTTGTGCCATTCCACGTGGCGGTCTGCCCGGCCAATGCGGAAAAAACCAAAGCGTTCCCCGATTGGCTAAAGCTGCCGGTGAGCCCGGCGATCCCGAGGGAGACAATATTGTACGACGAGTAACCGGTGTAGGCTGTCGCGCCCGTCCCGTTGATCAGTGTATAATTCCCGCTCCCGGCGAATCCGGCTGCAGCGCTGAAAATGAAGGTCGTCGCGTTCCCAAGGTTAACGATGCCGAGCGATTGAACCGAGTCCGAGTTGCCATCGACACCCAGATCCATCAGGAACGAGCCGATCTGAGCCGAATTTTGGCTCGCGTAAAGATTGGCCACCGAAATCGCCTTGATTGTCCCGACTCCGCCCGGGCTGAGCGCGCCGGCATTGATCGTAACCGACGCATTGGCCATGTTCGCTGTCGCCATGACTCCGCCGTTAATAGAGACGCCCCCCTTGAACGTGCTGTCTTGTGTGAACTGGAGCGTGCCCGATTGTGTTTTGGCCAGCGTGGAATGCCCAGTGGTCGCATTCCCCCCCGAAACCTCCCCGCTAAAGACCATTTGCACATTAGCGGCATTATTATTCGTCGTGAACGTGAACGTGCCATTGCCAGCTGGCGAGATGTCGCTCAGGACAACCGGACAGGCAATTGAAGCCGCGGAATTTCCCGCGCCGTTGAAAGTCACCGCGCTGTTCCAAACGGTCGTCGTCACATTTTCGCTGTTGGTCGTGGTAACATTCTGAGTGTTGACCGTGAGGCCGCCGCTGCCAGCGATGCTGCCGCCGGTCATCGTGATATTTCCAGCCGTGGCGTTGAACGTCTGCAGATCCAGTTTCCCATCCGTGCCGATCGTGATGTCGGTTCCTGGGGTCTGGTTATTGGCCATAAGCTGGACGACGGCGCTTCCCGCTGCTCCCGTGCCATCCCCGACGATCAGGCTTCCGCCGTAAGCCGCTCCCGACGACTTGTTAAGAAAGAGCGTCCCGTCGTTCACGGAGAGGGTTCCGTTGAAGGTGTTGGCGGAATTGCCGCTGAAGGTCATATTTCCTGCCCCTGCCTTTGTGAACGAGCTCCCGGTGCCCGGACCGGATTGGCCGATGGCCCCGCCAAACACCACGTCCACCGAATTTGTCACTGTGAAATTGTTAAAGGTCGTTGTGGAGTTGCCCAAGGGGATCGTGCTGGCCGTAAGAGTAACCGGGCCGGTGAAAGTAAAGTTATTGGATCCGCTCAAGGTCGTGTTTCCCGCGATCGCCAGGGCGTTGGCCAGCGTGCGGGCGCCGCCCGATGCTTGCAGGATCGCATCGGCCGCAGCCGCTTTGCCGAGGGTCAGGGTGCCGTTCCCGGCTGCTTGGTCGCTGCCCAGAACAACCGTGCCGGTCTGGTGGGCAAACCCGCCGGAAAACGTGTTGTTGCCGCTGAGCGTGAGCGTGCCGTTACCTGTTTTTACGAGCGACCCGCCGGGCGTCGTGCCATCGGAGATCGCTCCGCTGACGGTCGAGTTTTGTGTCCCCGCAAACGTGAGCACATGCGATGTCGCGTTGTTGCTCAGCGCGATGGCGCCCAGCGCGAGGTCCCCAAATGCGGCGGTCGCCGTGCTGTTCGAGCCCAGAACGAGATTGCTGGTGATCGTCTCGAGGTAGTGGAAATGCGACGAGTTCACAATGTCACCCGTGAGCGTGATCGTGTTGTTGCCGATGGTGAAAGTGCCGGCCGCGTAGTTGAAGAAGATGCCGGAAACGCTGCGGTTGGCACCGGTATCGACGGTGATGCTCTGGGTCGAGTTGCCGACAAACTGCACAGAAGGGTTGCCGGCCGTGGCATTTCCGGTCCAGTTCGTCTGGTTCCCCCATGAGCCGCTCACTCCTGCCGTCCAAATCGCAGTCGGCAGGGCGGAGGTGCCATCGGGGTTAATATTAAGGAGCAGGTAGGTGCCCGGTTTTTCTGCCGTGTTGTAGACGAGCAGGTTGTTGCCCAAGCGGTCTTGAAGCGGGAACCCGTAGCCGGTCGTGTACGGTTTGCTGGTAGCTGGGTCAATCGCCGCCAGGCTCGCAGCATACTGGTTGTAATAATCCGAATTCAGCGGCTGGGCACCCGCGAAGTAGATCCCCTTCCCTGCCGGCGTGTCCAGCCAAGCCACCGTCGCGTTGCCGCCAGTTCCGATCAGGACCGGTCCCTGGGTTTCGCCGCCCGCCCACCACTCCGTGCTGGAAACTTCGCCGATCGTCTTGGTGACGTTGCCGGAAGTGAATGTCTGGTTGCTCCCAACGTAGCCGAAGCTCAGCCCGGCAAGCAGATCGCCGACGATCCGGCCATAGACATCGTTGGTGATCCCCTTGGTTGCAGTGCCGCCATTGACCGAGTAGGGGACGTCGTTGCCGTAAATCCCCAACACCGAATTGAGGTCGGAGTTTTTGATGACGATCGTATTGGTTTGGACCGATCCCGTCTGCGCGGTCAGCGTCACCTGGCCGGTCGTGGCATTGCCGCTGAACGTCGCGAGATAGTTGTAGATCTGCTTATCGTCCAGCGTCGACGTTTCGGGCACCGTTCCGACAAACTGGCCGGAGATCGTAGCGGTGGTCGAAGCGTTCCCCAAGTGGTTCAGGTAGTTCGTAAAGTCGGGATACGTGCCGGTGCTGCTGAACTGCGGGCTGATCACCCTCGCAAAGGTGGGGTTCGGGAGGATGGGGGATGCGCCGGACGGCATGACCGCCTGAGGGCTGTTCCCAGACGATGTCCAGGCTTTGCTCACGAGCACTTGGCCGAAGCTCGATGTCTGGTTGCCGTTCGAAACCGAGGTGTTGAGCGACCCGTCGGCTTTCCGCGCCGACATCGAAAACGAGATCGCAGTCATGTCGATGTAGGTCAGGTCCGCCCAAATTGTCGCCCCGCCCCCAGCCGGCTTAACCGTCGGCTCCCAATACTGGTAGCGCGTGCCGTAATTCGGATCGGTGACAGTCTGAGCCGCCGGCGTATACCCCCCGTTATCGGCGCCAAGGTTTTGCAGGCCGTATGCGCCATAGCTCACGTAAACCCGCCCGGAGTCCACCGCGCTCAAGTTAAGCTGCGCCTTGCCGGTCGCCGGGTTGGTCAGCTGGTCGAGGGAATACGCCACGTTGCCTTGAAGTTGCTGGACCCCGGTTATCGCATCCGTGTAGGTCCCGTCCACCGCATGCCCGCCCAAAAACTGGATCCAAATCTGGCTGGAACTCATCCCGGTATCGTTGCTGAAAACAATCGGCACCGACTGCGCCCGCGCCACCTCAGGCCCCACAGTCCCAAGCGCCATGGCTAGAAATATAAGGGCCGCCCGCAGCCCGGTCGGCATCCATCGCAATGCTGCCGCCAATTCCTTCGAGCTCCCCTCGCCCACCGCCCGGCAGGTTTCATTTTTTTTCACGGTTATTGCTTTTGTACTCACTAGAAGAACATTGATCTACGGCAATGTTTGCGCAAAACGCCCACCCTGAGCGCGATTGTGCAGATGCGATAAGCCGGAGCAAGCCTTTTCCAGAGTGCCGGCAGGGAAAAAGAATGGCAAACTCCTCGTCAACACGAAAAATCGTCGGCAACATCAGATCGCAATGGCCGTCACTTTCATCACGCTTATCCTGAGCAATTTTTCGCTAAGCTTTCTCCTGGCAGGCCTGCTTTGCTCCGGAATATCGCTCCTTCTCATGCCCAAGCCGCTCGCGCGCGGGCAGATCGCAGAGGCGTTGCTCTCGTTTTATTGCCTCATGCCGATCGGGTTCAGCATGCTCTATAATTTTGCAATGCACGTTTTCTTTGCGGAAATGGTGGCAAAATTCATTGGCTGGCAGAACAGCCCGTTTCAATACGAGGTTGGCTTTGCCAGCTTAGGTTTTGGAATTGTTGGCCTTCTCGCATTTCGCGGCAGCCACGGCCTCAGGGTGGCAGCAGTTGTCGGCCCTGCCTTCTTTCTGCTCGGCGCAGCAGGCGGACACGTCTACCAGATGGTCCACGCTCATAACTTTGCGCCCGGGAACGCAGGTATCGTCTTCTGGACCGATCTTCTCATCCCGCTGCTCGGATTTGCGCTCCTGTATTTGCGCAAGGCGGGTAAAAATTCGGCCTGAGCTCTTGCCATGGCGTCATCCCGGCCAGAGCCCCATACTTTTGACAAGCGGAAAACGATATTTTCCGCTTCGCTGCGGTTTTTCATTCCCTGCTTGGCGCGGCGGGGGCATAGTTGCTGTTCTTTAAAAATACGAACATGGCAAAATCCGACGAAACACCTGACAAAGCAACCGCCGCGCGATCCAAGAACCTTGAACTCGCTCTCCAGCAGATCGAAAAAGACTATGGAAGCGAGGCGATCCGCCGCCTCGGCGACGCTTCCGTTTCGCCGGTCGATGTCATCCCGACTGGAAACATCCTCATCGACCGTGCCTTGGGAGTAGGTGGCTTCCCACGCGGCCGCATCGTGGAAATCTACGGACCGGAATCCTCGGGCAAGACGACGCTCACCCTCACAGCAATCGCACAGGCCCAGAAGCGCGGCGGAGTGGCCGCATTCATCGATGTCGAGCATGCGCTCGATCCTCAATACGCCCGCAAGCTTGGAGTGAACCTCGACGAGCTTCTGGTTTCGCAGCCGAGCTCTGGCGAAGAGGCGCTACGCATCTGCGAGACACTCGTTCGCTCTAATGCTCTTGATATTATTGTTCTAGACTCAGTTGCCGCCCTGGTTACCAAGTCGGAGCTCGAGGGCGAGATCGGCGATGCGGTCGTCGGCGCCCAAGCGAGGCTGATGAGCAACGCGCTTCGCAAGCTCACGGCATTCATCTCGAAGGCCCGCACGGTCTGCGTCTTCACCAACCAAATTCGTGAAAAAATCGGCGTCATGTTCGGAAACCCCGAAACCACTCCGGGAGGAAAAGCTCTGAAGTTCTATGCCAGCGTCCGCGTGGACATCCGCCGGATCGGTGGCATCAAAAACGGAGATGGCACGGTCACAGGCAACCGTACGCGGGTGAAGATGGTCAAGAACAAGGTCGCACCGCCGTTCACCGAGGCCGAATTCGACATCATGTATAACGAGGGAATCTCCAATACCGGCTCGCTTCTCGATCTCGCGCTGGAAAAAAACGTTGTGGAAAAGCGCGGCTCTTGGCTCAGCTACAAGGGCAGCCAGCTTGCGCAAGGCCGCGATGCCGCCAAAGAAGTCCTCAAGGCCGACGCCAAAATCTACGGCGAAATCGAAGCCGAGGTTCTCGCCTTACTGAATAAAGAAGCTAAATAACCGACAACCGCGCCATGACGACTGATCTCGATCCAGCAGCCCTGACAATCCGCTCGCTCGGCGAACGCACAATTGCCTCGCCTCTCGAGAAGCTCATGGCCGAGTCCTCTGCCGGCAACACCTTCTACAGCGACGACCATCGGGTGCTTGTCAAACACGAGCTTCCAGATGTCGCCCGGCTCATTGCCGAGGGGAAGGAATTCCCCTGCTTCGAAGTCGCCGGCCCCCGAAAAAAAATCTTCTTCGCTCCGGCGGCGACGAATTGTGCGATCGTCACATGCGGCGGGCTTTGCCCGGGGCAGAACGATGTGATTCGCGCGATCGTCATGCAGGCCTACTACCGCTATGGCGTGCGCAGGATTTACGGAATCCCCTACGGCTTCGAAGGCCTCATTCCGGAGTACGGCCATGCGGTCATGAACCTCAATCCCGACATGGTCAGCAGCATCAACGAGTTCGGCGGCACATGGCTCGGAACATCGCGCGGCCCGCAAGACGTCCTCCGCATGGTGGATCGCCTGCAAGAATTAGACATCAATATCCTCTTTGTCATCGGAGGGGATGGCAGCCAGCGCGGCGCCATCGAGATCGATAAAGAAGCGAGGCGGCGCGGGGTCAAACTTGCCGTGGTCGGCGTTCCAAAGACGATCGACAACGACATGATCTATATGGATAAGAGCTTCGGCTACGAAACGGCCGCAGCAGCAGCGCTCAACGCCGTCGCAGCCGCCCATACCGAAGCGCGCAGCGCACGCGGGGGCATCGGTCTGGTGAAGCTGATGGGCCGCCACTCGGGCTTCATCGCCTGCGCGGCCGCCATCGCAAGCGGGGATGTGAACTGCGTCCTGATCCCGGAGGTCCCCTTTGCTCTCGAAGGCGAGAACGGATTTCTCGAGGTCATGCGTCGTCGAGTCGTCTCCCGCGGACACGCCGTCATCATTGTCGCCGAAGGAGCCGGCCAGGAACACCTCGGCAGCACCGGACAAACAGACGCCTCAGGCAACGTCCGGCTTGGCGACATCGGGCACTTCCTCAAGGACAAGCTCACCCAGCATTTTGAGAAGCACCAGACTGCGCTCACCCTCAAATACATCGACCCCAGCTACATGATCCGCAGCGTTCCGGCCTCTCCGCAGGATCGCGTTTATTGCCTGCGCCTCGGACAGGCCGCCGTCCATGCCGCCATGGCTGGAAAGACCGGGCTGATCGTCGCACGCTGGCACAGCGTCTATGTCCACGTCCCAATCGCCGTCGCCACTTCAGCCCGCCGCACGGTCGATCCGGGCAAAGATATCTGGCTCTCCGTCCTCGAATCCACCGGCCAGCCGACAAGGTTTTTCTAGTTCGACTCTTGCAGAACGAGTTTTTTTCCGCATAGCGTTGCCCGAGAATCCGAGCGGATGCGGTGTCGTAGTGCGGGCGGTCTCCCCCTGTGGTTCAACCCGTCGGAGGAAACTTCAGACAATAACGTCTGCACGATATTGCTGCAAATTCAACAGTCCCGGATTTGAGCCCTACTTAATTTTTGCCCGGGTATCCTTGAGGGCCTTGGCAGATGACTGGAGCCCCTGGAGCTCCTTCGGCCAAAGCTCAACTTCGACGTGGCGTATGACCCCGGCGCGTCCGATGATCGTCGGAACGCTGATGCTGATATCACGGATCCCGTAGGCGCCCGAGACGAGGCTGGAGACAGGCAGAAGGCGGCGGCGATCGAGAGCGATGCAATCGATGACTTCGCGGATCGCAACGCCAACGGCATAGCCCGCTCCGCCCTTGCGCGAGATAACCTCGGCTCCGCTCTTCTGCGTGCGCTCGAAAATCTGGCTTTGGAACGACGTCGAAGCTCCGGGAAATTTAGCAAGCGGAAACCCGTCCACAGTCGCGGACGACCAGATCGGAATCATCGTATCGCCGTGTTCGCCAAGGATCATCGCCCGCACCTGCGTGGGTGGGAGCTGGAGCGCGTCGGCAATGAGCGAGCAGAAACGCGACGTGTCGAGAGCGGTTCCGAGCCCGATGACCTGACCGGGCGGAAGGCCCGTCTTTTCAACGGCGAGCTGAGTAAGGATATCTACCGGATTCGAAACGATGAACAGGATGGCGTCCTTCTTGAGGCCTGCAGACTTGAGGCTGTCGAGAATTCCGAGGAAGAGGCTGACGTTGCGGTTGATGAGATCGAGTCGGGATTCGTCCGGCTTGCGGCGGAGCCCGGCTGTGATACAGACGATGTCGGCATCTGCGCAATCGCGATACGTTCCGGCGGAGATCCGCTGGTCGGCACAGAAGGCCGCACCGTGCAGGAGATCAAGCGCCTCACCTTCAGCTGACGCCTGGTTGGCGTCGAGCAACACGATTTCGTTCACGATGCCCGAACACTGCAAGGCAAATGCCGCACAGGAACCGACTCTTCCTCCACCCCCAACGATCGCAACTTTCACAGCTGCTACTTCTTGAGGTTGGCGACGATTTCGTCGGTCAACTTCTGGACGAGAGCTTCCATATCCGAAGGCGTGCCGCCGCCGGAAAGCGTCATCGGATTGAACGGAGTCACCGGAGTAGCGCACCCGTGCTGCCCACACATCTGATCCCACGGATCAACTTCGCAGAGCTCGGCATTTTTCAAATCGAAGCGCGAGTCGGGAAGGCCCATGGTTTTTTTCATCGCCAGAAGATCGCCCAGCTTCTCGCCGGGGATTGAGGCCGATCCAGGAAGCGACTGTGCGAGGATGACCGTGCGGCAATAAGCATCGGTGATCTCCATTTTGAAGTAGGCATCTTCGACCGACTTGCCCCAGCAAATGACGCCATGGCAGCCCATGATGATCGACTGGTGCTTCGGCGCGAGCGGAGTGATCGAGGCAGCAATTTCCGGTGAGCCGGGAGTCTCGTAATGGGCAACAGCTACCACGCCGACAAACACTTCGAGCTCAGGGATGAGGCGCGGCGGCGGGGCTAGTTCCTTGATGGCGAAGGCCCCGGCGTTGCAAGGGTGCGCGTGGCAGACCGAGGCCGCCTCGGGCACCGCATTGTAAATTGCCGCATGGGTCAAAAACTCGCTCGAGCGCTTCCATGTTCCTGCAAGCTGAACGCCGTTGCTATCAACCATGCTGATCATGTCCGGGTTCATGAACCCTTTGCTGACGCCGGTCGGCGTGATGAGGAAGCGATCCGGAGCGAGCCGGCAGGAGATGTTCCCGCCGTTGCCGTCGCAGTATTCGCGAGCCCAGATCCTGCGGCCGATATCGCAGATCTCATCCTTGAGCTTCTTGGCCAGGGGCGAATTGAAAACTTTTTGATCATCCGATGCACCTGCGGGAGCTGGCGCGGCCGATGCGGCCGGAGCAGGAGCGCCGGCAGCCGGAGAGCTGGCCTCTGCGTCGAAAACAACCTTGATATTTGCCCCAGTGAGGACGTCTTTGGCCCCGGGCGTGAGGCGGATGTCGCGGTTGTAGCGGAACTCGCGGGCTCCGGTCTTCACGAAGGCTTCGGCTTCTGGTTGTGCGAATAGTTTCATATCTTAGGTTTTGTAGTAATGTTCATCAACCAGTGCCGCACAATAGGCGTCCACCGGCGTGGGGTTTGGGAATGGGCAGGCGGCCTCGCGGCCTTCGCTGATTGCGATCTGCTGGCCGACGTTGGCACCAAGCTGGTCGTACACGACGATGCCAGGCGCAAATTTTTCTCCGTTTTCAAAAGTCTCTTTTGTCCAAGGGAGCGTAAGAAGCAGGCGTTCGCCTACGAAGCGCGGATTCCGCACGGAGAGCGTTACGCGGCCGATGACAGTTCCCATTCTCACAAGGCGAGGGACCTTTCTGGATCAATGATTCCGACGACCGCCCAGCGGGCCGGGCAGAGCTCGTCGCCGACCATCTTGCGAGCTTCGCTTCCGTCGCTCGAAATCAAAACCTTGGTTCCATACCCTGCTCCGAGGGTATCGAGAACTAGCTGCGGCGCGAGGTCCGGCGACTCAGGCACCGCGATCAGAAGCCCAAAGCCTTCCAGGCTCTTGTGCTTGACCGTGCTGAGGGCCGTGCCGTGGATTGTCGCCAGTCTCATAATTGTTCTGAATCGCGGGCTAGTAAAGGTTCAGGCTTTCGACCATGACGCAGCGCCGGGACCGGGTAAAGGTCATCGGGGTTGTGACGCCTTCGCCAGTCGGGGTTGCAATGCTGAAGCTGAGAAATCCTTCACCGCCAAGTCCGAGCCCGGTCATCGATGGGCCGTTTTTGATGAACAGGGTCGTGTCGATGTCCTGCGCCATCTTCGTCAGGTTGCTAATATTCTGCGAATGCATGATCCCGGTATGCCTATAGCCATGCTCGGCGCGGAGGGCGGCCGCGATCGCTGAATCGACATCCGGCACACGAACGACCGGAATGAACGGCATCATCTGCTCTTCATCCACAAAAATGTGATCTTCTTTTGTTTCGCCGAAAAGAAGCTGCGTGGACGGAGGAACGTCGAGTCCGAACGACTTGGCGAGAACCGAGGCGTCGCGGCCGACGAGATCGCGGTTGACGACAGGATGCGGGCATCCAGCTCCTTGGCCTTTCGGGAAGACAAAGGCTTTTTCCGCAAGGGCCTCGATCTGTTTAGCATCGAGCTGAACCGCACCTGCCCTGCGGAGGGCTTCCATCAGCTTATCGGCAACCGAGGCGACAACGAAAACTTCTTTTTCGCCGATGCAGAGAAGGTTGTTGTCGTAGGATGCCCCTTGAATGATCGATCGGGCGGCCTTGTCGAGATCGGCAGTCTCATCGACGACGACCGGAGGGTTTCCAGGCCCGGCACAGACGGCACGCTTGCCGGTCTTCATGGCGGCGGCGACGACGGCCGGACCGCCGGTAACACAGAGGAGCTTGACGTGCGGGTTTTTGCACATCGCATCGAATGTCTCGAGCGTCGGCTTGACCACCGTGGTGAGCAAATCGGAAATTCCGGTTTCGGCGAAGATCGCCTGGTTGTATTCCCGGATGGCGGTCGCCGCGCATTTGGCTGCGGCCGGATGGGCGTTAAAGACGACCGCGTTGCCTGCCGCGATCATGTTGATCGCATTGCCGGTGAGCGTCGGAACGCTGTGGGTAGATGGAGTGACCGCACCGATGACTCCCCACGGCGCAAAATCGATGATGGTCAGCCCAGAATCTCCGCTGAATGCCTTGCGGTCGAGCATCTCAACCCCGGGAACGAGATCGCCGCAGATCATGAGCTTTTCAATCTTGTGGTCGAGGCGGCCGATTTTCGTCTCGGCAAATTCCAGCTCCCCCCACTCCTTCGCCTTCTGCACGCAGAGCCGGCGGATGACGGCGATCGCTTTCTTGCGGGCGGTGATGCCGCCTTCGCGAAGCTTCAGAAAGGCACGGTTCGCAGCCTCGGCCGCGATGTCCATATCTTCGTAGACGCCGAATTGGGTCTGCCCCGATGAGGAGGGGCCAGCGTTCTGAGTCTTCAGCCGGGCGAGGACTTCGCCGACCACTTTGATCACAAGGTTTTCGTCAATCGTTGCCATAAAATATTAGGGGCAGCAGTGGAATGCTTAGTGCGCTTTGTAGAGCAGGGTTTTTCCGAGATCCACCGTATCCACGATGCCAACTACAACGGCATCCACTGGAGAATCTTTGTCATTGGAGGCAAGCCGGGCAGAGCTGCCCTGGACGACCAGGACGAGATCGCCTTCACCGGCTCCGAGCGTGTCCACCGTGACCAGCGTGCTCATGCCGTCTTTGAACTCGTGTGCTTTGGGCGAATCGATGACAACCGGACGCACGACAAGGAACTTGCTCCCGGTCATCTTCGGGTTTTTCTTGGTGGCGACAACACTGCCTTCGACGCGTGCGAGGATCATGGGTGGTTGGAAACCACAGGAAAGGACGGCCGGATTGTGCCCGGCCGCATTCCTGCCAGCGGCTTCCTAATGGGATTACTTGGCTTTGGGAAGAACCGTGGCGGTATCGCTATGCGGGCGTGCGATGACGCTGACGCTGACGACTTCGCCGAGGGACTGGGCTGCTGCCTTGCCGGCTTCAGTGGCTGCCTTGACGGCGGCGACGTCTCCGGTGACGCAGACCGTGACGAGGGCGTTTCCGACCTGGATCATCGGGCCGACGAGTTCGACGTTTGCTGATTTGAGCATCGCGTCGGTCGCCTCGACAAGGGCGACTAGTCCGCGGGTTTCGATCATTCCGAGTGCTTGTTGTGCCATATTAGTATTTGTTGATGGTTGTTCTTTGATGGTTGACGGGGTTGTAAATTTGTTATCGGGAGGATTTAGCCGATTTTTTTCCACGCGTTGCGAGCGATGATGATTTCCTCATTGGTCGGGATGACCCTGACCTCGATTTTTGAGGAGGGGGTGGAGATAACGGTTTCGGTGGCGTGCGTGGCGGCATTGGCCTTCGGATCGAGCTCCAAGCCGCAGAAGTCCAGGTTTGCGCAGACGGCAGCGCGAAGGTCTGCGTTATTTTCGCCAATCCCTGCGGTGAAGATCAGGACATCTGCTCCGTTCATCTCCACGAGGAACTGGCCGATGAATTTCCGGATCTGAGCGACAAGGACGCCAAGGGCGACAGCGGCTTTTGGATCTCCGCTTTCTGCCGCAGCATTCAAATCGCGAAGGTCGCCGGTGGGCAGGCCAGACATCCCTTTGAGCCCGGCATTGGCCGTGAGCTCTTTTTCGACCGCGTCGAGGCCGAGCCCGAGGTCGCGGGCCAGATAGATGAGTGCGAAACAATCAAAGTCACCCACCCGGTTATTTTGCGGGAGCCCGCTCTGCGCGGTCATCCCCCAGCTTGAGTTCACTGCGACGCCGTCTTTGACGGCCGCAATTGAGGAGCTCCCGCCGAGGTGGCAGGAGATCATGCGGAGGTTTTCGGTGCCGCGCAGCTCCGCGCAGCGTCCGGTCACATAGCGGTGGCTGGCACCGTGGAATCCGTAACGCCGGATGCCGTACTTCTCCTCCCATTCGATCGGGACCGGGTACCGGTAGTTCGTCGGTGCGACCTGATCGTAAAACGCCGTCTCGAAGGTTCCGATGCAAGGGAGCTCGGGATAGAGCTTGTTGAAAAGGCGTACGCCGGCGATGTAGGGCGGGTTGTGCGCCGGCATGAGGGTATTGAATTCCTCCATCGCCTTGAGCACGCGCTCGTCCATCACCTGCGTTCCCGAAATGCCTTTTGCCATGACCGGCTTGAATCCGACGGCGGCAAGGCCTTCGAACCCCCCGAGCTCTTTTTCAATGAACTCGATCGCGGCCGCGTGGTCGGGAAAGTCCCGCGTTCCCTTTTTCGTCGGCGCATCGCCAACCGTGACCGTAAACGGGCAATCC
>Ga0194063_10000953_pt1 | contig 19835 bp, 18 predicted proteins | sample SepL3720m_MetaG_FD_155459 | JGI IMG/M metagenome (GOLD analysis project Ga0194063, IMG submission 155459) | Anoxic zone freshwater microbial communities from boreal shield lake in IISD Experimental Lakes Area, Ontario, Canada - Sep2016-L373-20m | ecosystem: Environmental > Aquatic > Freshwater... | reverse complement strand
CATAGAACTCCATCTACTTAATTGTATTTATAATGCAATATTAGCACATCAAAGTTAGATGTAAAGATGGCTAGGGCAAATTAGCGATCAGTAATGTTTTTCTGATCAAAAATACAGATTCCGGGGAGATTCGCAATTCTATAAGTCGATTGCCCTCTCTCCTGTCATTCCCGCCTCTCCTTCTGTCATTCCAGCGAAGGCTGGAATCCAGTCAAGATAAACTCCAGTAGGAATCTACAAACAGATTTTTCTTCTGGATTCCTGCTTTCGCAGGAATGACAAAGACTTACATTGCCACAATTGACAGGAAATGATATAATCCACTAGATTATTTACAGGAAAAATATGAATAAAATATCGATTGTTGGAGCAAGAGAACATAATCTGAAAAATGTCTCTCTGGAAATACCGCGAGATAAATTGGTTGTTTTCACTGGTTTGTCAGGTTCTGGCAAGTCATCACTAGCCTTCGACACGATCTACGCCGAGGGACAGCGTCGTTATGTTGAGTCACTCTCTTCTTACGCCAGACAGTTTTTGGGCATGATGGAAAAGCCAGATGTCGATAGCATCGAAGGTTTATCTCCGGCTATCTCGATTGATCAGAAATCAGCAACGCGCAATCCTCGGTCCACTGTTGGTACGATCACGGAAATTTACGACTATATGCGTTTGCTTTTTGCTCGCATCGGTACACCGCACTGCCCAAATTGCGGCAAACCTGTTGATCGTCAAACAGTGGCTCAAATCACCGAATCGATTGTGCTTGGGGGTGACAAGACACGACGACTGGCGATATTGGCGCCTTATGTGATGGATCGCAAAGGTGAGCACAAAGATGTGCTTCAAAATATTAAAAAGGCTGGATTTCCGCGAGTCCGGATCGATGGCGTGATTATGGAGTTGGAAGAAGCTAACGACAAGACTCTCGACAAAAACAATAAACACAATATTGAGGCCGTGATCGATCGTGTGATTATCGAAAATGGGACTGCTGACGAGTCCAATCGTTCGAGAATATACGACTCGGTTGAAAAAGGCTTGCACGCTGGAAATGGGCGGCTGCTAGTTCATGATTTCGACACCGGAGAAGATAAATTTTACTCAGAGCTTTCGGCTTGTGCTGATTGCGGTATTTCTATACCAGAAATCGAACCTCGCTCGTTTTCATTTAATTCGCCTCATGGTGCCTGCCAGAACTGTCAGGGTCTTGGCGTCAAACAAGAAATTGATCCGAAAAGAGTTTTGCCAAATCCCAAATTGAGCGTCTATGAGGGTGGCGTGCGACCATGGGTGAGAAATGCCTCACAAAACACTTGGCATCTTCGCATCATCGAAGCGATGGCAGATAAATACAATATTGATCTCGTTCAACCTATTTCCAAGATGACCAAAGAAGAGCTCAGGTTGATTCTGTGGGGTACGGGTGATCAGATTTATAAGATCGGTGGCTACGAAACAAAGTATGAAGGTGTCATACCAAATATGGAACGCCGCTACAAAGAAACAGATTCCGACTATATCCGTCATGAAATTGAAAAATATATGGTGGTCAAGACTTGCCCTGTTTGTGAAGGCAAGAAACTTAAAAAGGAAATTTTGGGAGTGAAAATCGACGGAAAAAATATCTCCGATGTCGCTACTATGGATATTGCAGCGGCTAAAAAGTTTTTTAGCGCTTTGCCGGAGAAGCTGTCGGCCGAAAAAAATCAGATTGGCAACATGGTTTTCAAAGAAATTTGCGAGAGATTACAATTCTTGCTCGATGTTGGTTTGTCTTATCTGACAATCGATCGAAACGCAACAACATTGTCTGGCGGGGAAGCACAGAGAATCAGGCTTGCAACACAAATTGGGTCAGGCTTGATGGGCGTCTTGTATATTCTAGATGAGCCGTCTATTGGCTTGCATCAGAAAGATAACGGCAAACTGCTAAAAACATTAGTGAGACTTCGAGATCTGGGTAACACAGTCATCGTGGTAGAACATGACGAAGAAACGATTCGTGAAGCTGATTTTATTGTTGATATTGGACCTGGAGCAGGGGAGCATGGTGGAGAAATCGTTGCTATTGGTTCGTATGACGACATCATAAACTCACCGGCCTCGATTACTGGCCAATACTTATCAGGAAAAAAGAAAGTAAAAGTACCAAAGGTTAGAAGGCCGAACAACGGTAAAGTTCTGAGAGTTGTGAATGCCTCAGAGAACAATCTTAAAAATATCGATGTTACGATTCCTCTAAATTCGTTAGTCTGTGTTACAGGTGTTTCTGGCTCTGGTAAGTCAACTTTAGTTAATGATATTTTGGCCAAACATCTATCAAAAGTTTTCCATCGCGCCAAAGCTGACGCCGGCGAGTTTGAAAAAATGGAGGGCTTGGAGCATCTCGACAAGGTTATCGATATAGATCAATCGCCGATCGGCAAGTCTCCACGATCAAATACTGCTACCTATACAGGTATCTTCACCCAGATTCGTGATCTCTTTGCCCTGACCTCTGATGCCAAAAAGAAGGGCTACAAAACTGGCAGATTCTCCTTCAATGTTAAGGGCGGTCGTTGTGAGAAGTGTCGCGGCGAGGGTGTTCTTAAGATCGAGATGCACTTCCTTCCGGATGTCTATATTACCTGCGAAGACTGTAAGGGTAAGCGCTACAACGCCGAAGCTTTGGAGATCCAGTACAAAGGAAAAAATATTTCTGATGTTTTGAACCTTACTGTCGAGGAAGCACTGAATTTTTTCGACAATATTACAGCCATCAGATCGAAACTTCAGGTCTTGGTTGATGTTGGACTTGGCTATATCAAGCTTGGGCAACCAGCGACGACACTTTCCGGTGGAGAAGCCCAGAGAATAAAGTTGGCGACGGAGCTCGCCCACAGAGGGACCGGCAAAACGATGTATATTTTGGATGAGCCAACAACTGGTTTGCATTTCGATGATGTCAATCGCCTAATCGGCGTTCTGACTGCATTGGTAGAAAAAGGGAACACCGTTTTGGTGATTGAGCACAATCTGGATGTGATTAAGTCAGCTGACCATATCATCGATCTTGGCCCAGAAGGTGGTCATAAAGGTGGCCAGATCGTTGCAACGGGCACACCAGAAGAAGTCGCGAAAAAACCGAAATCTTTTACTGGGTTTTATCTCAAAGAAGTTTTGAAGTAATAAATAAAATATTTAAATAAGGAGAGAAATGTCAAAAGATAAGGGTGCAAAAAAAGAAGTCAAAAAGCCAAAGCAAAACAAGAAACAAAAAGGCCTAGGTCCACGTACTGGCTCGAACTAAAGACTGTCATTCCCGCGCAGGTCATTCGACTCTGAGGGATGAGATCTTGAGCTCAGACTCGATGAGCGAGAATCCACAAATAGAATCCTTTTGGCCTATAAAATGAAATGAGCGGCCCGGCGAATTAACGCGGGGCCGCTCAACGGTCTATTCGACGTTGAAATGACCAGGTGCCGTGATCATAACGACAATTTTTTCGGGTGCATCCTCTCGCACAAAGAGATCGCAACCTTCGTACTGGCCTTCGGTGATGAGAAAGTTGAGCTCCGTTGGTATTGATGAAATGAATACCAACGGAGGTTTTTCTTCTGTGGGTAGAGCGTTCTTGATTGCCATCTCAATAACATTGAGAGGCATGGCTCCATCGTTTAAAAAGTATGCACAATCAACGATGGTTATACCAGGTTCGGGTGCCGGAAGGGCTCCAGTAGTAGAGAGCAATCCCGTCGCTTCTGTAAAAAATTTACAGAAACCTCCAAAAACAAACATTTCTTTGCCTCCTTCTCGTAACTCTTTCCGAGCTACACCAGCATTTAATCATTTTTTGGCTAGTTTGTAAATATGCGCTTGGGCAAATGAGTAATTCTCATCTCGTGTCATTCTTGCCGACTAAATTGCCACGCCTTTCTTCAATTGTCATTCCCGCGCAGGCGGGAATCTACAAATAGTGAATCTTTTGGTGGATTCCCGCCTGCGCGGGAATGACAAAAAATTTGGTTATTCTTCGAGCGAGCTGCGAGTCGAGAAGTGTTTGCTTGATAATTTATAGCTTAAACACTTATCAGCTTGCTGACTTTTTGCTGACTGTAGATTGATAAAAATGAGCTTTTCGGCTATGATTGATTTGTTGTTGCCGATCATCCGAGGTCGTCTAATGGCAGGACAGCGGCCTTTGAAGCCGTGAATCATGGTTCGAATCCATGCCCCGGAACCATTCGACTCGCTTTGTTCGTTCATGGCTTCCAGCCGAACGAATAGAGTCGAATGTCTTGAGCGAGAAGACTTTCCACGACGAGTCGAAGGGTTAAATATCAACTACGATCAATTATGGAGAAGCACACAAACCATTCCCGATTTGAACGATTTCTGATCTGGTTTTCTCCGGTCTTGACCATTTTGCTTTTACTTTCACCTTTTGCATATTATAAATACAATCTTGATCTACCGATAAAATACTGTATCGGATCAGTCGATCCGCGCTTTAATATTTCTAATGTTGACCTCAGAGATGAGATATCGGACTCAGAAAATCGATGGGAAAAATATCTGGGCAAAGATATCTTCAAGTACGATGAAAACGCAAAGCTGAAGATAGATCTTGTCTATGATGATAGACAGGCACATATCGATGAGCTGAAGGCCGCTAACAGCACTTTGACAGGTTCGAACAATGTAATTTTTAAGTCCAAGAGCCAGCTTGAGGCCGATGTTACACAGTATCAGACGGACTTGACGAAATACAACGACACAGTGACTTACTGGAACAATCATGGTGGGGCTCCAGTCGACACCTATACTTCTTTGCAAAAACAGAAAAATGCATTGGAAGTGCGCCGATCGAACATTGATAATCTCGCCTCAAGACTAAATATCCAAATATCAGGCTACAATCAGAACTTGACCGACTTAAACAAGAAGCTTGAGGCAGACAAGGGCCAGCTCATCATCGAAGGTATTTACTCACCGAGCGAGCCAAAGATAGAGATCTACGCCTTCGCCGACCAAGATCAACTCAGGTTGACTTTGATGCATGAGCTCGGTCACGCCGTGGGCCTTGAGCATACTGACGACAGTAAATCAATTATGTATCCAGTGCTGCAAGATCAAAATTTTTCTGATCCTGTACCGGACGCTGCCGACAAAAGTGACTTTGACAAACGATATATTAGCAAGGTTGGCCAACTCTTGCAGTACTGGAAGTACAAGATAATACAAAAAATTCAGCCAACAAGTAACTGAATTTATGATCTAAGCGGTTTTTATAAATGTTTCGAAGTTGCCAATAAGCCAGGTTCTGTTCCTCGTGTTTTACGACGAGCCGATAGCTATCTATCTACGCGTGGAGACCAGACGGTGCCCTCTCGAGTAGAGAGTTGGCATAGTTGGTCCACTCCACTTGCACCAAGCGAGGCTTGCCACAGATGTATGTCGCCATACAAACGCGTGAGCTCTTACCTCACGATTTCAACCTTACCTGCGCGGAGCGCAGAAGCACCAAATTCCAAGATACAAATCCCAGGAAATACTCAAATTACAATTTTCAAATATTCAATTATTTGAATTTTGGTGATTGGAATTTAACTGGTTATTGTCACTTGGTTATTGGTTATTCCGTGCTCCGCACATCGGCGGTATATTTTCTGTTGCGCTATTCTTGAATCTCGCAACCCACTCATTTCCACGAGCGCTTCACTCTACGGTGCCTGGACTTTCCTCTCCCGAAGGAGCAGCTATCTAGACAACTTCGAAACGATATTAGCATAACAACATCTGGTCATATCGTCAAGGGCAAAAGCAAATAAGCTGGACAGCTGGTAAGTGTTTAAGCTGGGTAATTTTTCTTTTGTCATTGACGAATTTTGTCATTTCTGCGCCTCACTCCTGTCATTCCCGCGCAGGCGGGAATCTACCAAAAGATTCATTATTTGTGGATTCCCGCCTGCGCGGGAATGACAAAGTGAAAACAAAAATAATTGTGATGTTGTAACAAAACAAAAAAATTCAAATTATCATTTTTTTCGCATTTTTGTCGTAAATAGAATAAAATAAAGAAGTAGGGCAAACCAATAAAGAAATGAGGTAAATGGGATTTAATTTCTTCTTGAAAAGGAAAAACGACGATAAAAAAGTAGTAACTCCGCCGCAAATCGTGACGCCAAATCCGTCGCATCAGGCAGCACCAATCATTCAGCCAGTGCCAGCTTCGAAGCCAGTGGACAAAAATGAGGGCAAGAAGCCCGTATATTGCTTTATCGACTCCTCGAATATGTTTTGGGGTGGCCGAGAAAGTCTTGGTTTTAAGATAAATTATCAGAAATTGCGTCAATATCTCGAACAAAAACATGGTGTTACAAAAATATACTATTACGGTGGTCTCAGAATATTCGATTATGAATATTCTATACTGCAAAAGGAAAGGATCGATCTACGTGCTTTGTACGCTCATTTAAAAGAACTCCAGACTAAGTCTGAACCCAAAGAATCATTGATGATTCAAAAGTCACTAGATAAGGTGAATTTTTATCAAAAACTTGAAGAATTTGGTTACGATATGGAGATCAAGCCAGCCAAGGTTTTTTATGAGGAAGACGACGAAAACCAAGAAAAGCCGGTCTTGAAGGCGAACTGTGATGTCGATATGACTTTCGATATGATGCGCTTGATGGAACAATACTCAGGAGTCTTGGCTATGACCGGCGATGGCGACTTTACTGCAGTTCTAAATTATCTGAAAAATCATGGTCGCAGCCTCTATGTCATCGGTAGACAACAACGATCAGCAAAAGAGATCAGAGAGGTTGCAGGGGACAATTTCTGCGACTTCGAGACCCTAAAGCCGATCATTGAGTTAAGATAGTATCAGCCAGCACAGATTACAGATCGACACGGATTGATAACACAGATAAATCCAGCACAGATTACAGATTGACACTGATTGATAGCCCAAAATATGTACTATTAATCTGTAGTAATCTGTATAAATCTGTAATCTGTGTTGCTGCTAGTAGTTCTCGCAGAGTACTTCGTAAAAAGCTTGTACATGATCGCAAGCAGGGCATTTGTCGGGTGCTTCAAGTCCCTTGTGAATGTAGCCGCAGTTGCGACATTTCCAAGCGGTTTCCTCGGCTTTTTTAAAAACGGTGCCGTTTTTTACATTCTCGGCTAGCTTCAAATATCTTTTCTCGTGAGCTTCTTCGACTTCGCCAATCTCTTTGAAGACTGTTGCAGCTTCAGTCATACCTTCTTCTGTGGCCGTTTTGGCAAAACCTGGATACATTATCTCGTTTTCCCATTTTTCACCAGCCGCTGCTACTAACAGATTTTCCTCAGTTGAGCCAACGATCGGGAAATCATATGTTTCGAGTGATGAAGTAGTCGTTTCGGTCAATAGTTTCATCAATCTTTTGGCGTGTTCCATCTCGTTGTTGGCGGTTTCCTCAAAAATCGCAGCGATCTGCTCAAAGCCTTCTTTTCTTGCTTTGGAAGCAAAGAAAGTATACTTATTTCTCGCCATACTTTCTCCAGCGATAGCTCGGACAATGTTCTTTGGTGTTTCACTCATAATTTCTCCTTGTTTAGTTTCTTGTATTATACCACTTTCTTGCAAGTATTTTATATTTTGTCGTCTATAGTTTCACACTGAAATCAATATCGGTGACTATCTCTGGCTTGTTTTCTTCTGAATTGGCCGCCTTGCTGTTCATCTTTTGCTGGTAATCCTTGATCAGCTTAATCTTTTCATCGATCGGCAGCGAAGTGTTGGAGAGTCCCGGCCCACCGATGCAACCACCACCACAGTTCAAGATATCAAAAAAACGATATTGGCTTGTGCCTGCTCTGATCTCGTCGAAAGCTTTTGAAATATTTGGTGGGCCGTCACCGATCCAAACTTGTTCGGTAGGTATTAGATCGTGAACCATTGCAGTTTTGGCTAGTCCACCGGAGATAGGATAGACCTTGGTATTTTCAGCAGAGAGAGAATCAAATTCGAAATCTTGTCCATAAAATTGATTTTCTTCGATGCCTTTCAGAGAAAATATTTCACCTAATTCCTTGAATGTTAACACCAGATCGAGAACGTCTTTGTGTGCCGGCCACTCGAGCAATTGTTTGGCTTGGCAGGGCGCAAAAAAGACAATTTTGTAGTCAGGAAAGTCTTTGCGAATGATCTTGGCTTGAGAAATAACAGGTGAGGCAAAGGGGATGACATATTGCAACAACTCAGGATATCGCGCTTTGATCAATGCTAGACAATTGGGGCATGGCCCAGTAATGAAATACTTTTGATCAGGATGAGTCTTGATATACTCGACATGCCAATAATTCGTCATTCGTGCCCCAAATGTAATTTCGGAAACCTTGTCGAAGCCAAGCTTTTTTAACATGCCGATGATTTGCGGATGGGCAAAATCTATCGGAAAACTAGGTGCAATTAGCGCAATAGTCTTCTCTTTGCTTTCTAATAATTTCTCCAATGATTCTTGGTAAGTAGTCATAAATGCCCATTTAATATTATTATGTGATTATTATATCGAAACCTGCATCTAAACAAAAGGTGATGGATGATTTTTCTTGATTTTTCATTTGCCGATTACTCTTTACTTGTTTGTCATTGCGAGGAGTCTGCGACGCGGCAATCTATCATTTAGTCATTGGCCGTTCTCGGCAAGCTCGAACCATAATTTTCAGAGTATCTCTTCTATTTTATTCTTCGAGACCTGAAATGTCCCCTTTGGGGTGGGTCTGCGAGTCAAGAAGTAATGATGGATTGCCACGCTTTGGAAAACCCAATAGCTCGCAATGACATACAAGAGGGGCTGGCAATAAATATTCATTGCCAGCGGTTGCTTGTGAATGATTACAATTTTGTGATACGATCGTAGGGTAAAAAAAGGAGAAAACTATGAAATTATTTTTGGACATTGAAACATTGCCGGCACCAGGCGAGAAGATGGATATCATTAAATCACTTTGGGAAATGGCACGGAAGAAAAACAAATCACCGCTTAAAAAAGGCGACAACGACTTTGAAACCTTTTACCGTAACACCTCGTTTCAGGGTGAATTTGGTCGCATCCTTTGTATCGCTTATGCGAAGGATGATAAGCCGACGGAAGTCTTGTTTGGTGACGAAAAAGAGATGCTGCAAAAATTCTGGGAGATAGCAAAAGACGCCACTCGGTTTATCGGTCACAATGTAATGGAGTTCGATTTGCGATTTATTTACAAACGCTCAATCATCCATGGCGTCAAGCCAAGTCGTGATTTGTCCTTTGCCCGCTATCGTTCGGACCCGATCTATGACACGATGAAGGAATGGGAGAAGTGGGGCGCTCAGGGTGCTAGCTTACACAAACTATCTATCGCTCTCGGCGTAACTTCGCCAAAAGAAGAGGGCATTGACGGCTCAAAGGTCTATGATTATTTCCTCGCAGGCAAATCAGAAGATATCTACAAGTATTGCAAGCGCGATGTCGAAGCAACTAGAAACGTGTATAACAAAATGAACTTCTTGGGATGACGGGGCAGAAGTCATGGTCATCCCACAGCACAGATTACAGATCTACACAGAATTACAGATACAAGCAGGGCCAGCACAGATTACGGATTATACGCCAACACAGATTACAGATTTCACAGAATTACAGAAGATAAAAATCAGACCAATGCAGATCGGACAGATTGATAGAGATCAATGCAAGTTTGCGATTCTTTTGATTTTCACTCCGTCTGGGGAAAATCGTACGATTAATCCCAACTTTAACTTGCTGTATTTTAGATATCCAAGTAGCTGGGTGTAGGCAGTTTTGTAATTGCGAAACCCAGTCTTGAGCTCAATAACAACTTTATCGTCAACAAGAAAATCAAAATATCTTTTGGCAATTAACTTGTCGTTGATTTTGATAGGGAAATATAGTTCTCTTGAAAATTTGATATTGTTCGCAGTGAGCAGCTCGGCAAGAGCCTTCGAATATACTTTTTCGGTTTGCCCTTGGCCGATCTGGTTAAATATCTCATAGCAAAATCCATTGATTTTGTATGTTAAATCAGTGTAAACAAAGTTATTTTCATTTTTGTCTATATTCTCAGGCATCTGTTCTATGCTTCAAAAATGTTTTCAATCAGTAAATCAGTACGATCTGTAATCTGTGCTGGCCTAATTTTTATTTTCTGTAATTCTGTATGATCTGTAATCTGTGTTGTTGGTGTTGTTATGTTCTGTAAATCAGTAAGATCTGTAATCTGTGTTGACTACGACTAGTCTTTGGCGTGTATTTTATTCGGTAAACCCTTCTCCGGCAGATTAGCCAAATCGGTCGTAGTGCTATCGAGTTTGTCCATCGGTAGATCGTCCGTTTTCTTGCGAGAAATGAGACCGGATACCAGGAAGATTACGAACAAAACCAAGAGAGCGACTATCTCCAAGTAATAAAATTGTTGTTGATATTGCCAGGCACTGTCTGATAACTTAGCGACGGCAGTGATGATCTGTGGGTCGCCGAGGTATTGGCGTCCCTGTAGGAACATATTTGGTGCGAGTTTGGCAAAGATGCTGGCACCGGCATACACAATAGCTATGATCGTGGCGGTTGAAATGGCCACAGATGAAACCCATATCAGTCTGGCTGACCAGTTTGGCGACAAAAGCATGATGAAAAGTATCAGTAATGTGCAGACGATACCAAGCGTAAGAATAATTATATTCAGATTTGCCCAGAGCATCAGGCCGATATTGCCGCTTAGATCTTTTTCGAGTGGATCAAGATTGAGTATTGTTCCACCGACAGAGATGGTTGGTAGTTGGTACTTAAGAGTAAAATTTCGCGCATCAAAAGCGCTGCCAAAAAATTGATCAATCGTCGTTTCGGTGGCAAACTTGATGGTATCGGGATTGACTGATTTGTTGATCTGGTTCAGTAGTGTCTTGTTACTTCGGTCGACTCGATCGTCATGGCTGACCATCTCCTGAAAATAGCCGGTCGTGCTCTCGTAAAAACCTGATTGATCAAAAACATCCTTGAGCGTGCTCGAGTTCTTCAACACTTTTCCTGCATCGTAGGTTACGAAAAAAATAGGGAGGACGATGATCAAAATCAGAAAGAAAATATAGGCAAAAAACTTTTTCATACTATCATTGTATCACGCTATGAGCGCGATAAAAAGTTGATAAATGCGAGATGTTTTTTGTAGTGGGAGAAGTAACATGGTCATAGAAAAATTAAAACCAAATTTGTGTTGACAAATTATTGAGATTAATCTATTGTTGGATTAACAAGATGCTTGGGACAAATCCCAGTGGGAAAGTTTCGACCGTTCGGGTCAGGCTACCGAGCAATCTGACCTCGAGAAATCGGGGTTTTTTATTTTCCGATTATTACAATGATTTTTTTCTGAAGTTTTTTGTAAAATTTTGTAAATCGTACTTCGGGCTTTTTCTTATCAAAATACGATCTTGATAGTCCGGCCACCATATCCGCGATCCTTATTCCAGCAGATTGACTATCTTTGACTGTTTTAAGTTTTTTGACTGATATGCTCTTGCCGCGCAAGATATTCTTAATTTTATTTTCGTACCATTTGGGTTTCTTGCCGTCGATGTAAATATTTCTTATATTTCTTTCGACAATAGTGTGTAATAAGATTTTTTCCAGCTCAGCTGCAGGATCAACAGGATTTTTAACTACTGCAATTTTGACCTTAAAGTCGAGTTTCAGTGTTTCATTCATAAATTTTTCTTTGACACTCCAAACCGTCTCTGCCCAGTGAAAAGAGTCAATTTCTAAATCTTTTTCTATTTCAATAATTTTCTTTTCTATCTCTGGATAATCGTCGAACTCTACATAAGCCAAAGCAAAGGTTGAGTGATCAACCCTTTTGTGAATCCCAGATTCGTCAATAAAAATCATCATATACGGAGCTCTCTGTGGCCTTTTGAGCTAATAGAATTTTTTACTAAGTGGCTAGTTGGATATAAATCGTTAAGCAAATAAGTCGTCCAGCTCTTTTCTAAATTCGCACTCGTTTTTATTGATTGCTTTCAAAAAAGTCATTTTTGCCTTATCTCGGTCGGAATCTAGTAATAAAAATAATTTTTCCTTTCCGTAATGCTCGATCAGATATTTTGTAATTGTGTACCCAATCCTATAGCCCTCATATTGGATAAATTCTGAATAATTTATGTTAGAAAAAAGATGATTAGCAAAAAAGTGATCGAGATTGCTGGTACTGACATGGTTGTTGTATCGAATATCCGCAATATAATCGGCGATTCCTTCGTTCAACCAAAACAGCGGGCATTGCGTGATTTTCAAGGTGAATATATGGCAGATCTCGTGTGTTAATGTTTTTACGTATTGGCCGACGGGATGACTGGTCTCACAAATATATGCCTCGGGGCTAAAAATAATTACCTCTCCCGGCTTTACCCATCCACACTCCCAGCTCTCAGTTGGTCGGCCGAGAAATTTGTCGTATTCTGATCGAGACGAAACCATGGTCACTGTAAAATCAATTTTATTGTCGGAACTAGTACTAAAAAAAATCTCGACATTTTTAGTCGCAAATTTTAGTTCGTTCACCACGCTGTTAATTTCAGAGTCGTTGAGATCGTGCGATAGGGTAATATCGGATTTACTGGCGGTGATTTTGTTTATTTTCATATATGTCTGACTACAAAAAACTTGATAATCCAACCTATCAATTTGATCCATCTAAATATTTTTCATATATATTCTTCGAGCGTATTAATTCTTCCTTATTAAAGGCAATGGTCCGAAGAGCGTCTGAATATCTGAGCCACAAAATCTCCGTAACTTCGATATCTTCTGGTCTTGGTGTAAGATCATTTTTTTCCATCGCTTCGAAAACATTTATATAAACCTGTTTGTTATTTTCGCTACCGTCTTTTGTAAACGAATATCTGATCAAACTACAAAAACCAACATGTTTCACTGAACATTTTTTTAGAGTGGTTTCTTCCTCAATTTCTCTAAAGGCTGTCTGAAGTTGATCTTCGCCTTCCTCGAGATGCCCTTTCGAGATCCAAATTTCACCTTTTTTGTTTTTAATCAGTAGAGTATAAATTTCGCCCGTCTCTTTGTCTTTGTAAAAAATAAAGCCGCCAGAGCAAATATGGTGAATAGTATTATCGTTTTCCAAACTCTTCTTTTGTGTACTCATTGTAGATATTTTAATTTTGCAAATTAGCAGTGTCCGCTTTGCACAATAAGTTATTTTAGCCTTAGGGTAGAAATAGGCTATCTCTTGCGAGCCATAGAGACCAGTTTGTCTAAGTCCAGAGTTAGACCGTTTGATCCAACCAAAACAATCTTTTTGTCAGTTTGCTGCTCTATGAAATGAATTATTTTTGCAGATAAATTTTTGCTAATTGCACCACCGGGGCTCAAGTGGTCGCAAACACATAACTTGACTTTTGAGTCTTTTAAAATTTCAATCAAGTCAAATGCAACTGAGTGGAAAAGAGAATGCTTGTTATAAGCGAAGCCGTGTAGATTGAATATAAGTACATCGACATTGGAAAATATATCTTTTAGCTTGTCATCAAATTTCGTTGGCCCGACGAGCGTTCCTTGGTAGTCTGTTTCGCCAATTTCGTATTCGCCGATAGAAGTTTTAAACTTTTTTGTAAATCCAGTGTCCGAGGTATAGCCAACTCTCAATCCGTCTATGTCCATGACGAAGCCGTAAGTGCCATCAATCGAATGGAATACTTTGATCGGTTTCAAGGAAACCTTCTCAGATAATTTAATTTCTTGGTCAGAAAGTGTTTCGACTTTGAGAACTAGCTTTGGATTTTCTGAAATATGATATGGTTTTACGGAGCCATTTGCCAGTGTTTGCTCTGATGCAAGTAGCTTTACATTTTGGTGGCTACAAGATGCTAGCTCCATTGCAACATTTGCATCGTTGTCGTGGTCAATATGTGAGTGCGAAATGAAAACAGAATTCAGTCGATAGAGATTGACTCCAGATGCTTGGGATCTGTCTAAAATGTTTGCTCCTGGGTCAACCAGCAATTCGGTCCCGTCAAACTTGATATAAAAGCCACAGAATAATGGCCTGAAACCTTGATCGTTTCTGAAAAATGGTTTATATTGTCTGCCAAAAAAAGAAATAAAATTACCTTTAATTTTGTGGGGATTATTGCATGCAGTTGCGCGATTCTGAGTGTAAGATTCATGCTCTCTGGACTCAATTTTTTGTAAATCTTCTATTGATATTTTTGTCATTACAACTTATAAATTTAGTGCAGTACCGGCCCTTCGCCCTCATGGGCGTCAGTAGGCTTTGATTTCAAGATTGGTAGACTGAAAAAGAACGAAGTTCCCTTGCCTGTGCCCTCGGACTCAAACCAGATCTTGCCCTTGTGAAGATCAATCAGTTTCTTGGCGATGTACATGCCGAGACCAGTGCCCTTGACCTCATCCTTCAAAACATCAACCTGAGTGAATTTCTCGAAAACCTTGTCCTTTGACTCCTTTGGTATGCCCTTGCCGTTGTCAGAAACCTCGGTAATAATTTTCTGATCATCGGTCCATACCTTGATATCGATCTTGCCACCAGCTGGAGTGTATTTAACGGAGTTGCCGAGCATATTGATCAAAATCTCAGTAATGCGAGTAGCGTCAAACCAAGTTTTCGGTACAGCGTGAGTAGGTTTGTGGAAGGTCAGTGTGTGTTTCATCTCCTTGACCTTTGGCGCGATCTCCATGACCGCTTGATCGATAATATCGACGATTTGCACCTCGGAGTAGATCAGGTGAATACGGCCAGACTCAATTCTCGAGACATTTAGCAGATCTTTAACCATATTTGCCAATCGCCTTGAAGACTTGTAGACGGATTCGAGATAAGTTCGCGCCTTGGGCGGGATCACCCCACCGAGACCTTCGTCCAAGATCATCGATAGATAACCCTCGATAGCTGAGATTGGGGTATTGAGTTCATGGCTGGCCATGGAAAGGAAGTCGTCTTTGATTTGGTCAAGCTCCTTGAGTTTTACATTGGCCAATGTAAGCTGGTCAGATAACTTCTGAAGTTCTTCTTTTTGGGCAATTTCAGACTTAACAGATCTCACTAGTAAATAACTGCCACCAAAGATAATTCCTAAAAACATTAATCTGAGTAGTGCTTCTGCCCATGATTTTGAAGAAAAAACTTGTACTGCCGAAACGATGTTAATCAATACTACAGCTAACTGGGTGGCGATTACTCTGACATTGAACAAGTGATGCTTAATGATCGCATACGAGGTCATGCCAATAAGAAAAATTGCGGAATAATTACCATATCTATAGAAGCGTTGGTCGCCCACGAGATAGTTAACTGGCAGATATACAATTAAGATCAGTACAAGAAAGATTGCTACTCCTAACAAGAAATATTTTAATTGTCTTCTTTCTTCTCCTTCGGTCCGCTTGAATATCCAGAAATATCTTAGTGCTGGAATCATCGCAATCGACATGTATATATTAAAGAAAATCCCCCAAGCACCGAGCTCGTTGTTAGTCCCCCACAAGTACAAGCTAACACTGCTAATAAACTTGTCGGTAAAAATTGAGATAGAAGCAAGCGCCAAGGTGAGTGCCAATAAGGCCAGTCGAAGTGGTTTTTTTATTTTATTTTCGTCTTTCGGAAAAACGAATGGAAGCAGGATCAGACAATACGCCCAAAAATATAAACAAGCATAAACTATTCGGTTTGAAAGAAGAGAATATCGAGCAAGAGACACGGAATCGCCCAAATGAGCAAAAAGTATCCAAAATGTAATCGAAACAAAGAATACAGCAAGAGTTTGGTTGGTAACTGATTTTCTGTTTTGCTGGTAAACTAGATATGCCAGAATAAGCCCAGCGAGAGTTATAAAGCCGACTATTACAGAATTCACCCAATAGTCGGCTAGGAAATTTTCTATAGTAATAATTAACACGACCCTCCAGATGGTATATTATTTGAGAAACAACTTCGGTTTTGTTCTGCCAGAGTCTTCAGAGAATGGGCCAGAGCCAAATTCGAATATTTTAATTATGGGGTCGCAATATTTCGGGTCTGATCGATAAGAAACAGCATAATCAGAATTTGTTGACAGAAGGTGATTCAGGATTATTTCATGATATGTTTTCTCCATCTCAATTTTTTTGTTTTCCGCAAGCTCCATCCCAATTTTTAGTTCTAGCAATATCTGAACCATCTGATGTTGGTTCTCGTCCGTTAACATGCCAAGCTTAAAGCTATGGATGTCGTTAGATTTATCGTTAAATAAAACCGGATCTATCTGCTCGGGAAAAATATTGCCACCTCCGACCATAACTGTGTCGTCTCTGCGTCCAAAGCAATACACGAAAGGTTGCTGGAATATGACATTGCTCGGTATATCTTTGTCGGATAGCATTTTTTTATAATCATACCCATATTTGGCTAATGCTCTCTCCATGTCACGGAATTTAATGACTCCGCCCCTGTCGTGAATGTTGTACCTGACGAGTGGTGTGGCGCTGCTGCTTGTAAAGCAGGTTTCCCCTCCTAGTGTTTCAATGAAATAGTTTTGTGTAACATACTGGAACAGCGTAGGAATAACTTCCGTGTTCCCAAAAAGCTCTTTTCTTAAATGCTCGTCTTGGAGAGACAAATCGCGTATTAAATTTGTGAGAGCTGATCCTACTCCCAATAACCCAAGATCGGTTGTGCCATATCCATCAATTATATCCGTAACGTTCGAAGCGTCTCCGGAAATTAAAGTGTTGATATATTGTCTCCATTCAACACCATGGCCTTCACCGGCGATAAACAATTTAAGGTTGAGTGCCTTTAGGTCAATTTTTTCATCTTGCAGTTTGTCCAAAATAGTTCTTACAAAAGTAGGGTAGGAAAAAATAATTGTTTGATCGTAGTGCCCAGACAATTGTTTAATGGTTGCAATAATATTTTCAATTTCTGATCCTGTGGTTGCTAATGTCATGCTGTACTTTTGGGTTAGCGGACGAAGTGCAACATTGACAGCTATTCCGGATGCGTAAACACCCAGATTAAAAGCGTTGATTGCAAGAGTTTTTTTTGTGTCAACCTTCCAATATAGGTTCATGAACATATCGAAAATACCAATATATCCTTCTTCTTGGGCATAATATCTTGGCCATACAGTGGGTTTATCGGTTGTCCCAGAACTCAGTGAGAATGAATAAAGATTCTTGCCTGCCTTTGCAGAATTAATTTTGTCAAAACCGTATTTTTTGACATAATTATCTTTATCCATAATAGGTAACTTTAAAAAGTCCTCCATGCTATCAATTTTTTCTGATTTTATATCCATGGAATTGAGAAAGTCGCGATATGCTTCAGTCTCCAATAGTGCCTTCTCGAAAACGTTTATGGCAGTTTTGTTCTGAATTTGTTCCCACGCTTCCGCTGGAATGCTCGAAAAAAATGCAATTGCTTTCTTCGGGTCGGCCATTATTTCTCGCATATCGGGTGCTTTTTGTTCTTCTGCCATTTTAAACTCCTATAATAATATTAATCTGTACTCTTATGTTACATTATTTGAAGAAATAATACATCTTTTTGGGTATTCTGTAAATATCTAAATATATCGGCGCATTTCGGACTGTAGGAAAATCTTACATGTCGGCATTGCTGGCCTTTTTTTGCATGAAAAAGGCTGCGACTACACCAAATATGGTAAAGATTGCAAGAATCGAAAATGACAATCTATACTGTACTACGAGCCCGGCAATCAACGCAATACCGATCAGGCTGCCGAGTTGCTGCAATGTGTTCAGAAAACCTGACGCTGTACCTGATTTGTCAGTTGGCGCAGATCCAAGAATGGCGGCAAATAGTGTTGACATCAATATTCCACTGCCAGCGGATATCAAAATCATAGCAGGAAGTATGATTTGATAGTACGGTCGTGAAGGTGACAATTGGGTTAAAGCCAGCATGCCCACAAGCAGTAAAACACTCGTTAGAAAACCACCGAGTCGCCAATCTTTTATTTGACCACCAATGCCCGCAAAGATGCCTGTGAAAATCGGAACAGGTAAAAAGGCAAGACCGGCCATAGTGGAGCTCCAGCCCAGAGTATCTTGAAGATAAAAAGTCAGGATGAAGCTCATGCCGATCACAGCAACCATCGTGCAGAAACTGATTATGTTTGCGGCCAAAAAAGTGCGATTTTTGAATAGTTGAAAATCAAGAAGTGGTTGCTTTTGATTTTTCTCATAAAAATACAGCAGTATGATTAGTAATAGTCCAATCGGCAAAAACCAAGTGCTGATCAGTGTGAGAGAGAGCACGATCATAGACAATCCACTCAAAAACAATACTATGCTCAGGAAATCATATTTTTCGGCTGGCTTTTGCGGTAGCACTGGAATAAATTTCTGAGCAACTATGAGGCCAAAAATAACAAAAGGGATATTTAACAAAAACAACAAATGCCAGCCGTGCAAGCCATAAACTTCTAGACCTGTCAGCACACCGCCGATGAGTGGACCTACCAACATCCCACCGGCAAAAAACGATGCGGTAACTGCGAAGGCTTTTTCTCGATCTTTCCATAGATGTGCGATGATCGCCATAGGCATTGTGTAGAGAATGGCAGTGCTAAGTCCCTGAATTGCTCGTAATATGATAATCACTACAGCATTATTGGAAAGCCCAAGGGCAAGAGAGGTGATGCCAAAAATAGACAAACCAATGATGTATAGTTTTTTTGGTCCAATCTGGTCTCCAACTTTACCCCAAAATATCAAAGTTGATACCAATATCAGGGTATAAATATTTGGGATCCACTGTGAAACACTGATCGGAATCGATAAATCGCGGGTGATGGTCGGAAGGGCAACATTGATACCTGTAGAATCGATTGCGCCCAAAAAATCGGCGATAGCCAAACCAAGGAGTATCCAAAATAATTTATTTTTGTTCATTTTGTTGGGTCTAAAATTGCATCAGGATCAAATTCTATGTAATCAGGAGCTACTTTTACGGGCTCTCCGCAAGCTATTCTTTTGGCAGCCATCACAGTCATAACTGCCAGAGTATAGCTAGCCGAAGCAGGTTGTGGGTAATGAAGGAGTTTGCCTTCGGCCATCTGCATAATTATTTTCTGGACATAAGGTGGCATAATTTTTGTAAAAAATTCAATAAATTTACCAAATGCTTCGTCATTGTTGATCTCGGCAACTGGGGTTTTCGGATCTAGACCGATCATCTTTTCGTAGCTGATTGAGTCCGGAGTAAATATTTGTAGCATTGCACCCCAGCCGACATCAGTGGGCTGAATAATAGATTTGTGTTCCTTCTGAGCTTCTCTATGCATGGCAATTACGGCTTGGGCGGCGTCAGGGTCGATACTATCGATAATAATATCGGCTTTATGGACAAGTTTTTTCGCATTATGGATATCAACAAAAATCGGGTATTTTTTTATCTCGGCATGCGGATTGATTTTCTTGATGAGAGAAGCAAGAGCATTGACTTTAAATCGTCCAACATCATTTGCAAGATATGCTTGGCGGTTAATGTTCGATAATTCAACTACATCGCCATCAACTAATACGAATTTCTCAAATCCTAGTCGTGCGGCATTTAAAGCAATCATTGAGCCGACGCCACATCCAGCAATCAAAAGTGATTTACTATCAATCTTTTGTTGTTCTTCTTCGGTTAATAGTCCCATGTTTCTAGAATGATGTTCGGTGTGGAAAGATAATTTGTCTAATTTGTTCATAGTAGAGCTCCGTCTTATTATTTTCTAGTTTTATGTTAACACCATTATACATACATTCACAAAATATTTAAC
>Ga0194063_10000950_pt1 | contig 19870 bp, 21 predicted proteins | sample SepL3720m_MetaG_FD_155459 | JGI IMG/M metagenome (GOLD analysis project Ga0194063, IMG submission 155459) | Anoxic zone freshwater microbial communities from boreal shield lake in IISD Experimental Lakes Area, Ontario, Canada - Sep2016-L373-20m | ecosystem: Environmental > Aquatic > Freshwater... | reverse complement strand
GCTTAGCAACACCTGGTACGAGCCCTATGGCAAGACGGCACAGGGGACGAATCCGCCGACCATTGGCTATACAGGCCATGTCAATGATGCCGACACCGGACTGCTGTACATGCAGCAGCGCTATTACGAGCCTGTGTCGGGGAGGTTCCTGAGTGTGGATGCGGTCAATACCGATCCGAATACGGGGAGCAGTTTCAATCGGTATGCGTATGCCAGCAATAATCCGTATAAGTTCATCGATCTGGATGGGAGGGATGTGACGATTGCAATAAGTCGCGACAAATACACATCCACGAGCGTGACCAGTACTGTGAGCGCTACCAGCACCGTCAAGAATGCGGGAAGTTTTTCAGGTTTTGCGTTGGAAGCGGCGAAGGCTGGAACTAAACGAGATAAGGATCCAATTGCAGCCGGCACTTATGACACAAAAATGCGAACTGACCATGAGCCCAATCGAGTTGAACTAACCGGGGTCAACAATTTTGAAAACATACAAATTCATACTGGTAATTCAGCTGCCGATGTCTTGGGCTGCTTCGCAATTGGTAATACACGTGACACAGACAAAGTTGGTGGCAGCAAAGATGCGATGAACAATTTGCTGAAGATCATAAAAGATGACGGCGGAAAGGTAACCGTCACTGTGACAGGCTCTCCGACAGCGCCAAAGCCACCGCCGGAGCAATTGCCGCCAAAAATTGAGGATAAGAAATAATGCAGTTCTTGAAAAAGCTCGCGCTTGGATTGAGCCTATTTATCTTGATTGATGTTGCCAACCTTGCAAGAGCTGAGGAGACGGCATGGGAAGTGTATTTGAACTATCCAAGCTCAGAAAATGCTAGCCAGGTGACGAGCATACAGTCGTCAAGAGGGGCGAGTCCATCGTCCGGAATCGGATCTTCTTCAGAGTTGGTCATACTGCGATTGCAAATTGTTGCTGGTGACCGACAGGCATTCAGGATGGCGCTTCGATTGGCGTCCATCGCGGATGGGGGTGTATTGGAAGATCTTTATGGCCTTTTGGCAACTGCGATAAGGCCGCAGCCCAAAATGTTTCTTGAAGAAATTGAAAAGATGCAAGTGTCAACGCGTGTGCTTGAGTCCGTGCTGTCGATGTCAGGCCCGGAATATGTGGACCGTTTTGAAGCTCAAAAGTATGAATTGAAAATGAGACGTGTAGCGCTTCAATCCATCACCCAAAAACACCTTAAATCCACTCAGAAGAAAAGCATGCAGATCCTGGATGCTGAATTGGCGCGGCGGGGTAGTGGTAAACCCCCCGAAAAACCATCGCTCTCAAAAGTAGAATTTTCCAAGAAGTGAACGCCGATTTGACCTGTCCAACAACCCATTTCTGCGCGGCATCACAACTCAAGCTACGATGCCCAACAGCCTACTGATGGCCTCAAGTTGAAATTCCTGATCCGGGTTTTGTTGCTGGGAAGCTGGTTGGCATGGGGAGCGTTGGCCCAGGCCAGCTACACCCTTGGCAACGGTAAAAACCACTGCATGGGATACGACGCGCTGGACAACCTGAGCGCCAGCACACTGGGCAGCAGAAACTCAAGCCACACCTATGATGCCAACAACCGGCTGAGCACCATCAACACCAATGGCGTCTACACCGGCTACAGCTACGATGCCCAGGGCAACACCACGGCCAAAGGCGCACAGGGCTACTACTTTGACCTGGGCAAGCGGCTGATCCTGGTGAGCGGGGTCGCCAGCTACAGCTACGACGGACTGGGCAGAAGAGTCTATGCCGTCAGCAGTCCAACAGCCACCTACCGCACCAGCGTCTACAGCCAGGGCGGACAACTGCTGTACACCAACGTGCAGCAAGGCACCAGCAACACCAGCACACGCTACATCTATCTGGCAGGCAAGCTCATTGCCGAAGACGGCACAGCCGGGGTGGTGTACACCCATACCGATGCACTGGGCAGTCCGGTAGCCAGAAGCAGCAGCACCGGCACGCTGCTGAGCAACACCTGGTACGAGCCCTATGGCAAGACGGCACAGGGAACGAATCCGCCGACCATTGGCTTTACCGCGCATGTGAACGACGCCGATACCGGGCTGATCTACATGCAGCAGCGGTACTATGAGCCGGTGTCGGGGAGGTTCCTGAGTGTGGATGCGGCTAATACCAATCCCGATACCGGTGGCAGTTTCAATCGGTATGTTTATGGGAACAACAACCCCTATAAGTACATCGATCCGGATGGGCGCGACAACTTGGTGGCTCAAGTCGGCGGATCACTTGTTGTTGGGGTCGGTGTCGAAGGGTATGTAGGCATGTATTTTTCAAATTCACCGCGGTTGGATGTGGGCATTTTTGGATCGGGCGGATTAGCCGATGGGCTGAACGTCGGCATGGGAGCAAGCGGTGGTGCGATAAAGGGACCAGTATCCAACGTTGCTGGGACTACCGTAAACGTGAATGTGTCAACCGGCACATTGAGTACCACCATAATCAATGATGCAGATTCAGGCCAACCAATAGGAGCAACTTTTGGAGGCGCTATTAGGCTGGGCGCTTCCGTGTCTGTAGCCAAAACTAGCACTTTTAGTTTCCGCGATTTTCTTTTTGGAAAGAAAAAACCTGATAGTGAGTCGAAAGACACCGCGAAATCTTCGGAGGATGGTCAAAAGGACAAAAAACCTACCCCGCCATCGCCGCCAACACCGCCAACGCCAAAAGAGCCCAAGTCGGTTGTTTTTTAGGCGGGACGTGTGCATCGAATTCAGTCATTCACCGCCTAAATTTACAACGGGGTAAACATGAAGACATCGCCAAGGAGGAAATTTTATTTGACGCTGATGTTGGTTCTGGTCATCGGCTGGTTACTGATTGGACTTTGGTTTCGTACAGAAAATGGTTTTTTCTTGCTGATGCTGCTTATTTGGACGTTTGTTGGAAACGCAGTTATTGGTACTGTTAAGTGTCCGAGCTGCGGCATCCCGGTCTCCTTTCGAGGGCGCTTTGGCTCGTTAGGAATTAATGCGGCCGTGGCAAGCACCCACTGCAAGAACTGTGGTCACGACTTGACACTGCCAAGCAACTCAAAATAAGGAAATGAGGGTCAGATTCCAATTATTTGGAAGTAGAAAGTGAACGCCGATTCAACAATCCATTTCTACGCGGCATCACAACTCAAGCGGTCACGACCAAGAGGATGAAATCAGAGCCAGGCACAGGTTACGATGCCCAACAGACTACTGATGGCGTCAAGTTGAAATTCCTGATCCGGGTTTGGGCATTTGCATCACCAAGGTCTGTGACAATGACGCCATGATCAAAAAGACTGCGCCCCCGCCGGACCTGGAGTTCGAACCGGAATTTGTGACGGGACTGAAGAAAATCTTCGAGGAAATGATCATCTTCAACCAGGTGATTGGTTTGAAGATCACATCGCTCAAACCCTCCATGGTCAGAGGTCGCATCGACATGAAGCGCGACCTGATCGGGCATTTTGCCTTCAACCGCCTGCATGGAGGCGTGATCAGCGCGGGCCTGGACGCGATGGCGGGTCTGGCGGTGATGGCTGCCATCGGCGCGCGCCACATGGACGAAGCACCGATGCAGCGCCTGCACCGCTTTGCCAAGCTTGGCACCATCGATTTGCGGGTTGATTACCTGCGCCCTGCCATCAGCGAGCACTTTGAGTTGCGCGCCGAGGTGCTGCGCCTGGGTTCGCGCGTAGCCTCGGTCCGCATGGAGTTTCTGAGTGCCAGCGGTGAACTGCTGTCCACCGGAACCGCTGCCTACATCGTTTCCTGAGTGGCACGCGCCGGCGGTGCGGCAATGTCAACACCGGTGATGTAGACGGTGCCAGTAAAGCTTGAGATCACGGCACCATCCGCGCGCGTCACATCCACCCGATAGACCGCCAGCTTGCGCGATCTTGATACCTCGGTGGCGCGGGCCTGCAGGCAGTCGCCCAGCCGTGCCGCCTGCTGGTAGGTCACGTGCGCATCAATGCCGGCCGCTACCTTGCCATAGGAGTTGGAGGCCAGCCCGAAAGCGCTGTCGGCCAGTGCGAAGACCAGGCCGCCATGGCAGGTGCCGTTGAAGTTCAGATGCTGCTCTTGCAAGGTCAGGCTCACCGTGGCGTGGCCCTTGCCGGCTTCGGTGCAACGGATGCCCAGTGACTGCGCGAACGGATCGACAGACGCCAGATGCATCACCAGCGCGGCGGAGTCAAGCGCCACTGCCGCCTTGGGCGGCCGACGAGCCGCCAGACGCCGGCCATGACCGGCTACTTTGGCGTGTTGGGCGATCGAATCAAGCAGTTCCACCACACCTGCTGCGGTCGTGGCGCAGGACTGCAGAACCGGTACGGTCCATGTTGCTGCCGCTTGCGCCGATCGCAGATGCAGCATGTCCTTCAGATCGCGTGCGGTGGCGTTGGCCCCGGGCAAATCTGACTTGGTCACGACCAGCAGGTCGGCAATCTCCAGAATGCCGGCCTTGATGGCCTGCACGTTGTCGCCCATGCCCGGCGCGCAGGCGACCAGCCGGGTATCGGCTACGCGCATGATCTCGACTTCGGACTGCCCGGCGCCGACGGTTTCGATGATGATGGTATCGAACCCTGCTGCATCCATCACATCGACGATTTCTTCGGTGCTCTGTGACAAACCACCCAGATGGCCGCGCGTGGCCAGCGAGCGGATGAACACGTTGGGATGAGCACCGTGCTCGCCCATGCGGACACGGTCGCCCAGCACCGCGCCGCCACTGATCGGGCTCGACGGATCGACAGCCACCACCGCGATGCGTTGACCGCGTGCCAGCAGTTCACCCAGCATGGCGTGAACCAGCGTCGACTTGCCGGCACCGGGCGCGCCCGTGATGCCCAGCACATGGGCGCGGCCCAGATGCGGCGCCAGTGCTTTGGAGACAAGGCCGGCGGCGAGTTCACCATGCTCGATCAGGCTGATGGAGCGCGCCAGCACGCGTCGGTCACCTGCCAGCAAGGCGGCTGGCACGGCCCAATGGTGTTGAGGAAGTTTGGGCTGACTCACACGATGGCCTGTACGTGACCGAAGCCCATCTCGCGACGCAGCGTCTGGCAGATTTCGCCATGAGTGCAACCCGCCTCGGCCGCCTCGACGACCCGACCAAAAACATTGTCTTTGACGTCGCCGGCGGAGCGCGCCAGCGCATCCAGCGCTGTCTGAACCGCAGATTGCGAGCGCTCCGCCTTGAAGGCCTTGAACTCATCGATCAGCCTCTGCATGCTGTCGCGATCCGGGCGCGTGTTGACCGGGCGCGCGCTGCTGTCTTCCTCGACCTGGTAGGCGTTCACGCCCACCACCGTCTGCTCACCGGAGTCCACTTTTTGCTGAAACTTGCGCGCCGATTCACCGATCATTCCCTGCACCAGACCACACTCCACCGCCTTGTACATGCCGCCAGCGTCCTGTACCCGCTGCATCACGCTCTCAATCTGAGCCTGCATCTGGTCGGTCAGTGTTTCGACGTAGAAACTGCCACCCAGGGGGTCAATCACATCGGTCAGGTGTGCTTCTTCGCGCAGCACGTTCTGCGTGGCAATCGCAATGCGCGCGCCAAACTCGCTCGGGCAGGACAGCGCCTCGTCGTAGGCGTCGGTGTGCAGCGACTGCAAGCCGCCCAGAATGCCGGCCATCGCCTGCACCGTGACGCGGGAGATATTGTTCAGCGGTTGCTGGCGCGTCAGATCGACACCCGAGGTCTGCGCATGGAACTTGAAGCGCCAGGAACGCGGGTCCTTGGCACCAAGCCGGTTGCGCGCCAGGCCAGCCCAGATGCGCCGCGCGGCGCGGAACTTGGCAATTTCCTCAAAGAAGCTGATGGAGACATCAAAGAAGAAGGTGAAGCGCGGCAGGAACTGGTCAGGGTCCATGCCGCGCGCCATGCAGTCCTCGGCGTTCTGGATCGCGGTGCAGAGTGTGAAGGCCATCGACTCGGCTGGTGTTGCGCCGGCCTGCTGCGTGTGCTGGCCCACGACGGACATCGGATTCCATTTCGGGAGATAGCGGTTGCAGAATTCGATGTGATCGGTCAGGATGCGTCGTGCCCCCGGCAGCGCGATGCGAAAGAACATGTGGTTGGCGACATAGTGGCTCAGGTAGTCGCTCTGATTCGAGGTGCCGCTGATGCTCTTCCAGTCGGTGCCGCGCCGGCGTGCTGCGGCCAGCATGAAGGCCAGCAGGGTGAACGGTGTCGGGTCGTTCTGGGCGCAGGATATTTTGGCCAGATCCACGCCCTGCAGGGCCCGGTCCATGTGCGCCGTGGTGTTGATCACGGTGCCGCAGGTACCCAGCAACTCGATGTGCGATTCATCCATGTCGTAGCCACGGAACACCGAGTTGCAGGGAATCGGCGACAGTGCCGTCGCTCCTTGCGCCAGTACTTCCAGCAGGCGGGCGTTGAATTCGCTGGGCGTGCCCAGACCGGTGAGCTGGCGCTGCGACCAGGTCTTGCCGCGGTGCATGGTGGCGTAGATGCCGCGCGTGTAGGGCGCTTGCCCCGGCATGCCAAGGTCCGCCTTGTGTTCGGCTGCGTTCCAGTCGCGCTGGGTGTAGATCGGCTGGATTGGCACGCCGGAGCGGTTCACCACCGTCTTGTCCACGCCGATGCTGGCAGCGTAGTCCTGCTGCCATGCGCCATAGGCCTCGGCTTCAGAAAGCACTTCGGTACGGGTAGCTTCGTTCATGTTCGACTCTCCAGTGTTGCGGTGGCTTCAAACGGCGACGCGGTGCGTGCGCCCCGCGACTGCCAGTTCGTGCACATAAGCGGCAATGTCGGCCATGGAACTGCCGGGGTGAAAGACGCGCGCCACACCGGCCTCCAGCAGCGTCGCCTCGTCGGCATCGGGCACGATGCCACCCACAATCACTGCGACATCATTCAGGCCGGCCTCCCGCAGGGCGACCATGAGTTTGGGCACGATCAGGTGATCCGTGGCGAGTGAGGAGATGCCGATGACGTCAACGTCTTCCTCCAGCGCCAGTTTCACCACGGTGGCAATTTCCTGCCAGGGTGGCGTGTAGATCACTTCCATGCCGGCGTCGCGCAATCCGGCAGCCACGACGCGGCTGCCGCGATCGTGGCCGTCGAAACCGATCTTGGTGACCAGCACCTTGGGTATGACCACTTGACTCATGCTTTCTCCTCCTGACCCTGACGCAGCAGGGCGATAAATTGGTGCGCAATGGCGCGGGGTTTGTACTTGCCGGTGGGGCGATACCAGGTTTGAGACGAGTTCAGCGCGCCGATCAGCAACAGACGAAAGGCTCTGCGGTCGGTGCCCTTGCGCAGCGGCAGCGCCTTGATCAGATCGATGAACAACTGTTCGTAACGGTTGCGCAAATCAATCAAATTTTGGTTCACCAGCGCGACGTCGGCCGGCCGAACCCGGATCACGACCCGGGCGTAGTCGTCGTCCTGCAGAATCGATTCAAGATGGGCCACGCATGCAGCCTGCAGCCGCTCCCAGGGCCCGGCGTGCAACTGCACGGCAGTCTGCACCGCCGCGCTGATCTGCTCGACGCCCTTGAGGTAAACGGCGGCCAGCAGTTCCTCCTTGGTGGCGAAGTGACAGTACAGGGAGCCCGGCAGCATGCCCACGGCCCGCGCAATGTCGCGTACCGATGTGCCCTCAAAACCCTGCGTGCGAAACAGCCGTGCCGCTTTGTCCAGTACTTGCGGCAAGCGGCTGTCGACGTGAGGTTTTCGGGTGCTGGTCATACTTATCTGCTCGATTAGCGATAAAGTATACCAAACGATCGTTTGCCTTAGAAAAAAAGTTCGTCCACTCGTTCTACATGCCGGAGGATCAGGCCGGCGAGGCACTCAACTCCGCGACTGTCCTCCGAGTTATTGGGGTCAGACACCGATTTGGCAAGACCCCGAGTCCACGCTGCGGCACGTTGTGCCGCACCCCACGGGCGAGCCGAAGGCTCGGCGAATTTGGGCTCTGACCCCAAAAACTCTGCGCTGAGCGCCTCACCAACCTGATCCTTTGCAGCCGCGTCGTCGGCCCACATCCAACAAGTTGCTGCTATCCTTGGCGAATGCCTGCGGCTCCGCTTAGATCGAGCGTTAACGCGCAAAATGGCGTCCATGGTAATCTACATCCCATGAACCAAATTTCTGTTGCCGATATTTTGGAACTGCCTGTGCAGGAGCGCATTCAGCTCGTTGAAGTTATTTGGGAAAGCATTGCCGCCTTCCCTAATGCCATCGAGGTTTCACCCGAGCTAAAGACCGAGCTCGAAGCGCGTTTGGCCGACTTTGAGCGAAACCCAGAGGCCGGTTATTCCTGGGATCAAGTAAAGGCACATTTAAAAAGCGGCTCGTGGCGTACCGTTTGAAGTTTTCCGGTCGAGCCGTTCGCGAAATTGGCGAAGCGTTCGATTGGTATGAGGAACAAAGCAAAGGGCTGGGCTCTGAATTTGAGTTGGCTTTTGAACTTCAGCTTAAGCGCCTTGAGCAGGTTCCGCTTTTGTACACAGAAATTCTTTCGGGCGTACGCCGCACACTCTTGCCACGGTTTCCTTATGGTGTCTTTTACACGGTCAAGAATGATTTGGTTCACGTGCTGGCAGTCATTCACAATGCGCGGAATCCTCGGCGGTGGCCGAATGAACGTGTCCGTTAACTGGTCATTCCACCGGACGCTTTGCGTCGGTGAATTTCGACGTTAGACCAATCGCGATGGGAACAACCGCTTCGCTTTACCCCGCTGTGGATGCAGCTGCCGTTTGGTCGAGGTTGCCGCTCCGTTACAGGACGAGCGTCGGCATCGCTGCATTGGGCACTGACCCTATCGATCTTCTCGTTTTCGAGACGGGTGAGCGGCATGTGGTGACCTTAGAGGACCTGATGAAGTCGATAAACGGTATTGAGAGTCCGTCCATGCGCCTCGCCGTGATCGGCTTCGACTTCACTGAGGAGGCTCGCATCCGAATCAGGTTGCTCGGCGGGCGCATCTTCGCCGAGCAAAATGTTTGGGACTGAACCGAGAAGCGCAAGGCATGCGATTTACCAACACGGACGTACAAGTGCCTCGGTGCGCGTCGCGCACTCGGCTTTTGAACGCCGGGCATCTCCGACGCTAGGCGTCGCATTCGACCCCACCGCGTCATGCAAGCCGTCGATAAACCAATCCCGGTACTTCCAAGCCGCTCCCTTGTCCGCACGATTACGTTCTACGAGAGGCTGGGGTTCAAAGGCCAACTGCTCGCCTCGGGCACGTATGCCATCCTGACTCGCGGCCTTCTCGAATTGCACTTCTTTCCTCACCCCGCGCTCAATCCCGAAGAGTGCTATGCAGGTTGCTACATGCGCGTTTTCGACGTGGACAACCTGCACGCCACGTTCGCATCGGCAAGGCTGCCCAAGACGGGCATTCCACGCATGGAAGAAGTCGAGAACAAGCCCTGGTCAATGCGCGAGTTCGCGCTTCTGGACGAAGACGGCAACTTGGTCAAGTTCGGGCGGCCTCTGTAGTCGGACAGCGCCAACCTTAGGCGACTGGTATGCAATTCACGCGTCCTCCAAACCTGGTACATGACACCGTCTACCTGCGCCCGCTGATGCTGGACGACATGGAGGACTGGTTCAAGTACCTGAGCAATCCTCTTGTGTTCACCCATACCAGTTGGAACGTCCAGAGACTTCATCATGTACTCGCATCTCGCCGGTGAAGCGGTCGCCTAAGCCTCACATTGCTGGACGGCCGCGAGGGCGGCGGCAAGGCGTTGCGGACCTTGACCGCTTATGCGCGCAAAAGGCAACGCCAGCGCAGTGAGTTCCTGCTCGATGAAACTGTGTACCGGCGCGCGCACATGTTCGCCATCGCGCTGCAGGCCGTCGGCCACCCAATCGATGTCGGGTGCCAGCAGCAACGTCAGGGCGTAATTGGCATGCAGTGAGCGACCCTGTGGCAGCAGGGAGGTGTCGGAAAATATGTAATTGCTGTAGATCGCGGTCAGCAGCGGTGCCGTGTCGCAGAAGACAAACCGTGCGTGCTGCTGGTGGGCCCGCTCCATTGCTTCAGACTCCCAGCGAACCTGTGTTTCAAGCACCTGCACCTGCTCTTCGCGCTGCGGTGTTCTGCCCTGCTGCTGGCAGAACTGACGCAGATACTCCGGCACCCAGGGGCAATCAAAATGCCTGGCCAGTGCTTGCGCCAGCGTGGTCTTGCCGGTGCTCTCGGCACCCAGGATGCAGATCAGGCGCGTTGTTGTCATTGCGACCTGCGGTTTGTCATTGCGACCAGCAGATTTGTCATTGCGATGCGCAGATTTGTCATCCCGGACTTGATCCGGGATCCAGTGTTACGCCAGCACTGGATTGCGGATCCAGTCCGCAATGACAAATGACGGGTCCCGGGATGACAGTGAAGTCGCCCGGCATGACAGCCTGGGAGTCCGCCATCCGCTTCTTCCAGCCGATCCAGCCCCAGATCGCCAGCAGGAAGAAAATCACATAAAGCACAACGGTCAGGTGCAGTCCCTTGTAGGCAAAGAGGGCGACGGAGGCGGCGTTGACCGCCAGCCAGAGCGGCCAGTTTTCAATGAACTTGCGTCCCAGCAGAATGGTCCCGACCAGGCTACCGGCTGTGACCATACCGTCGGCCCACGGCACGTCGGAGTCGGTCACGCTGCGCAGCAGCAGGGCCAGCAGCAGCCAGGCCAGCGCAAAGCCGGAGACGCACCAGAGCAGACCGCGCAGATCAAGCTGCGCGATGCGCAGCGGAGCACCAGAGTCGCCACGGTGCCCGCGCAGCCACTGCCACCAACCCCAGACGCCGGTAGCGGCAAAGAAGACGTTGACGCCGGCCTCACCATAGAGCTTGCTGGCGTAGAACAGCCACGCATAAAGCAGGCTGGCCACAATGGTCAAGGGCCAGCCCCAGTGAATCTCCGCCACATTGCAGGCAATATTGGCCAGCGCCAGCACAAAAGCCAGCAGCTCCAGCCAGCTCACAGCCGTGCCCAGCAGCGTGAAGGCGGTAGAGAGCATGGCTCAGAAGCTCAGCGCCGCACTGACGCGCAGCGTGCGCGGCGTTGACGGGAACAGATAGATACCGCCCCAGGCGGTGGTCGGTGCTTCACGCCAGTAGGTCCGGTCGGTGAGGTTTTCCAGATTCGCACGCCAAAGCACGGACTGGCCGGCAATGGAATGCGCGTAACTGAGTCCGGCATCAATCTGCCAGGAGGCGGGCAGTTCGACACTGCCATCGGCGTTGGCCGCTTTGGCTCCCTGCAAACTGGCCAGGGCGCTGACGGACAGGCCGGGCAGCGCACTGACCTTGTAGTCGGCAAAGACAGAGGCTTTAACGTGCGGCAGATTGGTCACCCGTTGCCCCACGAGTGTTGGATCCGCTGCCTGCGTGTAGCGGGCATCCAGCGCCATCAGGCTGGCCTGCAAGGAGAGCGCATCAAGCACGCGACCAGCGGCGCTCAACTCCAGACCACGATGACGCGCCGTCTTGGCGCCCGCCACCCGCGTTGGCAAGGCGCCGGCAGCTGCGCCGGGCAGGTCATCGGCGTAGGGCTTGTCGATGCTGAAGGCAGCAGCCGTCAGCAGCAAGCGACTATTGGCCTGCCATTTCAAACCGATCTCGGTCTGTTCGCTTTTCAGCGCAGGCAGGACCTGGCCGGCATTGGCAAAGAGTGCGGGCCGGTTCGACACGGCTTCAAGCTCTACACCCTGACCCCAGGAGGCGTAAAACGTCGTACTGTCGCTGGCCGACCAAGCCACTCCGGCCCAGGGCGTGCTCACCGTCTGCTCGAACGACACCGGCTCGCTGCCATCGCTTATCTCGCTGCTGCGGCTGATTCGCGACAGGCGCACGCCAGCAAAGGACTGCAGATCCGGACTCCAGCGTGAGGTCAGCGAGACATAGCCATCCAGCTCGCGCTCACGGCTGTTGCTGTTCAAGACGGTCAGTGTAGGGTCGGCCGGCAGCACCACCGGCGCAAAGATGTTGCTGCTGCCCACGTAGTTGTACGCCTGCATCGCTGGCAAGTCGGTGCGGCTGCTGTGGCCGCTCATGCCAAAGCGGGCCTTGTGCGAAAGTCCCAGGGCATTGAAACTGCCATCCAGATGCGCGTCCCAGCTTTGCAGACTGCGCCGCTCGCCTTCGCTGCGGTAGTCGTAAACGTCGACGTCGCCATTGGCGCACAGGCCGGGATAGACATAGTTGGCAGCGTTGCCGCATCCGTCCGGAAAGGTCAAGCGGTCGTTGATCAGTGTGGTCTGCGTGTTGACTGCAACACGGGCTTGCCAGTCAGCGTTGAAGCGGTGATTGAGCGCTAACTGGCCGGTTGTGCTGCTGGATTGAAAGGGCAGCGACCAGCTCTGGTTGTTCAGGTTCAATCGCGGCTTGATGCTGCCCGGCAGGCTGTCGCCAAGGCCATCGCCGTTGCTATCGAGCAAGCCCAGACCGGGCACCGAGGGCTGGCTCTTGCGCTGGTATTCCAGATCGGCCGCAAGGCTGGTGTCAGCGCCGAGCTTGGTGGCCAGCGCCAGGCTGAACAACTGGCGCTCGCCGTTGGCGTGGTCAAAGTGCGAATGCACCTGCTCGTCGACCAGGTTCAGACGCAGACCGACACCCCCAACCCTGCTGTTGTGGTCCAGATGCAGCTTGCTGCCGCCGTTGCCATCCAGCGCCAGCGTGACGTTGGAAAAAGCCTCCTTCATCGGCACCTTGGTAACGTAATTGACCAGTCCGCCGGGAGCCGAGACACCCGACTGCAGGCCCGAGACGCCCTTCAACACTTCGACCCGTTCCTTGTTCTCCAGTGCCAGCGGCATGTAGTTCGAAGTGGACAGGCCGTTGCGGCTGAAGTTGCCGCTCTGATCCAGCACAAAGCCCCGCACCGACAGGCTCTCGATATAGCCGCTGGTGTTGTAGTTGTCGGCCAGCGAGGCGTCGAGTTTGAGTACACCCGACAGCGTCTGCATGGCGGTACCGGCCAGCAGGTCAGAGGTCAGGACCGTGACGCTTTGGGGTGTCTTGGCGAGCGGCGTGCCGAAGCCGCCTACATCGGCGTTTTCAACATCGAGCAGCGGTGCTGCCTTGCCGGTGACGGTGACCGCATTCAGACGGCCCGGCGTCGTTTGCGCGAAGGACGTCAGGGCAGCACAGACAGCCAGGGTGGCCACCAGAGGAGAGAGTTTCAAATTGAATGCCATCGAATGTTCCTTAGTCGACGGCAGGGGGGTGCAGAAAGAGTCGGGCCCGGGGCCCTACGGAATCAACATCGCTTCCCTGCGCAAGAATTACCTTGATCAAGTTCCAGGGTTTTTTCTCAGCCGGTCGTCCTTCGACAAACAGCACCCCTAGCGTTTACTGGACAGCTTGCAGCAGCCAGCGCGGCCATTGTATCGTCGCTACACGGCAGCGTGTGGGTGCTGGCGCGAGGCCCACCAACTCAGAAGCATGGCCATGAGCAGCCCCGCCAGACCGAACCAGTGCAAGTCTGCCATGCGGTCACGGGCAATCAGCCAGCCGCCGCTGCCCGCACCCAGCGCCTGACCGGCGTACATGGCCGAGGTGTTGAGCGCGATCGACGCCGACGACAGCGCCGGCGCAATGCCGGCCAGGCGTGCCTGCTGCGCCGAATTGCTGGAAAAGCAACCCAGCGCCCAGGGTATGCTGATCAGGGCCGCCAGCAGCAGGCTGCTGCCCAGCGGCCACAGCAACAGGCTCAGCGCCATGCTGCCGACACCCCACATCACCGAGCGTGCGGCACCCCGGCGATCAATCTGGCGCGACATCACGACGTTGCCGATCACGCCGAAAGCGCCAAACCATCCAAACAACAGGCTCAACTGCCCCGGCGTGATGTCAAGCACCGCCTTGTAGTAGGGCGCAAAGTAGGAGAACAGCACAAACTGGCCGGCGGAGTAGAGCAGCGTGACCGCCACGCACAGCATCAGCGCTTTGGAGTGCAAGGTCTCCATCCACGCAGCGCGCGAGAGTGCGGGCGGGCAAATCCCGTCGGGTAGGCTGCGCCAGACCCACCAGGCACTGATCAGCGCCAGCAGCGCCACCAGCGCCAAGGCGCTGCGCCAGCCCAGTGTGCCGCCGATCCAGGCAGCCAGCGGCATGCCCAGCACCGAGGCCAGCGACCAGCCCAGGAAGATGAAGGTGATAGCGCGCCCGCGCTGCGAAGGCGGCACCAGCAGACCGATACAGGCGGCCGCCTGCGGCGTGAAGATGGCTGGCGATACGACGGTCAGCACGCGTAGCACCATCAGCGAGGCAAAGCCTGGAGCCAGAGCGCTCAAACCCAGAAACAGCGCGTACCAGAGCATCGACAGCGTCAGCAAGCGGCGCCGGTCCCAGCCCGCCATCACACCTGCGAACAGAGGTGCCCCCACACACATGAGCACACCGCCAGCCGCAATCAGCTGCCCTGCTACCGGGACTGCAATCGCCAGGGAACTGCTGATCTCGTTGAGCGTGCCCGGCACCACCATGACGCCGGTGCCGATGACGAAGTTGCCGAACAGCAAAGGCCAGAGGATTCGGGGAAGGGAGTCGTTGGCCTGGGATGGGGGCATCTTGGGTGGGGAAGGCGCGGCACTGCTAATCAACGCCACTTGGTCCCATTCTCGCAGCAGGCCGCCGGGGCACTCAGCTCCGCGGCTGTCCCCCGCCCTTCGGGCTCCTCCTGATGCCGCTGCGCTGAGTGCCCCGCCAGCCTGATCTCTGTTGAGTGCGACTTGTTGAACTTTCCATAAATCAAGACGTGCACAAAGGCAGCCGCTGTCGTGCTGGGTTGGCAGGTTGTCATCCCGCGTTGGCAGTTTGTCAGCCGGCATTGGCAGTTTGTCATCCCGCGTTGGCAGTTTGTCATCCCGGACTCGATCCGGGATCCAGTGGTACGCCAATACTGGATTGCGGGTCGTGGCCCGCAATGACAAGGCTTGGCCCGCAATGACAATACTGCCTGCGTTCCCTATTGGCGGTGTCATGAAGTTCGGAAACATCAATAGAATCAGCCGTTCAACTTTGCGAAGAGATCAAACAGTGACTCTGTACTCCCAACTGCGAAGCGTCAGAAGCGAAGAGGACGTCAAGGACGCCTACATCAAGGCGCTGGGTCTGAAGGGCTACACCAAGGGGCTGATTGATATTCAAACCAGGGAAATCTGGTTTGAAGCCAAAGACAACGGCAAGTGTTCCAGCTACGCCATGTTCACGCAATTGCTGCATTACGTGCAGGTCGCTTTGAACAAGGGCGAAGCGGTGCCGCCGTTCCTGGCGGTGATCGATACCGAAAAAGCCGCGCTGATGAAGAGCGCCGACGTGCTGCCTTTCCTGAGCAAGAAAACGATTCGCTGGGGCAAGTCGGCCAGCCAGTACACCCAGGAAGCGCTGGACGAAATATCGGCCCACATCGGCACCCACTTTGTCTCGTTCCGGATCGCCACGCACGAAGACGAGTTCATCAGCACCGTCAAGGCGGCGATCCAGTCCGGCGACATCATTCGCACGCAGATCACACCCGACAACCTGAAGCAGGTGTTCGACAAATGGGTGGCCATGGTCGGGCGCGAAATTGTGGGCGTGGCAGAAGAAGACTACGCGCTGCTGTTCTTTGCCGACATCATGCATGACGGCACTGTCTCTACTCACAGCAATCTGCCAGCCGAGCTCTTGCACAAGAACGGCGCGCCGGTGTTCAACCTGGGTGGCAAGAACTTTGAGCTGGGCAGCAAGGAAGGCTACCGCCAGTTCTGGGCGATCTACCACAAGCCGCCCAAATCGGAATACCGGGACTATCTTCTGGAGCGTCGTGACAGCCTGATCCCGCTGGACGAGCGCAGCTTCAAAGGCGCCTACTACACGCCGCTGCATGTGGTCGATAAAGCCTACGACAAGCTTGCCGAGACGCTGGGCAAAGACTGGCAGAAGGACTACATCGTGTGGGACATGTGCTGCGGCGTTGGCAACCTGGAAGTCAAGCACAGCAACCCGCGCAACATCTACATGTCCACGCTGGACCAGGCCGACATCGACGTGATGAAGGCGACCAAAACCTGCGTTGCGGCGCAGCGTTTTCAGTACGACTATTTGAACGATGACATCACGCTTGAGGGCAAGATTGACTACAGCCTGAGCAACAAGGTTCCTGCGCCATTGCGGGCTGCAATTGCGGCAGGCAAGAAAATATTGGTGCTGATCAATCCGCCGTATGCGGCTGCAACCAATCGAGGAAATACTGCGCAGGTCGGTGATGCCGAATACAAATCTGGCGTCGCAAAGACAAAATTCGCAGCGGCTGCAATGGCGGACTACGGCAAGGCCAGCAATGAACTATTTACGCAGTTTGTGGCACGCATTGCCCACGAGATGCCGACTGCCACGCTGGCTATGTTCAGTACGTTGAAGTACATCAATGCCCCTGACTTTGAAACGTTTCGCGAAAAATGGAGCGCAACATATCGAGGTGGTTTTGTTGTGCATAACCAGGCATTCGATGGTTTGAAGGGGAAGTTCCCCATCGGATTTCTAATATGGCAAACGGATCAGTCAACAAAATCACGCATAGCCGAAGTCGTAGTGGAAGCCCTTGATAAAGAGGCGCGTGCAATCGGCGAGAAGAGGTTCTTCAACATTCCAACGTCGCAGTTTCTGAGTGCTTGGATTGTTCGCCCCAAAACCAATGACATCGACGTAATCCCTTTGAAAAACGCGGTCACCCCTGCCACAGCGACCAAGGATTTAAGGGGAACAAAGTGGACCGACGGTGCAATTGCCTGCATGGATTGCGCTGGAAATGACTTGCAGCATGCCGAGCAACACTCAGTAATTTTTTCGTCTGGTTACGGGAGTGCCGGTGGATTTCTTATTACTGACAAGAACCTTTGGCAAGCTGCAATTGTTTTTGCCGTTCGCCGTTTGATACGGCCCACCTGGCTCAATGATCGTGACCAATTCTTGCAGCCTACTGCGCCTCTCTCGGGCGAGTTCAAAACCGATTGCCTGATGTGGATGCTGTTCAACCGCTGCAACCGGACTGCGGGGGCCGATGGCTTGGAGTGGAACGGCAAAATATGGTCATTAGTCAATCACTTCATCCCCTTCACCGAAGCCGAGGTGGGCGCACCCGACCGGTTTGAATCCGACTTCATGGTGCAGTACCTGGCAGACAAGACCTTGTCAGGCGAAGCCCTGGCCGTGCTGGATGCCGGACGCGGCTTGTGGCAGAGCTACTTTGCCGACACCGATGTGCGTACTCTGCGCGACGAATACAAACTCAATCGCCCCGACGTCGGCTGGTACCAAATCCGCAATGCGCTGAAAGCCCGCAACGCCAGCGGCGACAGCGCGCCCGTCAACTTCGGCCCCTTCGAAGCGGCTTACCAGGCGTTGACCGACAAATTGCGGCCCCAGGTTTATTCCCTCGGGTTCCTGCGCTGACCACGTCCGCCAGTTTGGCGCCTGCCCTGCCCCGAAAACCGCACTTCGTGGCCACCTCAGCCGTGAGTCGTCATACTCTGCGCCAGCACCGATACCAGGTAGGTGTTCATGCTCACGCCCTCGGCTGCTGCCCGGGCCACGAGCCGGGTGTGCAGGCTCTTGGGAACGCGCGCCACAAAGCGGCCAGACTCGCCACCGGTACCGGGTTTGGGTATCGGGTCTCCACACTCTGCGGCAACGCTTAACCATGCCTGCGCTGCCCCATAGCCGTCCGCGATTGCTGCCTCTGGCGTATCACCGTCACCCATGCAGCCGGGCAAGTCGGGGAACGTGGCCAGCCAGCCGCCGCCGTCGGCAGTGGCCAGAGGGCGAATCTCTACGGGGTAGTCTTTGGGGTTGCTCATTCGGTATCTCCTTTACCCGTTTTGATCATCCGGATCAGTTGCTTGATGTAAATCGCTTTGATTGGGCGGTGCGCCGGTATGCTGATCTTGGCGCCTGCGGCATTGCGCACAACGTGGTGGCTACCTCCCGGGCAATGCACGGTAAGGCCGGATGCATTGGCCACCGTCTTCACCTGGTCAATCTGCCAGTCTTGCGGGTTGTTTGCCATCGCTTCGATCAGTTTCTGCGCTTTGCTCACCGACAAAATGATACTATATATAGTGTCAACGTGCAAGGCATTTAGTTTGGAAAACAGGGTCGGCGCCTGCCATCCCCCGAAAACCGCACTTCGTCGCACCGTTGCGTTGCCCGGGTTGACTTGGCACGGCGCTGCAATTATGGTTGGCGGATGTCATCAGAAACACCCGGCGACAGCGTCGCCACCACCCACACGCTGGATCTGACCCGCTTGAAGCCGGGGCGGGGCCAGTTGATTGCCGTTGTCCTGACCGCCCTCATCATGGCGGTGCTGCTCAAACCCGGCACCCGAAACACCTATCTTGAACTGGCCGGCGAGACCCTGTTTGTGGGCATGGTCGCGCTGCTGGCCTTCAATGCCGCTGGTGCCTGGCGTCAGCGCTGGATACCGGATTGGGCGGCGCGGCTGCTGGCCGTCACACTGGCCGGCATGCTGGCACCGATGATTGTGCAGCTCTTCACGGTTGGTGGTGACATCAGCGTCTTCCTCAACTCGCGCTCGCTGGTGGGTGGCTACTGGATGGTGGCAACCAATGCCATCGTCTTTGGCGTGCTGTTTGCGCTGGGCGCGCTGCTGCGGGAGCGCGACGCGCAGGCACGCGCGCAGGCACTGCAATTTGCGCTGGAGCGCGAGACCCTGAAGCGCCAGGCCGCCGACGCCCAGTTGCGGCTGCTGACGGCGCAGATTGAACCGCATTTCCTGCTCAACACGCTGGCCAATGTGCAGGAATTGATTGAGAGCGGCTCGCCCAAGGCAGTGCCGGTGTTTCGCAGTCTGATCGCCTATCTGCGGGCCGCCATGCCGCAATTGCGGCAGGAAGAAGCGACCCTGGGCAACGAAGAAAAGCTGGTGCAGGCCTACCTGGAACTGATGCTCATGCGCATGCCGGATCGCCTGACTTACGAACTGCGGATCGACCCGGCGCTGCGGTCATTGCGATTTCCTGCCATGTCACTTCTGACGCTGGTGGAAAACGCCATCCGACACGGCATCGACCCCGCAGTCGCGGGGGGTTACATCGAGATCGGTGCCAAGGCGCCAACTTCCACCACGCTGCACCTGTGGGTTGCCGATACCGGCGTTGGCATGTCCGACAAGGCGGCACCGGGTTTGGGACTGAGCAATCTGGAGTCGCGCCTGAAAGCCTTCTTTGGGGAGCGCGCCCGCCTCGAACTCAGCGAAGTGGCGCCGCACGGCCTGCGTGCCGACCTCTTTCTTGACCAGGTGGCGCGCAATGAGTGAAGTCACGGCGCTGATCGCGGACGACGAGCCACTGCTGCGCGAGCGCCTGCTGGGCCTCTTGGGCAAGCTCTGGCCGGAACTGCGCGTGGTGGCGCAGGCAAGACACGGCGGCGAAGCGGTTGAGATGTTCGATGACTTGCTGCCCCAGGTCGTGTTTCTCGATGTGCACATGCCGGGCATGAACGGCATCGAGGCGGCGCGCTGCATTGGTGAGCGCGCCCACATCGTTTTTGTCACGGCATTCGAGAAGTACGCGGTCCAGGCCTTCAAGCAAGGCGCCATCGACTACATCGTCAAGCCGCTGGACGAAGCACGCCTGGCTGACACGGTGCGCCGACTGCGCGAGCGCGTGCAGCACAGCGCGGAAGCGGTGCAGGGTGAGTTCGGCGCTGTGCTGGAACGTGTGGCTGCGCACCTGCGCGAGCAGGCGAAGGCTCAGGATCACCTGCAGTGGATCAGGGCCTCGGTCGGCAATTCGGTTCGACTCATTCCGGTGCAGCAGGTGATTTACTTCAAGTCAGACACCAAGTACACGCTGGTGGTG
>Ga0194063_10000949_pt1 | contig 19870 bp, 13 predicted proteins | sample SepL3720m_MetaG_FD_155459 | JGI IMG/M metagenome (GOLD analysis project Ga0194063, IMG submission 155459) | Anoxic zone freshwater microbial communities from boreal shield lake in IISD Experimental Lakes Area, Ontario, Canada - Sep2016-L373-20m | ecosystem: Environmental > Aquatic > Freshwater... | reverse complement strand
AATCATCTTTTAGTGAAATCCTAGAAGGCGCGGGGGCGGGTTTCTAAAGTGTCTACTAAAAGGGGTACGCTTCACAGAAAGGAAAAGTCAATCGGTTTTGGTTCGCCTCGCTTCGCTCGTCAACAAATTCGTATTCAATTTTGGTAGAAGAAAATTTTTTAATCATTGAATTTATGAAATCTCCACTTGAAATTAACCCAAATAAACTTGTATGGATTGTATTTATCCTTGTTCTTTTTGTTTTGCCAGTAGCGTTTATTCTAATGGGAATTGAATTTAATGCGAAGATCTTTGGGACTCTCATTGGCATTGGTTTGGTAATTTTTTTCTTTTTCATATATCCACGCATATCAAAAAACAAAGAATTTTTGGCACAAGTAGAAGAAGATAGGGTGGTCGGGAAAACCGTTCGCCAATTTCCTGATTTCTTTAAGGTCAGGGTGGTGGGAGTCATTATGTTGCTCTTAATGTTAATTATTTCTGTTTACCTCTACTTCACTGATAAAATATATTATCTAGAATTTATTGCTCCGGTTTTGGTGCTTGGTTTCATGATGTACTATGCTAATTTTTTACGACGACATAAGCAGACAGCAGAATATGGAGAAAAATTGGCAAATATTGAAAAATCTGGTTTTGGCACTTTTACAAAGTTAAGTGCGATTAAGGCGGTGATATATATAGTTGGCATTATAATTTTTGCCATTTTTTTCCTTTATTTGTATTTACAAAGGTAAACAATTGCCGCCAAAGATAAACTTGAAATTGTCAACGGCACGGCTCCACCGCCTTTCCGAATTTTCGGGGGGAGGATTTTTTCGCCAAAATGCGTTCGGACTAATTTAAGAATACTGCACAAGTGAACAGAACCACATAAAATCAAAAACCAACTTCCCTATATTTGAGAGAAGCTGGTTAAGATTGACGGATGTTACTAGTGATATAGATTTCCCCTGCTAGCATTTGAAGGAAGTACACTGGCCGGATCTGGATCATATGGCACGACACAGGTCTTACTTCTAGTTGCACCAGTACAAAGAGTTTCTCCAAATTTTAGAACAGTAAGAGGTGCACTTGTAATTTTACCAGTATAAGATCCTGCTCCATATTTATTTACAAATGCAGTCCAATTATTGATATATGCTGGATAATTTGATACATAATCAGCATCTAGACATATACCCCAACTTGGAGAAGAATCCACGAGGCCATCAGTCACAAAAGGCTTAGCATTGATCCATGTCGAAATAACACCACTAATACCTGACCCTTGATTCCAATCCACATACCATGATTTTTCACTCAGTAAATAGTCATCAGTAACACCCCTTCTTTTCGCTTCATTGTACATAATCTTTGCATTGTTGATAGACACAGGATAGTGACAAATATTTGTTGAGATAAGCAGTCCTTCCTTATGCCCTTGAAACAATCCATCGTACCAGCCACCATAATTAAATGTACTTGTCTGAGTAGTATTTCGTTTCAATGGCAATATATCTGAATTTGAGTAGGAAGATGTGATCGTCCTTGTGACTTGATTGAGATCTTTAGCTTTCATTGTATAGTTGGTAGTCTTGCAGTTATAACGTGTATACGAAGCTCTTGTATCCCCAGGAGTATCCGTAAAAGGACCGCTACAAGTAACAACTGGCCGGGTCGTATTGCCTGAATTCTTTGCTGCAGCATTTAGAAAAGGATAACGAGTTTCGGCCTGAATATAGACTGGCACATATGAGCCCACCCCTGAAGCACCAGAAGTTGCAGCATGGGGTGTTGCTGTATATGCTGGCGGTGCATCACCGATATCTGTCACCGTAGTTTCACTAGTCCTACTCGAGCCAGCAGTACTAGTCGTTCTTGTTGTGTTTGCTGTATTGGTTGTATTGGTCCTATTCGTCTGTCCTAACCTTAAGATGAGTTCAGTCTCAGATGATATAGTGCTTCCGACAGCAGCAACCATCCTGGCCATATCTATAAACTTACAAAAGATACCCAGGGAGCAGGCACTACCGTTCTCCACTGTCACGGCCTGTACTATTGACCCACTTCGTACAAACAACACTGACGACAATATAACTAATGCGGCAACACTGACAACGATGATATTATTTCTCATAATTTATAACTAATTAATATACTAAAATCATTAGTCGGAGCACTCCTAATGCCGACTACTAATTACCATCAATTATAGCATTATTTTCATACCATAATACTGAGAAAACCACGGACTGTGTATAACTAACACAGGTATAATATGACTACTTACCCAGGAAACTCCTTCTATGGATGGGGCACATGCCACGCTTCTTTATCGCACCATAATGCGCTTTCGTGCCATATCCCTTATGTACATGAAAACCGTACCCAGGATAAACCTTCGTAAACTTGACCATTTTCCTATCGCGTAATACTTTGGCACATATAGACGCGAGTGCTATGACCATCTCCTTTTCATCACCTTTAATGATAGTCTTCTGATCTATGTATTCGATCGGAGCTTTGAGACCACCATCGAGTAATACCCTCGACTCGTCGGGTGCTATCCTATTACCACGAAATTCGATTCCACCGACTGATCTCTCCAATGCTGACTTTATAGCATGAGATAGACCACGCGCATCAATGATCTTCTCACTATTGAATGTCACCCTGTAATCAATCAAGCCCATTTTTTTCACATTCAACACTTTCTTGAACCATTCTTCCCTCTCCACTTCAGTCAACTGCTTGGATTCTCGGACACCACGAAATAGTTTCCTAACTTCCTTCATGTGTACAACAGGTATTACGAAAGCCCCAACAGCCACTGGTCCAGCGAGTGGTCCACGACCAACTTCGTCTACTCCTATCAGATATTTATAACCGAGTTGTATCCCAATCTTCTCCATACTTACAAGATAGCACGCATCTTTCAATCTATGAACCTTTCAATTATACTGTCTTTATGTCCGCATTCACCCACCTCCATACACATTCACACTATTCACTGCTCACAGCCTTACCGAAAATCGACGACTTGGTTAAACAAGCCCGGAAAGATGGAATGAAAGCATTGGCTCTGACTGATAACGGCAATCTATACGGAGCCATCGAATTCTACAAGTCTTGCGAGAAGAATGAGATCAAGCCTATCATCGGTGTCGACTTCTACATCGCTACCCGTTCCAGAAAAGATATGCAAGCCGGTATAGATAACCGTCGCTCACGACTCGTACTTTTAGCAATGAACGAAATTGGTTACAAAAATCTGATCCAGCTAGTGACGATATCTAACCTCGAAGGATTCTATTACAAACCTCGCATAGACAAAGAGTTAATAGAGAAATTTAATGAGGGGCTAATAGCGATATTACCATCATTCAGTGGTGAGATCGCACAAGCGTTGAAAGGACGCAATCAAGACAAAGCCATCGAACTCGCCACGTTCTATAAAAAAGTTTTTGGCAATGACGTTAGAGGCGTAGGAGAGAACAGACTCTATATAGAGATAACGCGTCACCCAGAGATCGACGGTCATGAGGCCAACATGAAGACCTTGATAGATTTTGCAACATCCCAAAATATTCCCATCATGGCCTCTCACGATGTCTACTATATGAAACCGGATGATCGGTTTGCTCGAGAGACATTGATCCGAGTGAATTCACATAGTGACTCCAGTGAGAAAATATCAGATAGTGACGAAGATGACTTTTCATTCATTTCCACAGAACGGGCGAACGAACTCTTCCATGACTTACCAGAAGCACTAGAGAATACAGAGAAGATCACTGCGGCCTGCAATCTGACTCTGAAACTTGGTTCTTGGGTATTTCCCGCACTCAAGGTAGAAAGTGGCAGAACCCCAGACGATGAACTACGACACATCGTCTTTGAAGGCTTTGGAAAGAGAAATGTTGAAAAAAGTCCCGAGATGATCAAGCGTGCTGAATATGAATTGACCGTCATCAAGAACAAGGGTTACTCACCTTACTTCCTTGTTGTTGCAGATATGCTCCGTTTTGCACGCGAGAATAGCATACTTTCTAACATCAGAGGATCTGTCTCAGGTTCACTCGTCACTTTCCTAGCAGGAATAACCAATATTGACCCGATAGAATACGAGATCCCCTTTGAACGTTTCTTGAATCCTGATAGACCATCGGCACCCGATATCGACATGGACTACGCTGACGATCGCAGAGATGAAGTTATAGAATATGTCCGCAAGAAATATGGCAATGACAAAGTAGCACAGATAGGAACATTCGGAACAATGATGGCTCGCGGCTCTGTCCGTGACGTAGCTCGTGCCATGGGATTCTCGTATGAGATAGGTGATCGTATTTCCAAGTTGATACCGATGGGGTCACAAGGTTTTCCGATGACGATAGAGAAAGCCTTGCAAGACGTCCCAGAACTTCGAACTGCATACGAGCAAGAAGAAGAGACAAAAAATATTATAAATATGGCAAAGAAGATCGAGGGTTGTGCCAGACACATCGGCGTCCATGCCGCTGGCGTCGTCATATCCCCAACATCACTTACAGACTATACGCCTCTGCAGTTCGACCCAAAGGGTGAAGGTAAGATCATCACCCAATATGATATGTACTCAATCGAAGAAGCTGGACTACTCAAGTTCGACTTCCTTGGATTGAAAAACTTAACGATTATCGCTGACGCAATAGACCGAATCGGAAAGATCGCGGGAGAAACTATAGAGGTTGACACTATACCGATAAATGACAAAGAAACATTCGAGAAACTAGCCCGTGGCGAGACAGCTGATCTATTCCAATTGAACGGAGATGGTATGACCAAATTTCTGAAAGATTTGAAACCAACCACGATTCACGATATTAACGCTATGGTGGCGCTATATCGTCCTGGTCCTATCCAGTTTATCCCTGACTATATCGCACGTAAGCACAATCCAAAGCTGATCAAATACCTGGATCCAGCACTCGAAAAGATTTTGAAGAAAACATATGGCGTTCTAGTCTATCAGGATGACCTCCTCATAATGGCTCACGACCTTGCCGGTTACAGTTGGATAGAAGTGGACAAATTCCGCAAAGCTGTGGGAAAAAAGATTCCTGAAGAAATGGCCAAACAAAAGGAAAAGTTCATCCAAGGCTGTATCACTCATAGCAAATGGTCCAACAAGAAAGCTGAACAAATCTGGAAATGGATCGAACCATTCGCTGCTTACGGATTCAACAAGGCTCACTCTGTATCCTATGGACGCATTGCTTATATTACAGCGTATTTGAAAGCTCATTATCCGGAGATATATCTTTCATCGGTACTGACTTCCGAGCAAGGTGAGACTGAGAAAGTAGCGGAAACTATTTCTGAATGCAAACGTATGGAGATTCCTGTATTACCACCTGACGTCAATGAAAGTTTCAGTCAATTTACTGTAGTGAAGATTGCTGAGGGAGAATTGAAGGGGTCAGATGTTCATTTGAGACGACTTTCGGAAGGAGCGAAGGCGACTGAGAACGAGGTGCCGGTTCAGCAGAACCGGACACCGTTCGTCGAGGGTGAACATCTGACCCCTTCAATTCCCACTCTTTCAAAGATCAACCACTACCGCATTCGATTCGGACTAGTAACTATCAAAAACTTCGGCCAAGGGATCTCCACAGCGATCATCGACGAACGAAAGAAAGGAGGAAAATTCATTTCACTGGCAGATTTCCTAGACCGTGTAAAGGACAAGAATTTGAATAAGAAATCTCTAGAATCACTCATAAAATCAGGTGCTATGGATTGCTTCGGTCACGATCGTGGCATATTGCTAGCAAACCTCGACCTTATGCTGAATTACAATAAAGAAAGCTCAAACAATCACAAAGACCAGACTTCCCTTTTCGGTATGATGACAGACGCGTCTAGTGTACCAACACTCAAATTGACTGATGCACCATTAGCTGAGATGAAAGACAAACTCGCTTGGGAAAAGGAACTGCTTGGCCTCTACGTTTCAGGACATCCATTGGAGAAATTCCGCGAGATTATCATGAAGAAAGATATAGACATAAAGCGCGCTCTCGAGACAAAGAAAGACAAGGATGGAGTAGTACTCGCAGTGATAATTGACGAGGTCAGGCTTATACAGACCAAAAACAATGAAACCATGGCTTTCGTGACTGTGTCTGATTTTTCTGGAACAGCTGACGCCGTCGTATTTCCTAGAACATACAAGGAATGCAAATCATTGATAGATATAGACAAATGTCTGGCGATCAAAGCAACTATCAATTCCAGAAATGGAGAAAAAGGATTGATCATCGAAAGGATGCGGGCGCTATAAAAAACACCCTATACAAAGATGTATAGGGTGGGTGAAAGGGGCTATGAGAGAACAAGAAAAAGAGTTAGATGTGTGGACAGAAGAGGCCACAACATCTTCTTCCTTGACCTGTTCTCTGTTTGAAAGAACCTCCACTATGTATACGACATAATAAAATATTTTGGTGCAAAACACGTTTAGATGTATTACTTTCGATCATATGATATGATACGCTTATCATATGACTTCAAGACCAATAAAACTCAGTACAGAGGACTATATCTTGTATATCCTCAATAAATTGGAACCCGATAAAAGCGACAAGATCCGCCTTAACAAGCTAGCTTTTTTTGCTGAATTCGCATTCCTAAATAAATTTAACTTCCCACTCTCAAACGCTCAATATGCTGGAATAGATATGGGCCCTGTTATAAATGACTACGATACTATTCTGAACAACATGCAAAAGAAAAATCTTGTCAAAGTTGACGGCTACAAAATACGACCGTTAGCATCACCTTCCGTTCAGTTGTCTACAGAGTATGCGCAATTTATCGATGGGATTATCGAGAAATATTCCAAATTGTCCAAGGACATACTGATAGGTATTTCCCACATGACCGATTCGTACATGATCACGACCAAGAATGAAAAAGTCATGGGTGGAATAATAGACAAGAATCTCGCGCTTTTGGAAACATTCCTATTGAATGATGAGCGCGATGATATTGTAAACGAGGACGAGTTACCAAATATTGATCGCTCAAAACTTGTGCCATATGACATTAGATAAATCTTACGCAATCTTCTATGAGAAGCGATTCCCAAAAATCCTCGCCACCCTACCTGAGGAGATTAAAAGTGTATTCACTTCTAAAATGGAATTTTTCCGGGAAAATCCACACCATCCGAGCCTGAACACAAAACCTATCACTGTGAGCATTCAGAAGCTCAAACAACTCGGTGTCGACCAAGTATATGAATTTTATATAAACAGGAAGGATTATCGGTGCGTCTTCTATGTGACCCACGATCCCAAAGAGATCATCATCGCTTTCATAGGCAACCACTCGCAGGTTAGAAATAAGTTTTAGACTTGTATCAAATAGCTGTCGTCAATCATGCCTAGAATTCTATCACTATTTTTGATATGATGGTAACTATGAAAAACCCAGAAATCTCTCCTATAGAGACAAAGCGACACACCCTCGCGCACCTATTAGCAGCCGCAGTATTGGATCTTTATCCTGGGACAAAACCGACAATAGGACCGGCTATCGATAACGGCTTTTATTACGACTTCGAATTCGCAACACCTATCGCAGAAACTGATCTGAAAGACATAGAAAAGCGCATGCGCAAGCTTCTACCATCATGGAAAACTATTACTGGTGAAGAGACCACGGAGAATGACAGCAAGACTCTATTCAAGGACAATCAATACAAACTCGAACTGATCGAAGAGATCATAACAAAGAAAGAACCAGTTACTCTATATACCGCAGGTCCTGATGAAAAAATACCTAAACCATATACTCTCATTTCAGTGCCATACTTCACTGACCTCTGCCGTGGCGGCCATACCGAGAATCCATCAAAGGAGATCACTCCAGACTCATTCAAGTTGTCACGCCTAGCTGGTGCATATTGGCGTGGAAGTGAGAAGAACAAACAACTCACACGTATTTACGGACTAGCATTCAATACAAAGAAAGAACTCGACGAATACGAGGCCATGATGAAGGAGGCAGAAAAGAGAGATCATAGAAAACTCGGCAAAGAGATGGACATATTCGAATTCGATGATGATGTAGGACCTGGACTTGCCCTATGGTTGCCGAACGGTGGAGCGATGGCGGAAGAATTGGAAAAATTAGCAAAAGAAACGGAATTTGCCGGTGAATACCATAGAGTCAAGACCCCCCATCTAGCCAAAGATTCTATGTACAAGACGAGCGGCCATTTACCATATTATGAAGATACGATGTTTCCTCCTATGGAATACGAGGGTGGCAAATATTATCTGAAAGCGATGAACTGTCCTCATCATCACAAGATCTTTGCAGCCAGACCAAAGAGCTATCGCGATCTTCCATTACGCTTGGCGGAGTACGGCACTTGTTACAGACATGAAAAATCAGGTGAATTATTCGGTCTCATGAGAGTACGAGCACTCAATATGAACGATGCACACATCTATTGTACTGAGGAACAATTTGCTAGCGAATTCCGTGCAGTCAATGATATGTATCTCAAATATTTCAAGATATTCGGCATAGGTAAATACGTGATGCGCTTCTCAACACATGACCCAAAGAGGCTCGGCGAAAAATTCGTCAACGAACCTGAGTTATGGAAAAAGACAGAAGATATGGTTAGAAACGTGCTTATCGAATCAAAGATTCCATATGTAGAAGTTGCTAATGAAGCTGCCTTCTATGGTCCAAAGATCGACGTCCAGGTCTGGAGTGCCATCGGACGCGAATTCACCCTCGCAACCAACCAAGTAGACTTCGCTGTACCAAAAAGGTTCAACTTGGAATACGTAGACAGTGACGGTGTATCCAAGACTCCTCTCTGTATCCACCGCGCACCACTAGGCACACACGAGAGATTTCTAGGATTCCTCATAGAACATTATGGTGGCAACTTCCCCCTATGGCTCGCACCTCAGCAGGTAAAAGTCATCCCAATCGGCGAGGCACATATAGAAGCTGCAAAGAAGATTAATAACACTCTCCGTAGTCTCATGATCCGCGCGGAAGTAGACTTATCGAATAATGGCTTTGGCAAGAAAGTGAGAAATGCCAAAAACTCCCGCATTCCCTATTTCATCGTGATCGGTGACAAAGATATCGAAGTTGGAAAGGTGACACTAGAAAGTCGTGACCACGGCCAAATCGGACAGATGACAGCGGAAGAGGTCGTTACAAAATTGACTGAGGAAATAAGAGATAGAAAATAGCGATCCCCTAGAGCTATTGACGAACTATGAAGGAACAATATGACTTTCGTTTCCTTCTGGTAGATTGTGCCCTGTCACGAACCACGTTTTTGGGGTTTCTATTTTAGCACCTGACTCATCTACGATGGGGGTTTCCAATACTCTACGATTGGATTCGGACAGCTCAGCGAATTCTCTGGTACTTACGAATCCCTTGAACGTGAGATAACGTTGAGGAACCGACTCATCCTGAGAGATCGTTTCAAAATCAGCCTTAGGATCAAATACAGCCAATTTCTCGCATAATTTCCTATACAGTGTTATGTGATCAATCCTTCCTTCACCATAGAACGCCTCCTTACTGATCGCATCGATCAAGACAAAGAATGCCCGCAATGCTCTTTGCTCGTTTGCTGTAGGGTTGTTATACATGTACACGTGCTCTTCATCGGCTGGCACACCGAATGATTCACATACATCTTTTCTAACATCTTCGAATTCCCTTACTTCCGATCTAGAATCGATAATACGCTTTGTGTGCAATTCACCATGCATGAGAGCATCTGGCTCGATAGCTCTAACCTGAGTCTCTATATGATTGATAATCTTCAATATATCCTGTTGATAATGACTGCCCTCTTTTTGTTCAGGGCTTTCTATAGAAAATGTTTTTGACATAGTTAAATCATACCATGCACGAAACACAACCCACAACCCTGATACACATCACTCCGAAGACGTCAAAAGAAAACAGCCGGTTTCCCGACTGTTTTCTCACATTTTTATTTGATTCTCGCACCCGTCTGCCTTATTCGTATCGCATATCGATGATTAGATCTTCTGTCTATTGAATAACAAGTAGGTAACTGTTACGAATAGTACGAGTATAACCAATATAGCAACCCATCCCCATGGAATGTTAGAAAGTGAGAACATAGCTGCTGCTGTCTGATCGGCATTGTTTGGGGCAACTGGCTTTACGATAGGAGCATACCCAACATTTGGCTTAGAATCTCTAGAAGCATAATTACTAGAAGTCTTTTCTATAGCCAATGAATTGGAACATGCGCGAGTACCAGTCTTACCATCTGCAGAGGTAACTGTAACGATCGCACTCTTTGATCCTGAAGTATTGTAGAACTTCGTCACAGAAGACTGTGAACCGCCGAGGTCATCTGAACCACTCCAAGAGTAGTTATAAGGAGCCATACCACCAGTAACTTCGGCACTCCATGTAACAGGCTGATTGACCTTGGCATTGATAGGATCAACGTAACATCCGATATCGAGATTATTCTGAACTACATAATTAACAGGGTAAGGATTCTGATAGACGATAGGTGCTACATATTGAGTACCTTGGACATAACCTGTACAGCTCTGAGTTATAGACTGACCATTAGAGTATACAGTGACATACGCTGTCTTTGTACCTGCGTAAGTATAATTGAAATACACAGACTGTCCTGTTCCGTATAGACCATCTGAACCTGACCAACTATAACTGTAATTACCATTTCCACCTGAAGCATAGGCTGTCCATGTTACAGAATTGGAATTATTGTTATAACCATTATAGTTATAAGGATAATTATTATTGTAATTATAATTGTAGTTACCGTTTGTATTTACATTCGCTCTACATGAAACTGTAAGAGGAGAATAGTAAACCGGCTGGATAACTGGCTGTTGAATATATACCGGCTGAACTACGGGTTGCTGAATATATACTGGTTGAACGACCGGCTGTTGTATATACACAGGTTGCTGGATGATATTTGGTTGAGAAAATGGCAACGGTGCAGGACGAACCGGAGGTTGCTGTACTGGACGAGGAATGTAACATCCACCGTCGTAACATGCGTTAGTAGAAGCAGGAATGATCATGACCGCCAAAAATGCGAGCATGAATGCCGCGACTACGATTGGAAACTTTGATTTGATTGTATTATTCATGGTCATAAACACTTCCCACATTGCCTATTCGCCACTTATGGCTTAATAGAGCCACTAATGCAGTAAATGCATATATTATTTATTAACCTAAGTATTGTATACTATTTATAGCTTAAAGTCAAGGGCCAATACTCGTTGTGAGTAGTATCCACTCACAGAGGCCATAAACGGACCAGTAACAGAGCCAGCAGCTATTTCTTTGACTGTACATCCCTAGCTGATTTTCTATATGAACAATAGTCACAATTCGTAGCTGGTTTCGGCATCACCTTCGACATCAAGCATTTCCTGATATCATCAAGAGCCTTCTCTACCCAAGTATCATTCCCTGTATACGGTATAAGATCGATATCAAAGTCCAATTTTGCATCGAATGCTTCCCTATCAGTCTTTCCATTACAATACACGAAATACCCTGTCGAAGAAACATTGAAATCGTTGCGTCGGAATAGCCACTGATAAACTTCCATCTGTCTCTTGTAACCGATCTGCCATTCCTTATCTAGACTGACCTTCTCTTCCTTACTCGTTGATTTGTAGTCTACTATGATGACCTCGCCTGTTTTCTTGTCTACCCATACATCATCGACAGCCCCAGTAACCAATAGCTTGGTTGGTTCATGAACATATCGTATTCCCTTGAAGTTGCTACGCCACAAATCTAGATCTTCATGTTCATAAGGTATAACATCCTTCAATCCATATGCACTCATGAGTGGATGTGCGCGCTTCTTTGCACGGTGTATATCGAATTCTTTCTTCAATAGAGTGTCCACAGCAGAATTCAGTGCAAATGGAAATCCTGGAGGTCTCCCAACACCTAGCTTACAATCTAGATAGAAGCACATCGGACAATTCATGAAGAGATCGATCTTGGATCGACTCATTCGAAAGGGTTCGCTGCTCTCAGGATCAAAGAGGTTCCTATTTCTTCTGGAATTATAATATTCTGACATGATCGTTCAGTGCACCGATTACTTTGATGATGCTGTAACTTTGGTCATCTTGATATCTACAAGAGGTTTATCAGAAGGGTTTCTCTGTGCATTGGCGATAGCATCGACTACTTCCATACCAGAAATGACTTTACCGAATATACTGTAACTATTTGGCAATCCGTTGTTTGATTGCATTATGAAGAATTGACTGCCATTTGTGTTTGGTCCTGAATTTGCCATAGCGACTGTTCCGCGAACATAACCAGCTTTATAAGAAGGCGTAGCTGGATTCAATTCATCAGCAAACTGATAACCTGGGCCACCCATACCTGTACCTGTTGGATCACCACCCTGGATCATGAAGCCCGGGATAACTCTGTGGAATATGAGACCATTATAGAAGCCCTTGTTAGCTAACGTGATGAAATTCTCCACTGTTTTTGGTGCATCGGCATCATATGTTTCGAAGACAATAGTGCCTTTGGTTGTTTCGAGTGTAACTGTATGCATAAAGTTTTTTGTTGTATTAGTGTTAGTAGTATTTGATACTGGAGCTGTCGCAGAAGCAGAACCTGAAGCGTCGCTACTTGTTGCGTTGACTAGTTCCTTGGCCAGAGCTTCGGCTTTTGCAGTATCGTTTGCGACTAGATCCTTGCCGTATTCATTGAAATACGAAGTTGGTCTAGAAACTGTATACCAATGAATGAGAGCGAGCAAAGCGATAGAGACCACGATTCCCCATATCCATTTTGTTGTATTCATATCTATGAAATATTCTTATTATAATAAAAAGCGAAAACCTCGACTACCTAGTGTCAGAGATTATACATTTCCTTGGCTTTGGAGACAACTAGCTTTTTTGCTTCATCTATGGACATATGCAGATTGAGACCAGCAGCCGCTTTGTGTCCTCCACCACCCATAGAGCTAGCCAACTTGGATACATCATAGATGTCACCATCCTTGCTGCGTAGACTTATCTTGACTTGGCCTGGTTCCATCTCGACGAACATTCCAGAAAACTTCCATTCCGATATAGACCGAAGTATTGGGGTTATTTGCTCCCCATGTATCTCTGATTTTGCAATTTTATGATCCAAAAGAGCCTGATTACTGATGATAGAAAAGCCACACTGACCATCCAAGAATGTTTCGACCGAATTCAGAGCCAACGCTTGGAATCTCAATTCACCGAGAGATCTAGAATTCTCCATATCAGAAATAATCTTTGGGAATTCAGGTATGATCTCAGTCAAAGTTCCAGCAACATTGAAAGTTCCGACTGTAGTACCAGGATATTTGAATCCTCCAGTATCTGTGTATATTCCCATGAATAGATTGGCCGCAATATTCGAATCTATCTTGATTTTCCAAATACTGAATAGATCGAACAATACTTGACTCGTTGCTGGATACGCAGGTTCTATCAAATTTATATCGGCGAACGCACTATTGGAAATATGATGATCTATAGCAACTGTCCTTATAGTGAGTGGAAATTGGATGGGAGCAAGACGTGAGATCTGAGTGATCGATCCAGTATCAACTATGACGAATAGATCGAACCCACTAAGGTCCATTTCAGTGAAATTTTTCATTACTATGGCGTCCGCTCCAGGAAAATGCATGAAAGCCTGAGGAATTTCTGAATCCCCTTTTATTACCGTGGCTTTCTTGCCCATTTGTTCTAGGGCGAATCTCATCGCCAGAGCTGACCCGACCGAGTCAGGGTCCGGTGACGGATGACAGTGCAACAATATCGAACTAGCCTTTTGTATTTCCGAAAGAATGATCGAGGCTTTTTCCTTTATGAGAGGCGAGATTGAATCAGTATTCATAATGACAGTCTACCATACTGATTACAGCATCACATTCGTAACCATAGACATGAGTCTGATCGCATTCGTCTGTCCTGCAGCTGCATCCTTGGAATTGAGGAAGGCTGTCCATTGCTTCAAGATCGCAGGATCGTGTATCTGACGAACATCATTTTCGAGTTTGACTCGATCATCCATACTGATCGTACCCTCGGGATTGATAACGATATCAACGAATTCCTTCATGAACGTTGCTGCTTGATTGCGGACGGCGTTCTTTGCTGCAACCATCGAGTCCTCAGTTACCTTTTGCTTGATACCCTCTGTATATTGAATACTGAAAAAAATGTTTCCTGCGACTAGTAGAAGCATAAGTAAGTTCGATACTAGTCTCGTCTTGTCTAATACGCCCGATTGAAAGTTCATATTTATTATAATTAATTGATAATTAGTCTTGATCTCAATAACTCGATAAATTTAATGGTGGGTCAATTCTAGATCCCAAACCATCTCAATATCTTTGTCCATATAGTATCACGTTTTACAGTGACCGGCGCCTCCTTAACTGGGGATATCACATCGATAGCTAGAGTGAAGGCAGCACTGTCTGATGTCAGGTAGTATCTACCAGGTGTGGTAGATAGTGTGACGATTGCCAGAGAAGTATCACTTCCCTTTGGAGTGGTGAAGATGATGTCTCTGTCTTGCATAGTGGCTTTGATAGGTCCTTTGGTGAGAGGTATGAGGGATATGACTATAGTCTTGCCTGTCTCTACTGTTACATGCTCTACGATGGTACTAGTTCCCGTGTTTAAGGTAGTTAGTGTGGTATTCAGGGGTTTCGAGTCTCTAGTTACGCCGTATATACCTGGGACTGAGGAGGTAGCCCCCATATCTATCGACTTGAAGCGTAGAGAGACTATGTCTTGTGCTGATCTGATACCTACTCCTGCCATGAAGAGTTTGAGAGTAGGAGACATATTCAATGTCTTGGATATATTACTAGGTAGAGAAGAGAACAGGAAGGAGTCTATGGTCTTGTCGAAAGAGAAGGAGTTCTTACCCTTTCCTCCGAATGTAGGTATTGGTTTTAGGTCTAGTTTAGATGGGATGATGAATGGTAGGGATATCTTGTTCAATGTTCCTGGAGCATAGCTAGAAGAACGGCTGGTTGACTGAGATGCTCGTTGGGAGGCTGCATTAGCTGCAGCATTGTTTCTCTGGAAGATGGCGGCGATGACTGCGTTACGAGCAGCAACGAAGCTAGAGTAAGATCTAGTAGCCGAACTGAAGAATGGAGCCACATATGATCCTAAAGTATTACCTGTATCGAATGTGAAGCCTGTGTTACCCCCGTCATCGAAGGCATTCTTCCCTCTTAGGTCTATCGTTGTCCCTATGTTGTGTATATCTTTCAGGTGTATGTTCTGTATGCTAGCTGAGGTGGAGGCGATGTTAATAGTAGCAGCTGTACCTGGGATGCTAGATCGTAGGGTTAGGAGGTTGTTTGAGTCTGTGCCTCCTAGAGTGAGGTTAGTGACGTTTAAGACAGTCCCTGAAGTGAGGTAGAGTGTATCTGTCGTGGTTGGTGTCTTTGTGAGTGTTGTTACTGTTCCACCTGATATTGTCTGACTCGGTCTAGTTAGAGTGACTGTACCATTCACTGTACCCATGGTGAATGGTTGAGTGTTATTAAAACTAGGGTTACCTGTGATCGTACCTTGATTGTTTGATAGCTCGGTGAAGACTATGTTGGTTATGGGGGTTGTACCATCTGAGGCGTATATGGTGCCTGATATACTACCTCTCCATAGAGATGTGCCAGATATGGTGAGTGTAGAAGTTGTTGGGGTGCTAGAAGAGTAGTAGGTGGTGTTCAGGGTGGCGTTGCCTGTAATAGTCCCACTATTAGCACTAGCACCACTGAAAACCACATTACCCTGTATGATAGCAGCGTTTGATGACGAAGCGGTAAAGGTGGCGTTACCATATATATTTACCGTGTTTGTGGTTGTTCCAGCGAATATCACTCCGACTGTGGAGGCGGAACCGGTCAAACCAGAAGTGTCGATGTCTAGTGGTGCTATCCAAGAACTAGTAGCCACAGGAGATACTGAACCATATAAATATACTGCTGTAGAAGAATTCGGCACATCACCAGTTCTTGTTATACAAGATGAACTTGTATACCAATTATTTTGGTTCACCCAATTACTGTCTGTTGTACCACACCAGGTGTAAGCGCTGAAGTTAAATACAGCACTCTTAGTCACTGTGGTACTTGCTGCATCTGTTCCGCTGACTACTAGAGTGTGTGTACCATATGCAGGACGAGTGAGGAATGAACCTGTGTTGGAGCAGGATATTGTAGTTGTTGATCCTCCGTCTATGGAGTACTGACAGAGTATGGATGTTCCCCAGGAGATATATGGACTCCATATTGCTGTAGTAGTTGACTGGGGCAGAAGAATGTCAACCGAGAGAGATGGAGAAGAGCTAGAATACGTATATATTTGACCATTAGGATATCCAACGACAGCAGCTAGTTTGTTGCCGTCGGCAGAAGAAGTTACTCCATACCAACCACGATTAGAGTCATGAGCTGTCCAAGTTACACCAGAGTCAGCAGAAGTGTAGATTTGACTATCATCTACAATAGCAGCGAGTTTGGAACCATCTGCAGATGATGTTATTGAATACCAATTTCGATTCGTTTCACGAGCTACCCAAACCTCTCCTGAAGTGGTAGATACGTATATTTGGCCAGCATTCACAACAGCAGCGAGTTTAGTACCGTCGGCGGAAGATGTAACCGACACCCAATTTCGACTAGAATCACGAGCGGTCCATGTGAGGCCAGAGTCTGTGGAGGTGTAGATTTGGCCAGCATTCACAACAGCAGCGAGTTTAGTACCGTCGGCGGAAGATGTAACACCAAACCAGTTGCGAGAAGAATCACGAGCGGTCCAAGTCAAACCAGAGTCAGTAGAGGTGTATATCTGGTCACCAGGTTGAGCAGCGACAATCTTACTACCGTCAGATGACATAGCCACTGGATACCAATTTCCTGTAGCGCCAACAGGTGTCCATGTGAGACCAGAATCGACGGAAGAGTATAACTGACCACCTAATACACTAGCTACTAACTTATTGCCATCGGCCGATGATGCAATCGATCCCCAAACTCTACTGGACTCACGAGCTATCCATGTTAGACCAGAGTTTGTGGAAGTGTATATCTGGCCCGAATGATCAACCCCAACCACAGCAGCCAGTTTTGTGCCATCAGCAGATGAAGTAATAGACCACCAATATCTTGCAGAATCTCTAGGAACCCACTGTGAGTATCCAAAAGTTACGTTTGAACTCGCTATAGTACTTGATGCATCGATTGCACTGACATATAGCGTACTTGTTCCATCAGTGATAGGTGGGAGAATATCTGTACCATTGTTTGCACAATTTACAGTTGTCGTACTCACCCAATTATCGTACGAATATGAACAAACTGCAGTTGAGCCCGTGCCATTGGCATACCACATAACTGATGGTGACCATGACTCAGGATACAGACTGCTATTAGTAACTGGTGCGCTTATCGCTATAGTCCGTGTGAAAGTTGTACTTTTTGTCACCCTTGTACCAGCAGCATCTGTTCCACTGACTACTAGAGTGTGTGTGCCATATGATGGACGAGCGAGGAAAGAGCCTGTGTTTGAGCACGAAACAGTTGACGTCGCTCCACCATCTATAGAGTACTGACAGGTTGTAGCTGTACCCCATGATATGTAGGGTGACCAGGATGAGGCTGATGTTGTCGCCTGAGGTAGGAGAACGTCGATAGAAAGAACTGGAGCAAGACTGGAATATGTATAGATTTGGCCATCATTCACAATAGCGGCGAGTTTCGTGCCGTCAGCGGAGGATGTTATCGATAAAAAATTAACCCTCGGAGACGAAGTCGCACTTACCCATGTGACACCGGAGTCTGTGGAGGTGTAGATTAGGCTACTATGTGCAACTGCAACTAGTTTTGTCCCGTCGTCGGAAGATGTTACCGACCGCCAATTACGATTAGAGTCACGAGCTGCCCATGTGACACCGGAGTCTGTGGAGGTGTAGATTTGGCTACCATATGCAACAGCAGCCAGTTTTGTACCGTCAGCAGAGGAAGTTATACCATACCATTGTCGAACAGAATCACGAGCAGTCCAAGTGATACCATAGTCGGTAGAAGTGTATATATACCCACCACGATGGACAGCAACAACTTTTGATCCATCTGCAGACGAAGTCACAGACGTCCACCAAAGTGACGGTGAATTAGTGGATTCTGTCCATGTAATACCAGAATCCAATGAATAGTATATTCTAATGGGTCCACCAACACCGACTAGTTTAGTACCATCAGCTGAAGAAGTAATAGAACTCCAACTGGCATTGATAGATGTTGTAGCAACATTCCATGTGACACCGGAGTCAGTGGAAGTGTAGATCTGGCCGCCACTTACTGTTGCAGCTAATTTTGTTCCATCAGCAGAAGAGGCGATTCCGTACCAATAACGACTTGAGTCACGAGCTATCCATGTGACACCAGAGTCAACTGAAGTATATATCTGACTGTTATTTGCAACCGCAGCTAATTTTGTACCATCTGCGGAGGATGTGATTGATTGCCAAGATCGAATTGAATCACGACTTTGCCACATAGTGTATACAAAAGTAGAACTCGCATTAGTCTCTGTACCGACATTGTCTGTTGCTCTCACGTATAAAGTACTAGTACCCTCCACTGTCGGAGCTAAAATATCTGATCCGTTATTTGCACAATTAACCGTCGTTGAACTCACCCAATTATTATACGAATACTGGCAGAGAGATATGGTGCCGGAACCACCTTGGTCCCATTTTACAAGCGGTATCCAGGACAAGGGAGATACTAATCCCCTCATAGCAGGACTAGAAATATTAACACCAAACGAATATGTAAAAGTGACACTCTTGGACACTGTGGTACTAGACACATCTTGACCACTCACTACTAGAGTATGTGTGCCGTATGCTGGACGAGTCAGGAATGAGCCAGTATTTGCACATGGAACCGAAGATGTCGCACTGCCATCTATAGAGTACTCACAGTACACTGCTGTCCCCCATGATATGTATGGTGACCAAATGTTAGAAGTTGTTGCTTGAGGTAAGAGGACATCTACAGCTATGTTCTGAATCGCTCCTATACTGGTGTAAATTTGGCTTGAATAATTATACCCCCCAGCACCAGCAACAAGTATATTTCCATCAGCGGAGGATGATATGGAATACCAACCCAATACTGGTGATGCTTCAGAAACATACCAAGTAACGCCAAAATCATATGAAATATAAACTTTCCCCGCTGTAGAACCAACAACAGCGGCCAGTTTGGAACCATCAGCAGAGGATGTAATCAAATTCCAACCGGCACTGATAGATGATGTTGCAACATTCCATGTGACACCGGAGTCAGTGGAAGTGTAGATCTGGCCGTTGTTTACAACTGCAGCTAGTTTTGTGCCGTCGGCGGAGGATGTGATTGATTTCCAATAAGGACTAGGGCCATAAGCGGTCCAAGTTACACCGGAGTCAGTGGAAGTGTAGATTTGGCCGTAACTTACTGCTGCAGCTAATTTTGTTCCATCTGCAGAGGATGTGATTGAGGTCCAAGATCGACTAGACTCACGAGCTGCCCACGTCACACCAGAGTCTATAGAGGTATAGATCTGGCCGTAACTTACTGCTGCAGCTAATTTTGTTCCATCTGCAGAGGATGTGATTGAGGTCCAAGATCGACTAGACTCACGAGCTGCCCACGTCACACCAGAGTCTATAGAGGTATAGATCTGGCCGCCACTTACTGTTGCAGCTAATTTTGTTCCATCTGCAGAGGATG
>Ga0194063_10000948_pt1 | contig 19876 bp, 15 predicted proteins | sample SepL3720m_MetaG_FD_155459 | JGI IMG/M metagenome (GOLD analysis project Ga0194063, IMG submission 155459) | Anoxic zone freshwater microbial communities from boreal shield lake in IISD Experimental Lakes Area, Ontario, Canada - Sep2016-L373-20m | ecosystem: Environmental > Aquatic > Freshwater... | reverse complement strand
GCCAGCCGCGCTGACGGTTACATCACGGATCAGGTGCTGATCAGCTTCAACCAGCTCGATCGCACCGATCGTGCCACCGACGTCGCCGATCGCGCTGGCGACGCGACCAAGCATGCCGGGCACGTCGGCAATCTCAATACGGATCGTCAGGCTGTACTGAGCTGAAGGGGTTGAAGACACGGGGCGTCAGTGTATGAAGGTTGGGGGGTCGCTCGCGTGCCGACTACTGCGATAGCGTCAGCAGCTGTGGACAAGACGCTTTACCTGATCGACGGCAACAGCCTCGCCTATCGCGCCTTCTTTGCGCTGCCAGACACAATCTCAACCTCCAAGGGGCAGCCGTCAAACGCGATCTTCGGTTTCGCGTCGATGCTTGTCAAACTTTTCACTGAGTACGGCAACAACCCAACGATTGTTTGTTGGGATCGCGGAACATCGGGGCGCAAGGAGATGGACCCGCGCTACAAGGCCAATCGGCCTTCGAAGCCAGATCTACTGCGCGAGCAGTGGCCTCACTTTGCCCCGATCGTCGAGGCCTTCGGTTGGCACAACGTGCACGTCGACGGCTTCGAGGCCGATGACGTGATCGCCTCGCTCGCCGAGATCGCTCGGACGGCAAGCGACCCTGTGCCGGTCGTCATCGTCACCGGTGACCGCGACTCGTTCCAGTTGATCGATCCTGAAGGGCACGTCACGGTGATGGCAACAGCTCGTGGCATTACCGAGACGAAGTTCTACGACTACGAAGGGGTGATCGAGCGGTACGGCATCGCGCCGGAACTGATCCCCGATTTCTATGGACTGAAGGGCGACTCTTCGGACAACATCCCTGGCGTCCCTGGGATCGGCGACAAGACGGCCGCGGCGCTGTTGCAGCAATTCGGGACGTTGGAGGCGATTCTTTCGAGCGTCGACGAGATTTCTGGAGCTAAGCGCAAACAAAACTTGACCGACTTCGCTGGCGATGCGCGGCTCAGCAAGCAGCTCGCGACGATTCAGCGGGACGTCGAGGTCGACGTCGACCCACTGGCGATCGTCGCTGAGCAGAGCGAGCCTGACAGGGCGAAGCTGAGAGAGGTCTTTGGCCTCTTCGAACTGCGGGATCCGCTGCGGCGAATCGAAGCGCAACTCGGCGAGACGGCCGACGACACGCCGCCGGCGGTGAGCGATACGAGAGCGGCCACGCTAGTCGTTGAAGTTGGGTCGCTGAGCGCGGCTGTGGCTTTAGGCTCCGCGACAGCGCCGCTAGCGATCGCCGTGGAGGTACCGGAGCTGGACGAGGGAGAGCTCTTCGCGCGCGAGCAGAGCTGGAGTTTCGCCACTTTCATCGGCGGCGAAACAATGATCGGTGACCTTGGTGAGCCGAGTGAGCTCGTACAGGCGCTCGGCGAGCGGCCGGTCATCGTGCACGATGCCAAGGCTCTCGGTGACGTTCCGACAAATGTTTTCCACGACACGCTGTTAGCCGCCTACCTGCTTGAACCCTCACGGCGGAACTTTGTCCTGACGGAACTGTGCGAGGAGGTCGGCGTAGCAGTCGACTGCGAGCAGCCAGCCGCGCGGGATGCAGCATTGACGGCTGCTCTCGCGGATGTCCAGCGCGAGATGCTTGAGCAACGCGGCGAGCTAGAGCTGCTCGATCAGATCGAACTGCCGCTGATCCCCGTGCTGCGTTCGATGGAGCTGGCAGGGGTGCGACTGAACACCAAGACGCTCGCTGAAATTGCTGGTCGCGTGCGCTCCGAGATAGCAACGCTCGAGCAACAGATCTGGGTGCTTGCCGACGAAGAGTTTGTGATCGCCTCGCCCCAGCAGCTCAGCGCGATCCTCTTCGAGAAGCTCGGGCTGACGAAGAAGCGCAAAGGAAAGACGGGCTATTCAACCGACGCTCGCGTTCTCCAAGCGATCCGCGACGAGCACGAAATCATTCCCTTGGTTGAGCGCTGGAGAGAGCTGAACCAACTTTCGAAGACCTACTTGGAAGCGCTGCCTTCGCTGGTCGACGACCAAAGCCGGATCCACACGACCTTTGTGCAGGCCGCGGCCGCCACTGGGCGGCTCGCTTCGATCAATCCGAATATGCAGAACATCCCCGTGCGCACGGAGCTTGGCCGTGAGATTCGCGGCTGCTTTGAGGCGGCGCCGAAGAAGCAGCTTCTGTCGGCTGACTACTCGCAGGTTGAGCTCCGCGTACTTGCTCATGTAGCCGACGAGCAGGTCTTGATGGACATCTTTACGGCTGGCGAGGATGTCCACACGGCTACAGCCCGCGAGGTCTTCTCGGTCTCGGAGGACGAGATCGATGCGGGAATGCGCTCCAAAGCGAAGATGATCAACTACGGCATTGTTTATGGCCTCGGCGATTACGGTCTCGCCGATCGGCTCAACATTTCGCGCGGTGAAGCGCGCGAGTTCATCGATGCCTACCTCGCACGTTTCGCCAAGATCCATTCGTTTATGGACGAAACAGTCGAGAAGGCAACCGACGATGGCTATGTGACGACGCTTTTCGGTCGGCGGCGCAACATTCCCGAACTCCGCTCGGCAAACGGGCAGACCCGCGCGATGGGCGAGCGTTTGGCGCTCAACACGATTGTTCAGGGCACCGGAGCGGACGTGATGAAGCTCGCAATGATCGACGTCGCTCGGGCATTGGCGGATAGTGACCTGAGCACCCAGATGATCCTCACAATCCATGACGAACTGCTCTTTGAGGGCCCTAAGAGCGAGCAGAATGCACTGTCGGAACTAGCGGAAAGGGAGATGGTTGCCCCTTGGGGGGAGCGTCAACCGCCGCTGGCCGTTGATATCGGCAGGGGACGCACGTGGCTAGAAGCCAAGTAATCGCGCTAACCTTGCCGTTCAATGACAACCACATCTACCGACCAGTCCCTTGAAATCGACGTCAGTTCGCAGATTGTTCCCGGAAGCGACGGGATGCTGCTTGAAGTTGACGGTCAGATCGTCCCTAACTACGCCGCAACCTTCACGAGCTTCAATGAAGGCGAGGTCGTCTCTGGCCGCGTCGTTCAGATAGACAAGGACGAAGTACTCGTCGATGTCGGCTTCAAGAGCGAGGGAGTAATCCCTTCGGCTGAACTTTCGATCCGCAAGAACATCGACCCAGGCGAAGAGGTTGAGCTAGGTGAGGAGATCGATGTCCTCGTTCTTACAAAGGAGGATCAGGAAGGTCGGCTGATCGTCTCCAAGAAGCGTGCCCGCTTCGAGAAGGCCTGGCGCCGCATTGAGGCAGCCGCCGAGACCGGCGAAGCCGTCGAGGGCACAGTCATCGAGGTCGTCAAGGGTGGCCTGATCATCGACCTCGGCATCCGCGGTTTCCTCCCCGCATCGCTCGTCGATATTCGCCGCGTGGCCGACCTCGACGAGTTCCTCCACACGAAGATCCCTTGCAAGGTGATCGAGATCAATCGTCAGCGCAACAATGTCGTCCTCTCGCGCCGAGCCGTACTTGAGGAGGCCCGCAAGGGTCAGCGCGAGGAAATCATTGAGCATCTCCAGCCCGGGCAGGTCGTTGAGGGTCAGATCTCAAACATCGTTGACTTCGGAGCCTTCGTTGACCTGAACGGCATCGACGGCCTGATTCATATCTCAGAGATCTCTTGGTCACACGTCAACCACCCAAGCGAGCTTCTTGAGATTGGTGACACCGTGCAAGTCAAGGTGCTCGAGATCGATCGCGACCGTCAGCGGATCTCGCTTGGTCTCAAGCAGACCCAAGACGATCCATGGCAGCGCGTTGTCGATACCTACAACATCGGCGATGACCTCGAAGGGACAGTCACGAAGGTTGTAACCTTTGGCGCCTTCGTTGAGATTCTCGACGGTGTTGAAGGACTAGTACACATCTCCGAGCTCGCGGCGCATCACGTCGAGAATCCACGTGAAGTCGTCCAGCCAGGCGATGAGATCAAGGTCAAGGTGCTCGAGGTGGACGACGAGCGTCGCAGGTTGTCTCTATCGGTCAAGCGCGTCGAAGGCCAGATTCTCTCCGCCCACACCGGCAACCTTGAGTTCCCGGAGGAGGACGCAGCGATCGAGGCGCCGGCAGATTTGGTTCCGCCGATCGTCCCAGAGTCGATCGCGGGTGTGGTGGCTGAGGAGGCTGTCGTCGAGGCTGAGGTGGCTGAAGAGGTAGCTGAGGAAGCTGTCGCTGAGGCTGTGGTGGCTGAAGAGGTAGCTGAGGAAGCTGTCGCTGAGGCTGAGGTCGCAGAGGCTGAGGCTCAGCCTGAGGCAGACGCGGCCGCCGAAAGCTCGCAGGACTAACGTCGGCGGCACTGCGGTGCTCGACTTACCTCCCGTCCCGTTCGTCGGCCTAACTGGGGGAATGGGTTCCGGCAAGAGCACCGCGCTCGAAGCGCTCGAACGTCTTGGTGCACTGACGTTGTCGACCGACGCGGTTGTCCATCAGCTCTATGAGCAGCCGGATGTAGCAGCGCAGGTAATCGATAGGTGGGGCGCCGACGTAACCTCTGACGGCAACATCGACCGCGCAGCCGTCGCGCGGATCGCATTCTCTGACCCAGAGCAACGCGCCTGGCTCGAGTCGCTGATTTGGCCTCTCGTCGGGGCTGAAGTCATCGCATTCCGAGACCGCGCTCAGTCTCACGAGCCAAGGCCGCGCGCAGCAGTTGTCGAAACACCGCTGCTATTTGAAGCCGGGATGGATCAGATCTATGACGCAACGATCGCCGTCATCACCGATGAAGATCTCCGTCGCCAGCGCGCGGAGAGTCGCGGGCATGCTGCGGCCGATGAGCGCCACGCACGCCAGCTCACTCAGGACGAAAAGGCGCAGCGGGCAACGTTTGTCGTCATCAACGATGCGACGACCGCTCATCTTGAAGCAGAGTTGGCCTTGATCCTCGAGCAACTGAGCGCGTGAGTAGGCACGCTTCGCCTCGTCGTCGCTGGCTCTGGGTAGTCGCGCTGGTCGCTATAGCTGGACTGGCGGCCTGGGGCTTCTCGCATCGCACGGTCACCAGCGCAGTCACGGAGATCCAATACCCACTGCGCCACGAGGACATCATCCGTCAGCAGGCTCGTGAGAAGAATCTAGACCCAGCCTTGGTCGCGGCAGTGATCTTTGCCGAATCGCACTTTCGTTCCGGACAAACGTCGTCTGCAGGGGCTGAGGGACTAATGCAGATCACGCCGGAGACAGCGCATGACATCGCACGCCGCTCGGGCGGCGTTGACTTCACGCTCTCAGACCTTGCGACTCCGCAACTGAACATCGCTTACGGGTCGTACCTGCTGCGCGAGCTACTGACGCGTTACGCGGGAGACGAGGAGGCGGCGCTGGCGGCCTACAACGCAGGGCCGGGCAACGCCGACAAATGGGGTGGCGCGGCGTTGAGTGTCGATGACATTCCGTTCGACGAAACTCGCGCCTATGTCGAGAAGGTGCTGCTCGCCCGCGAGGAATATCGAAGCCGCTACGGCACCGAGCTCGGTCCCGCCCCGTGAGCTTGCAGATACCCTTGCCAAGTGCCTAAGTTTCGACTCGATAGTGAGTTCTCACCAGCCGCCGATCAGCCCGCAGCAATAGATGCAATCGCTGACGCGATCGAGTCTGGCTCGCAGTTCACCACGCTGCTCGGGGCTACAGGCACAGGAAAGACGATGACGATGGCCGGCGTTGTCGAGCGCGTCCAGCGACCGACTCTGGTGTTGGCACACAACAAGACTCTCGCCGCTCAGCTCTGCAATGAGTTTCGTAGCTTCTTCCCAGATAACGCGGTCGAGTACTTCGTCAGCTACTACGACTACTACCAACCGGAGGCCTATGTCCCTAGTAAGGACCTCTTCATCGAAAAAGACTCTTCGATCAACCAAGAGGTCGATCGGCTGCGCCACGCTGCGACGGCCGCCCTGTTCGCTCGCCGCGACGTCTTAATCGTCGCGAGCGTCTCCGCGATCTACGGGATGGGGTCACCGGAAACCTATGACAACAACGTCCAGATCCTGCGCCAAGGCGAGAATGTTGATCGCGACGCGCTGCTACGGAAGCTCGTTGCGATTCAGTACGCGCGCAATGACGTCGCGCTGACGCGCGGGACCTTCCGCGTCCGCGGGGAAGCGCTAGAGGTCTTCCCGGCATACGCTGAGAGCGCCTATCGCGTGACGCTCTTCGGCGACGAAGTCGAGCGGCTTCAGCAGTTTGATCCGCTAACAGGCGAGCTGCTCGAAGATGGTCTTGAGCACATCGCCGTCTGGCCAGCGACCCATTACAACGTTGAGGAGGGGAGCATCGAAGCTGCGGCGCAGGAGATCAGCCGCGAGCTCGAAGAGCGCTGCGCGCAGTTTGAAGCGGAGGGAAAACAGCTTGAGCCCTTGCGGCTACGCCAGAGGACGCAGTACGACATCGAGATGATGCGGGAGATGGGTTTCTGCAGCGGTATCGAGAACTACTCACGGATCCTTGATGGGCGTCAGCCTGGTGAGCGGCCGTACTGCCTGATCGATTACTTCCCAGAGGACTTCATCTGCTTCATCGATGAGTCGCACCAAACGGTGCCCCAGATCGGCGCGATGTACAAGGGCGACCGCAGTCGGAAGTCGACGCTCGTTGACTACGGCTTCCGCTTGCCGAGCGCAATCGATAACCGCCCTCAAACATTCGAAGAGTTCCTCTCGATCACGCCGCAGATCGTCTTCGTCAGCGCAACCCCGAGCGGCTACGAGCGAGATCACTCAACCGTGATCGCCGAGCAGATTGTCCGGCCGACCGGCATTGTCGACCCCAAAGTAGAGGTCCGCGAGACGCTGAACCAGATCGACAACCTTTTGACGGAGATCAAGCTGCGGGTAGAGCTGGGTCAGCGGACACTCGTAACGACGTTGACGAAGAAGATGAGCGAGGACCTAACCGACTATCTCGTCGAGATGGGTGTCCGGGTCCGATACCTCCACAGCGACGTCGACACGCTTGAACGCATCCAGATCATTCGCGACCTGCGGCTAGGTGAATTCGATGTGCTTGTTGGAGTCAATCTGCTGCGCGAAGGGCTCGACATCCCAGAGGTTTCATTAGTCGCGATCCTCGATGCCGACAAGGAAGGCTTCTTGCGCGGAGAGACTTCGCTAATCCAAACGATTGGTCGCGCCGCCAGACACGTCGACGGCACAGTGTTGATGTATGCAGACCGTGAAACCGACTCGATGCGCACTGCGATCTCGGAGACCAACCGGCGACGTGAGATCCAGCTCGCCCACAACGAGCTGCACGGCATCACTGCGGCGTCGATCACGAAGGGCGTCAGCGACATCGCTGAGTTCCTGCAAGCGGAGAGCAAGACACCTACGAAGAAGCGTCGCGGGGCGAAGCGAGATCTCACCGACCATGCGCCCGACCAGCTTGAAAAAGCGATTGTCACGCTCGAAGAAGAGATGCTGGCAGCCGCTGAGGAGCTGCGCTTCGAACACGCAGCCCGGCTGCGCGACGAGCTACGCGATCTGAAACGCCAGCTCGACGGCTTGGAAGCGGCGGGTTTGCGCCCCGAACCGGCTCCTGATTGACCCTCTTCTAGCTACGCTTTATCGATGGCCGACTCGCCTCACAGTGATCCGCACGACCTCCGCACCGACGCGTTGGCGCGGATCGACGCTGTCGAACGCTCGCTTGAGCAGTTGGCGGCCACTGTGCGCTCAACCGCAGCCGACATCCAGCAGGAGCTCAGCGAGGTTCGATTGAGCGTCCTGGAGATGCACCGTCATGCGGTCTCAAAGCCGGCTCCGGCGCCCGAGGCTGCGGTCGGCGGCGATGCCCCGGAAGGCAACGTCGAGGGAGCTCGGCTTGTCGCGTTGGACCTGATCGGACGAGGCGTCGGGGCCGAGGAAGCAAAGCAGAAGCTCACTGATACGTTCCCCGGAATTGACGCTGATCGAGTGCTTCAAGAAGTCAGCGCAAGCGCGGGAGCCTGAGCTCCGCATGGAGGTAGTTCGTTACCCACTAGCGACTCTCAGCGCTGCATTAGTGGCTCTCATCCTGGCTGGCTCAGCGCAGGCCGCAACGGTTTCGCCTCGCTTCTTCGGGGTAATGGCAAACGGGCCGCTCGACGGGGCGAAGGTAGACCTCGTCAAGGAAGAGGGCGTGATGCGCAGCAACGGTGTGCGCTCTATCCGCATGCCGGTCATCTGGCCCGACTTACAGCCGTTTGAGAAGGCATCCGACGTGCCGGCTCCGGTGAGGGGACTTTATCCCGACGTCGATGGCATCCCGACCAACTTCTACGTCACCGACACTCGTATCGCCGCCGCCGCACGTAACGACCTCGAGGTCACGGCGCTGGTCCTCCAGGCGCCGCGCTGGGCCTCAGCAAAGCCGGGGTCGCCGTTCGCCGCACCGAAGAATCCTGCCACCTACGCGAAGTTCCTAAAGACGTTGATCGGACGCTACGGGCCACAAGGGAGCTTCTGGCTCGAGCACCCTGAGCTACCGAAGCGGCCGCTGCGGTCGTTCCAGATCTGGAACGAACCGTCGGTGAAGCAGTACTTCGACGTTCGTTCGTTCGCGCCCACTTACGTCAAGCTCTTGAGAGCCTCCTTCAAGGCAATCAAGAAGGCCGATCCCGGCGCCCGGGTTGTTACCGCTGGGCTTCCTAACTACTCGTGGACAGATCTCGAGAAGCTCTTCAAGGCCGGGATGAAGCCCTACGGCTATTTCGACGCGATCGCAGTCCACCCGTTCACGGGTAAACCGTCGGGGAGCGTCAAGATCCTCGAGATGATCCGCGAGGTCCTCAACACGCACGGTGCTGGCCGTAAGCCGATCTGGGTCACTGAGATCTCTTGGCCGTCAGGGATCGGCCACGTCAAGCGGCGCGCCGGGTGGGTCACGACGCGAGCCGGTCAGGCCGCCAAGGTTGATCAGGCCTACCGTGCCCTAGCGGCGGCCTCACGGCGTCTGAAGCTCCAGCGCGTTTTTTGGTACTCGTGGGTCACTCGTGATCGAAACTCACCGAACGCGTTTGACTACGCCGGCCTTCGGACGCTGCGTAGCAACGGCAGCTTCGCCGACAAGCCTGCTCTGGCCGCGTACCGCAAAGTCTCGCGTAGCCTGACGCGCTGACGGCAACCGTCGCCGGCACTCTGGCAATAGACTGAGGACGATGGCGTCTTCAAATTCGATCGTCGTATCCGGCGCCCGCGAGCACAACCTCAAGGACATCTCTTTAGAGCTCCCGCGCGACGCGCTGGTCGTGATCACGGGCCTTTCAGGTTCTGGCAAATCATCACTTGCCTTCGACACGATCTACGCCGAGGGTCAGCGCCGATACGTTGAGTCGCTCAGCGCCTATGCGCGCCAGTTCCTTGGGCAGATGGACAAACCCGACGTCGACTCGATCGAAGGGCTCTCACCAGCGATCTCAATCGACCAGAAGACAACATCTCGCAACCCCCGTTCAACGGTCGGCACGGTCACCGAGGTCTACGACTATCTCCGTCTGCTCTGGGCGCGCGTCGGCCACCCTCACTGTTACAAGTGCGGCGCACCAATCGCCGGTCAATCTGCCGATCAGATAATCGACCAGGTGACAGAGTTAGCTGAAGGAACAAGGTTGATGGTGATGGCGCCGCTTGTTCGTGATCGCAAGGGTGAGTACGGCAAGCTCTTCGAAGGACTGCGCTCCGATGGCTACGCACGCGTGAAGGTGGACGGCGAGCTGCTGATGCTCGACGAAACGATCGAGCTCGACAAGAAGTTCAAGCATTCGATTTCGGTCGTCGTCGATCGGCTCGTGATCCGTGATGGAGTTCGTAAACGGTTGGCTGACTCGATAGAGACCGCCGTCGCGCTCGCCGGCGGCATCGTTGAGGTTGAGACTGCCCCGAGCGAGGGGGAGGGCGAGCTAATGACCTTCTCTGAAAGCTTTGCCTGTCTTAAGTGCGGCGTATCGATGCCCGAGCTAGAGCCGAGGATCTTCTCGTTCAATTCACCGCACGGCGCCTGCGAACGCTGCAGCGGACTCGGGTCGCAGATGGAGATCGATCCAGAGTTGATCGTTCCGGATTCCTCGCTGTCGATAGCGGAAGGTGCGCTTGCGCCCTGGGCGGCGAGCAGCTCCAACTACTACGAGCAGATAACTCAGGCGATCGCGCAGGAATATGACGTCGCAATGGATGTTCCGTGGGAATCGCTAACAAAGGCTGAGCGCGACTACTTCCTCCACGGCACCGGTAAAAACGCCGTCGAAGTTACGTACCGCAACCGTTACGGGCGGACTCGGTCCTACTCAACGCGCTTCGAGGGGATCATTCCGAACCTTGAACGCCGCTACCGCGAGTCCGATTCGGAGTCGATGCGTGAGCGGATTGAGGAGTTCATGGCGATCGCAGACTGCCCCTCGTGTGATGGCTCGCGCCTGCGGCCGGAATCGCGCGCCGTGCTGGTCGGCGGGATGGCAATCAATGAGTTCACTTCGTTGTCGGTACGCCGCGCACTTGCATGGGTCGATGAGGTTGAGCTGACCGATACCGAGCGCCACATCGCGCAGCTGATCATGCGCGAGATCGAAGAGCGGCTGAGCTTTCTTGAGAACGTGGGAATTGGCTACCTCTCGCTCGATCGCGCAGCGGCAACGCTCTCAGGCGGCGAAGCGCAGAGGATCCGCCTGGCAACGCAGATCGGCTCAGCCTTGGTAGGAGTGCTTTATGTGCTCGACGAGCCCTCTATCGGCCTCCATCAGCGCGACAACAGCAAGCTGATCAAGACGCTCGAGAATCTTCGTGATCTCGGCAACACAGTGTTGGTCGTTGAGCACGATGAACAGACGATGCGCGCTGCAGATTGGCTCGTTGACATGGGTCCCGGCGCAGGCGAGCACGGCGGCCGAATCGTTGCCCAAGGAACGGCCGCCAAGGTTCAGAAGAACAAGGCCTCACTAACCGGTCAGTTTCTCGCGGGTACGGCGCAGATCGACGTGCCTGCCACGCGCCGTACTCCGCAAGGCGCGGTCGAGGTTCGAGGCGCCCGTCAGCACAACTTGCGCGACATCGATGTCGAGTTCCCGCTCGGCGTCTTCACTGTCGTCACCGGCGTCTCGGGTTCCGGCAAATCAACGTTGGTGAACGAGGTTCTCTTCAAATCTGTCGCCAACAGCCTCCACCGCGCACGTCAGCGCCCGGGCGAGCACAACGAGGTGCGTGGCCTCGAGCAGCTCGACAAGATCATCCAGGTAGATCAGTCACCGATCGGTCGCACGCCACGTTCCAACCCAGCCACATACACCGGGCTCTTTGATGTGATTCGCGATCTCTTCTCGAAGACGCCCGAGGCGAGGACTCGCGGCTACAAGCCGGGGCGCTTCTCTTTCAATGTCAAGGGCGGCCGCTGCGAGGTCTGTCGCGGCGATGGTCAGATCAAGATCGAGATGCACTTCCTTCCCGACGTATATGTGCCTTGCGAGCAGTGCCATGGCAAGCGGTACAACAAAGAGACGCTCGAGGTTCGTTTCAAGGGCCGCACGATCGCTGACGTACTCGACATGCCCGTTGAGCAGGCGTTGGAGTTCTTCGCGCACATTCCAAAGGTGCAGCGCCGCCTACAGACGCTCAGCGACGTTGGGCTCGGCTATCTGCGGCTAGGCCAGCCTGCAACGACACTCTCTGGCGGTGAGGCTCAGCGGGTGAAACTCGCAACCGAGCTGTCAAAGCTCGCGACAGGCAACACGCTCTACATCCTCGACGAGCCAACAACAGGTCTCCACTTCGCCGACGTTCAACGCTTGCTCGAGGTGCTCCATCGGCTGGTCGACTCCGGTAACTCGGTCGTCGTCATCGAACACAACCTCGACGTCATCAAAACCGCCGACCGGCTAATCGACATGGGGCCTGAGGGCGGAGACGAAGGAGGGCTCGTGGTCGCTCAGGGAACGCCTGAGCAAGTTGCAGCGACAGCGGGTTCCCACACCGGCGAGTTTCTTGCCGAACTGGTTGTCCCGGCCGCGGCGAAGAAGAAGCCCGCGGCGCGGCCAAAGGGCAAGACGAAAACCAAGGTCGCGGCCTAGATAGCGATGAGCTCCGGCCGCCTCACGCCCGAACAGGCTCGCCTCTGGGCAACCAAGTGGCGCTGGTATGAGCGCGATTCACTTCCTTGGCGCCGTTTCCTAATTCACCGCGAGATGGCAAAGCGTGGCGCCTTCGCGCGTTGGCCGCTGCAGGGCGAACCGCTCGAAATGTTCCGCCAAGGGAGACTTGAGGTCGGCGAGGGAACGCTCTTCGAGCCCGGTGTTTGGCTAACCGGGGGTGATGCCGGGCGGATCACAATCGGCAAGGGCGTATTCCTCAATCAGATCGTCATGGTTGCGGCGCTCGAATCGGTGACAATCGGAGACCACTGCGGGGTCGCCAACGGCTGCATGATCACCGACGCCGACCACCGCTTTGTCGATCCGACGAGGCCGTTCCTCCATCAAGGCTTCACGTCCAAGGGGGCGACCACGCTTGGTCACAACGTGTGGCTTGGCGCCAACTCGGTTGTGACGGGCGGAGTGACGATCGGTGAGCGCTCGGTGATTGGCGCGGGGAGCGTCGTGACCAGCGACATCCCTGCCGGCGTGATTGCCGCCGGCTCGCCGGCGCGTGTGCTGCGGGAGATTGAGTTCGACCCTGGCGGCTGAGCGGGATTTAGCGGTCGCTGCGGAAGGCCTTCAGCTCATCGGCATCGATCGTGTAGCCGTGCTCTGGAGCAGGAAATGAACGCCCCCTTACATCGTCGGCGAATGCGCTAACGCCGTCGACCATCTCGTCAAGCAGGTTTGCGTACCGCTTGACAAAGCGAGCACCAAGCCCCTCACGGATGCCAAGCAGGTCGTGAAATACGAGGACCTGGCCGTCGACCGACGGGCCGGCGCCAATCCCAATCACGGGGATCGAGATGGTCGGCATAATCTCCGCGGCTAGCTGTGAGGGGATTGCCTCGAAGACGAGCGCAAAACACCCGGCGGCTTGAAGCGCTAGGGCTTCGTCCCTGATCTTCGTCGCTTGCTCCGCGGTCCGGCCCTGTGCGCGGTAACCGCCAAGCGCGGTCGATGTCTGTGGAGTGAGACCAACATGGCCCATCACCGGAATGCCGGCGGCGCAGATCGCTTTGGCGCGCGCAACCGAGCTAGCGCCGCCGCCTTCGAGCTTCACTGCATCGCAGCCAGCCTCCTTGACGAACCGCATAGCGCTCGTGATTGCTTGTTCGTCGCTGATCTCATAGGAACCAAAGGGAAGGTCGCCGATCAAGAACGGCGAGCGAAGCCCACGGCGCGTGGCCTTAGCGAGCATCAGGATCTCGTCGAGCTCTACCGGCACAGTCGAGTCGTAGCCAAGGACGGTCATCGCTCCTGAGTCGCCTACTAGAACAAGATCTACGCCCGCTTTCTCAGCCGCGACTGCGCTCGGGTAGTCGTAAGCGGTAACCATCACGATCGGCTCACGCAGACGCTTCATCTCGTTCAGTCGAGGAAGCGTCATCGGCAAGCGTGACGCATCGGATGGGATCTCGACCCTGCTCGGGGTAGTGGACATCAATCTGCTCCTTTTATGTTGGTCGACGCCGCCTAACTGCGGGCGGTCGCCGCCTCTCGGTTCGGATTGGCTACTACGGTCAAATTGTCGATCAGGCGTACGGCGCCAACTCGTGCAGCGCAGCTCAGCAGCAGCGGTCCGTCTAGAGCGCCCGAGGGTGCGAGCGTGGTCGGCGAAGTCACCTCGAAGTACTCGCAATCCAAGCCGGCCTGTTCGATCAAACTCCGGCCAGCTTCCGCCGCCTGCGCAGGCGTTTCGAAGGCACCGTCAGCGATCTGCTCAGAGACTGACGCCAGCGCGGCAGGGATTGCCAGCGCCAGCTCGCGATCGGCATTGCTCAGTCGCCGGTTGCGGCTTGAGAGAGCAAGTCCGTCGGTATCGCGCACCGTCGGGACGGAGTCAATCTCGGTAGGGATGTGAAGGTCCCGCACCATCTGACGCACGACGAGCACCTGCTGCGCATCCTTGGCGCCGAAGTAGGCGACGTCCGGCTGGCAGATGTTGAGCAGCGCCGTCACGACAGTTGCGACCCCGTCGAAGTGGCCGCTGCCACGCTCTGCGCCTTCCAAGGTTGTCGTCAGGTCACCGCCGACGTGGACGTTCGTGGCGGCGCCGTTCGGGTAGATCTCTTCGACACTTGGGACGAAACAGATCGTTGCGCCGGCCCGCGTCGCCAGTTCGATGTCCTCGGCTTCGCTGCGCGGATACGCGTCGAGGTCGTCCGCTTGATCGAACTGCGTTGGGTTGACAAAGATCGAGACGACAACTGCGTCATGGTTCGTGGCCGCGGCCGTAATCAACGAGGCGTGCCCGGCGTGTAGGGCACCCATCGTCGGCACAAAGCCGACGCTCGCGCCGCCGGCCCGCTGCGTAGCGAGATGATCCCTGAGCTCAGGGACTGTGCGAATCGCGTGAACGATGCTGTTGGTCATTTCGGTCCAGTTCCTGTCGGATACCGGTCGCGCATTGAGTTGGTACTTCGTGCTTGATCTATTACACGGTCCGCACCCGAGGGTTACGGCCAATGGGGGAAAGGTAGCAGCGCGTGCGACGGAACGGAAACAGGCGGCGGTTAGCTGTCTGTTGGTGGGTCCCCAATTACCTCGTTTACGAGGTAAAGCGGGCGCTGCAGCGACTGCTCGTGGATCCGCGCTACGTAACTTCCGAGGATCCCGATCGTTACGAGTTGAAGGCCGCCCAAGAACAGAACGGCCATCAGGATTGCCAAGTTGAGCCCCGCAGTTATTGTGCCGGCCAGTGCGAGGATCGCGCAAACGGCTGTGATGACGATGGCGAGCCCAGCGACGACGGTGCCGGCTAGCGTCGCTATCGCTAGTGGCACATCCGAGTAAGCAACAATCGCTTCGGCGGCAAGTTTGAAGAGGAAGCCATACGAGGCGCCAGCACCTGCGCTGCGGTCGGCCCGTCTGTAATAGATCGGTACCTGTTGATAACCGACGAACGAGATCATGCCTCTTAGGAACCTTCGCTTCTCTGGCATCGCGTTGACGGAGTCAACGACACGCCTCGATAGCATTTTGAAGTCGCCTGCTTGGCCCTCAAATGGGGTGCGCGAGAGCTTCGCCATAATCGTGTAGAAGGCCGTTGCGAGAGAGCGCTTGATCAGGCCTTCGTCCCGGCCAATGCGCCTCGTGAATACGACGTCTGCGCCGTCGAGCGCTTTCTCAAGCATCTCGGGGATCAGCTCCGGTGGGTCTTGCAGGTCCGCATGGAGGACGACGACGAAGTCACCGTCAGCGTGAGCGAGGCCAGCCGACGACGCAGCCTGCTCGCCAAAGTTGCGTGAAAAATCGACACAGCGGACAGAGCTGTCGCTCGCGCACCAATCGCGGATCATCTCTAATGATCGGTCCGTTGAACCGTCGTTGACGAGGACAATGTTGGATGTCGCAGGTAACTCGCCGCGAACGGCCTCAAGCCGCTCTCGAAGCTCAGCGATGCAGTCCTCCTCGTTGAAGACTGGGATGACTATTGAGACCGATGGAGTGGCGGGGTTCATCTGGCACGCGATGCTAACGGCTAGGACGTCGTTGCCATGCAAACAGCGGTGTTCCGCGTAAACGGACTCATCGCTGCCTATCGTTAAGCTCCCGAGCTGTGGCGTCAGAAGAGCGATCTGGAAAAGACGACCGGAACACCGGACGAACAAACGCGGCTGAGAGCTTCGCGTTGAAACATCTCCGCCTACTGACGCTAGCCGTCAGCGCCGTCGGTGCCCTGGCAATGATCAACGCGACTCGCGTCGGGGGCTTCCGCGACGACGATTTCTACCTCATAGGGCTCGGCCAGGAGTATGGGTTCGGGCGCAATGCGTTCTTAGGAAAGCCCGAGTTCTTCGAGCACTTAGCACCGAGCGCGTACGGGTTGTCGTGGCTAATGGGTGTGTTCGGCCCCCACTGGCAGATTGCCGTCGGGTTGGCAGCAGTCTGTATCGCTGTGCTCACGGTTCTCGTGGTGGCAATCGTGCGCGAGCTAGCGGGCTCAGCATTGGTCGCCCTTGCAGCCGGGGCCGTCATAGCGACCTCAATTGTTTACGAGGCGACGGCGCTGTGGTGGTCGACGGAAAGCCAACAGCTCGTGATGATCTGCTTTGCAGCTGCGACTGCGTTGCTCTCCTTGAAGTGGATTAAGTCAAAGTCGCGCGCAGTATTTGCGTCTGCGGTTCTTGGGCAGGCGGTCTCGTGCTCGTTCTACGACAGGGCGCAGATCCTACCGGTGATTATTCTCCTCCTCTTGACAGTGGCGACACCAGGCAGCGATTCGCTGACTCGCGCTAGCTTCGTGAAGAGGGCGCGCGAAGCTGCGCCTCTAGTAGCGGCTCTGTTCGCCGTGGCCCTGTTGCAGCTCGTGATCACTCTGTCTCTCCCCGGTCTCAATGCCGGCAATCTCAGCGCCGCAGCCAAGGTCTCCCCGGGCGAGTGGTGGGACGTAGTGGTCGACTGGTGGGGGATTGGAGTTGGATCGGCTGTCTGGAACCAATTCCCAGTGGCGTTCTCGCTAGCAGGCCGGTTAAGTGCCGACGCTACGGTCGGTGGGCTAGTGGCGCTGGTGGTTCTAGCAGTAGCGACGATTCGCAATCGCCGTTCAGCCGCGATATGGGTAGCCGCTATTTCCGTCATAACTCTGAGCGGAATTCAGGTTGCAGCGCTCCGGGTCGGGGTAACTGGTTCTGCAGGGCTTGCGCTTATCGCCCGCTACCAAGAACTGACGATGCTGATCTTTGCGACGTTCATTCCAGCGGCATGGGTTGCTGCGGGCAGGCCCACGCCGCGCAGCGGCTTGGGAGCTGCAGCGTTAGCCGCAGTAGCCGCCCTCGCGACCGTGGGTTGGATTGCCCACTTGTTGAACGGGCTCACGGTGCAGCAGGTTGCGCCTATCCGAGCCGCTAGCTACGCGAAAAACTTCAAGAGCTCCCTAGAGCGCTGGAACGCTAGTGGGAAGCGAACGACATTTCTCGATCAGAGAGTCCCCGACGCCGTGGTCTTCAGAGTCCCGCCAACGGAGAATTTCGACTACTACTCAAAAGCCTCCCGGATTCTGGCTCCCGGGATCGATGCTCCACCGCCGAATAGTCCCTCCGGAGTACTGCTAACAGCCGACCCGCGCGGCACCCTTAGTGCGGTTAATCTTGGGGTTGAGCGGAAGATTGGTCCGTCGCAGAAGACTTGCGAAACGTCGCAGCGGACAGCCGGTTGGCTGGAGCCGGGGGGAGTAGTCGTCCCAGCTAAGATCCCTAAAGCGATCGCGACGTCAGGACGAGCGATGGTTTTGAGCGTCGCGCTCAGCAAGACGACCGGTGAAGGACAAATCTTCATCACTTCGTCTCTCAGCTCCTGGCCGACTATCGAGCTGGCGATGGATGCTTACCCGAACGGACTTAGAACGCTGCTACCTGCGGGTAGCAAGAACACAACTGTTCAGTTCTGGTTGGGTGCAGGTGGGTGTATCGACTCAATCAAGGTCGCGGAGATCCGCTGAGGGCTCAGCCCTTAGCCCGCCTCCAACGGCAGATCAGCACAGCAGCGGCACTGTAGGTCAGGAAGTCGTAGGACACACCTGCTGCGGAGTCGGGCGTCACTTGCGACCAGGTTCGAGAGCGACGACTGCAGCGAAGTGCCTCGACGCTAGTGAACGTCTCAGCGTTAGTCTGGAGCGCCGCTTCGAGCGGTGGGTGGTAGCCAACCGGCAAAGTTACGAGTAGTTCACCACCTGGCGCTACGAAATCTTTGAGGCGCTCGATTGCGAGCAGCGCCTTGCCGGGGTCGCGCGGAGTTTCATCCCATCCGACGTGTTCAACTGTCGAGATTGAAAGGACGAGGTCATATTGCTGATCTGCATGGAGGTCGAGGATGTCGGCCTGTTCAATTCCCGGCCCGTCCTCATACTTGTCGACGACGCGGTGGCTGACCGCCGTGTAATGCGGCATCACGGCACCAACTTCTACGACCCGGTGCGCGCTGACAGCGGCTAGAGCGGCGAGGGCGATTGGGATCTCGACCGCACGTTCGTTGAGCCAAGTCCAGTTGTCCCAAGAGTTGAAGTATCGAAATTCGACTCCGTTCAGGGTGAACTCCTCGTCGCGTCTCGCGTAGCGCGCTAAACGCGGACCGCCAATCAGCCTCAAACCCCACTCAGCCACGTCGATCACAGTTCTGGCCACGCCGCGCTCTTTTGCTGAACTAAGCAGTCGTTCGGTGCTGCCGCTTGGTACGTACCGGTCGGACGCAGCAGCGTTGTTCGCTTGTGGCGCACTCGACATGGCGATCAAGATAACTGGCTTACCCGCAGTGCGATGATTACTGCTGCCCAGAGCGCGCGCGCTGGGGGGCATGCAGAATCTCGTCCTGTGTAGCTGTAGACGATTCCCCTGCGGCGGCGCGCAGCACTTCAAGCGTTCCCGCGGCAGAGCGATCCCAGCCAAGGGTTTCTGCTCGTGCGCGGGCTTGGACACTTAGCCGGGTGCGGAGCTCTTCGTCGCCAATAATGCGTTGTACGGCGGTTACGAAGTCGGCCACGGTGTCGGCATGGAGCCCGGTCTGGCCGTGAACAATCGACTCTTTGAGTCCGCCGACGGGGTGCGCCACGGTTGGCGTGCCAGAGGCTGCGGCTTCTAGCGTTGATGATGACCAGCCTTCGGCCGACGATGCGGTCGCTGCAAGCCAGGAACTAGCCAGTAGTCGGCGCTTAGTCTCGTCATCGACGTGGCCGTGGAATTGGATCCGGTTGGTCAGGCCCTTCGATCTCGCGATCTTTTGTAACTGCGGCGAGTAGTCACCTTCTCCGACAATGTCGAGCGTCAGGCCGTCGATTGCGCCGACGACGTCGAGCAGCCGCTCGAGCCTCTTATAAGCCTTGACTCGGCCGAGGAAGATCATCGACGGCTGCTCAGTTTTTGCTGCCGGCCTAAAGAATTCGTGATCGACTCCGGGATAAACGACATCGATATTCGAATGAGCAAGACGGTGCGTCGTGGCAACTTCCTCCCGCGTTGCCTCGGAGACGACTAGGAACTGCGAGCGGCGATAAAGCGTCCGCAAGGGGGCTGTCTCTAGCGCGTAGCCTGCGAGGATTCCCTTCGGCCCCATCTCGTCGACGTACATCGCTTTGTGGACATGGTGGATTAGCGTGACGCGCGGCCCTTTGTGCCAGAGCGGCGTCATCCAGCAGATCCCGTTGATGACTTCAAGCGTTACGTCGGCCTTTGGGATTCGCTGAAGAAGCCCTCTGATGACCGTTCGCGGGAAGACGCTGACACGAGTGCCAACCCGGTAAACAGTCAATGCGCCGCGGCGCTCAAGGCGCTGAGCGCCGTCGTATCCACCGGCGATTACGGTGACCGAGTGCCCCCATGCCAGCCAGTGGTCTAGTTGCCCCGTGAGGTGCACCCCGGTGCCGCCAGCCTGCGGATGATCCCAGTCGCGGTCTGTGAGGATGAGGATGTGCATAAGCGGAATGTGGCGGTGAGTGCTGGTGAAAACTACCTTATTGTCTCTCTCGTGATGCTCTGAATGAGTTCTCGCGTGGTTAGTTCATCGTATGACGATCAGATAAAGTGCCTATATGGACTCGCCGGACGGAAACGCGCGCGCGAGCCTTCCAACGATGCTCGACAACTCAATTAGCGGGCAGACCGCATACGCGAGAGCCCCGATGCGGATCAGCTTCGCTGGCGGCGGGACCGACGTTGCGCCCTACCCAGAACGAGAGGGCGGCGCCGTCTTGAGCGCCACGATCAAGCGCTACGCGTTCGCCTCGGCCCGCGTCCGTGAAGATGATCAGTTCAACCTCACGAGTCTCGACTTAGGCCTCTCTGCAGAAG
>Ga0194063_10000947_pt1 | contig 19879 bp, 18 predicted proteins | sample SepL3720m_MetaG_FD_155459 | JGI IMG/M metagenome (GOLD analysis project Ga0194063, IMG submission 155459) | Anoxic zone freshwater microbial communities from boreal shield lake in IISD Experimental Lakes Area, Ontario, Canada - Sep2016-L373-20m | ecosystem: Environmental > Aquatic > Freshwater... | reverse complement strand
ATCCTGGCGGATCGCCTGGATCTGACAGGCGTGAACGGCGATGTTGTCGGCGCTGCAGCTGGCGGCGGTGGCGATCAGCAGCAGGCGTTCCAGCCGCTGCGGCGAGCCGATCGCCCACTCCAGGGCTCGCATGCCTCCCATCGAGCCACCGATGACGGCGTGCCAGCGCTCGATGCCCAGCCAGTCGGCCAGGCCCCGTTCGGCCGCCACCATGTCGCGGATCGAGAGCAGCGGGAAGCGGCTGCCGTAGGGACGGCCATCAGCCGCCGGACTGGTGGGGCCGGTGCTGCCCTGGCAGCCGCCGAGCACGTTGGGGCAGATCAGGCAGAAGCGCTCGCTGTCCAGGGCCTGGCCGGGGCCGATCAGCCGATCCCACCAGCCGGCGCTGGCATGGCCGACACCGGCGGGCCCGGCCGCGTGGCTGTCGCCACTGAAGCCATGCAGCAGCAGGATGGCGTTGCTGCGCCCGGAGTTCAGCTCACCCCAGCGCTCCCAGGCCAGGCTGATCGGAGCGAGGCTCTGGCCCGATTCCAGGATCAGGGGCTGGTCGCCGAAGGGACGGCAGAACAGACGCTGGCCGGCTGGATCCCCCTCTCGCCAGCCGCCGTGGCGGACGCTCGATGCGGCGGGAACGATCGGAACCATCGATGCGCGCACGACGGCGATCATTGTCCCGCCCGCTCAGCAGCGGCGTCGGCCTGACTGAGCGGGATCGGCGCGGGTTGGGCTGGGCAACGCGCTCTCATGGGCTTGTCTGCGCCGATCACGCCTTGGCCCTGCTCGGGCCCCAGGGCCGTAGCAACAGCCGCAGCGCCGGCACCAGGGGAACCAGCAGACGGCTGGCAGCGGCGATCAGCAGCGGGGCACCGCTCAGGGGGCGCAGTTCCGTGCGGCGAAGGCTGCGGCCTACCGTCTGATCGGCCTCCAGCGGCAGCCCCTGTCGCGTCCAGCTGGCGACGCCGCCATCAAGATATTGAATCCGCCGCGCATAGCCGTTGCGGTGCAATTGTTCGATCAATTCGAGGGCCTGTTGTGGCCGCTCGCTGATCAGGATCAGATCGTCATCGGGGAGCTCGCTGCTGATCAGCCTGGCGGCGGAAATCGAATGGCTGCCAGGTAGATGACCTTGACGGAACTGCCGTGCCGAGCGCACATCGATGATCAGCACCTGAGCCTGAAGACGTTGCGTTGGACGACCTTGCGCTGAACGAAGCAGACTGGACCATGACAGCGAACTCTGAGAGCTCCATCGTGCGCCGTCTCAGATTTATCTACGGTATTTCGGGTGACAAACAGGGGTATTGACGGGTTGCGGCGTGTTTTCTAGGTCGGGATCGCCAATAAAAACAGGCTCCGCCTTGTGGCGAAGCCCGCAGGGTTACCCATCGTCGATGGCGTGCTCCGATCAGGCTGGGGACGGCACCGCTTCGGCCAGGTGCTGGTGCAACACCTCGCCGCGCCGCAGCAGCACCGCCTCCCCCACCTGCAATCTCAACCAGGTTTCGTCGGTGGTCAGCGGTTCGGTGCTGATCATTGAGACCACATCCTGGGGGCCGGCCAGCTGGGCGAAATCGACGCTGAGATCGTCGTCGGCGAGGGTGGCGGTGCGGAAGGGGGCGCGGCGGGTGAGCCGGTGCAGCTTGGTGCCGGCATAGGCGAACAGCCAGCGGCCGTTGCTGATCAGGCAGTTGAAGATGCCGCGGCCGGCCAGGACGTCGGCAGCCTGCACCAGTTCAGCGAAGATCGCCTTGTCGTCATCGGCCGTCAGCCGCCCCGCCGTCCGGGCGCTTTCCAGCTGCTGCAGCAGCCAGCAGAAGGCAGCCTCGCTGTCGGTGCTGCCCTCGGGCCGGAACTCAGCCGCCAGCTCGAAGCTGCCCTCCAGATCACCGTTGTGGGCGAAGATCCATTCCTGCCCCTGCCAGCGCCGGTGGAACGGATGGCAATTCTCCAGGGCCACCACGCCGCGGGTGGCCTTGCGGATGTGGGCGATCGAGCAGTGGGCCTTGAGATCGAGGGCCGCCACTTCCGCCGCGATCGGCGAGAAGGCCGCCGGGCCATCCTCCCGGTAGATGCGCACGCCGCAGCCATCGGGATCAAAGCTGGCCAGGCCCCAGCCATCGGCGTGATCGCCGGTGGCGCCCCCCCGACGGGTCAACCCGTGGAAGGAGAAACGCATGTCGGTGGGGGTGTTGGCGCAGAGGGCCAGCAGTTCACACATCGGACGGGGTTTCAGCGGGTGGCGGCGAACAGCTGATCCCAGAGTCCGCCCTTGCTGAAGAAGGTGGCATTGATCTTCGCCCAGCCACCGAAGGCGGCGGCGCTGTACAGCCTGGCCACCGGGGCGAATTGATCCTTGACCTGGGCCCAGACAGCGGGGTTGACGGGGCGGAAGCCCTCCTCCGCGAAGATCTTCTGGGCCTGCGGACCGCTGAGATAGGCGGCCAGGGCCTCGGCGGCCTTGCGGGTGCCGCGGCGATCGACATTGCGATCGATCACGGCCACCGGCCCTTCAATGCGGATGTTCGGCGATGGCACCACGAACGGGCTCTCCAGCAGCCCCTCCCGCTTGGCCAGGATCGCCTCGTTTTCGTAGGTGAGCAGCACATCCCCCTGACCGCGCTTGAGGAACAGGTCGGCGGCCTCGCGCGAATCCTTGGGCAGGTTGTCCACTTTGCGGTAGACGCTGCTGACGAAAGCCTTGGCCTGGGCCTCGCTGCCGCCGCTCTGGGTCACCGAACCCCAGAGGCCGAGGAAATTCCAGCGGGCACCACCGGAGGTCTTGGGGTTGGCGGTGATCATCGCCAGGTCGGGCTTGGCCAGATCGGACCAGGACTTGACGCCCCTGGGATTGCCCTTGCGGGGCACCAGCACCACCACCGATTCGGTGATGATCCCTTGGTGCGGCAAGCGCTGTTGCCAACCCGGTCTCACCAACTGGGCCTCCTCCAATTTCTGCACGTCACCGCCCAGGGCCAGGGTGGCCACATCGGCTTCGATGCCATCGATGATGGCGCGGGTCTGGACGCCGGAGGGGCCATAGCTGGCGCGAACGGTGAGATCCTGGCCGGTCTTCGCTTTCCAATCCGCCTCGAACTGGGGCAGGATCCGGTCATACGGTGCCTTGGTGACGGCATAGCTGACCAGCAACAGTTCCCGCGGGCCCCCCGCGGATCCGTTCCTGCCAGCCGAGCCGCCGCTGGGGGACGGGGCGCAACCGCCCAGCAGCCCCCCACAGAGCAGGACAGCCAGCAAGGATGGGCTCAGGCGGCGAGGGACCACCACAACGGCTTTAACCACGTAAAGTCGATTGACAACTTGTCTTTATCCTAGCCCTGTACTGGTCGGGGCTGGTCGTGGTGTTGGGGTGGCGGCTGCTTGTGCTGGCGGGCCAGGGGTTGAGGCCGGCGCCGGAGCCCTGGTCCCGAGGGGCCTGGCGCTCAGCTGAGGCGCTGACGCCACGGGCCCTTTCAATGCTGCTGCAGGCTCAGCGGCTCTGGGAGAAGATCTGATCCCAGAGGCCGCCCTTGTCGAAGAACTTTTTCGACACGGCCTTCCAGCCGCCCAGATCCACCACCTTGAAGGTTTGGACCTCGGGGAACTTGCCAGCCGCATAGGACTTGCCCGCGGGCGTGACCGGGCGGAAGCCCTCATCGACGAAGATCGTCTGGGCCGTGGGGCTGAACAGATATTTGGCGAAGGCCTCGGCCACCTTGCGGCTGCCGTGCTTGTCGACGTTCTGATCCACCACCGCAATCGGTCCTTCGATCAGGATGTTGGGACTCGGCACCTTGTAGGGAGTCGTCCACTCGCCGGTCTTCCTGGCCAGGATCGCCTCGTTCTCGTAGTTGAGCAGCACATCTCCCTTGCGACGCTTGACGAAGGTGTCGGTGGCTTCGCGGGCATCCTTGGGAAGAACGTCTACGTTGCGGTAGACGTTGGTGATGAAGCTCTTCGCCTTGGCTTCCGTGCCGCCGGTCTGGGTCACCGAGCCCCAGAGGCCGAGGAAGTTCCAGCGGGCGCCACCGGAGGTCTTGGGGTTGGCGGTGATCACGTCGACGGATTTGTTGTCGAGGTCATTCCAGCCGTTGATCTTCTTGGGATTGCCGGGCCGGGTGAAGATCGCCACCACCGAGTTGGTGATGATCGAGCGGTACAGGAATTCGCCTTCCCAACCCTTTTTGATCAGTCCCTTGGCCTCCAGTTTCTGAACGTCGGCCCCCAGGGCCAGGCCGACCACATCGGCTTCCAGGCCATCGAGCACGGCCCGGGTCTGGCTGCCGGAGCCGCCGTAGCTGGTTTTCACATCGATGCTCTGGCCCGTTTTCTGCTTCCAGTCCGCCTCGAACTTCGGAATGATGCGGTCATAGGCGGACTTGGTGACGGCGTAGCTGACCAGCAGGATGGACTGGGGGGCGCCCTGGGCAACGGCCTGCTGGGGCGCCAGGGCCTGGACGCTGAACAGGGCGACCGGGGCGGTGGCGAGGCCTGCCAGTACCAGAGCGGCTGCAGTGCGCACGCCGGGACGAGAAGAAACAAAAACCACGGTTAGCCGATTGGGGTACTCGCCAAACTTATGCAGCGCCCTGGGGCGCCGGTCGTATTCCCAACTACATCGATGGGGATCCGGTTTTCTCTTCCGCTCGAGGCGGTGCGACTGCCACAATCCACGCATTGCTGCCGGGGAACTCCGTGGCCTTCAGCGCCAAGACCGAATACGGGATCGTCTCCCTGGTTGAGCTGGCGGCCATCTACGAGCAGGGCGGTGTGCTGCAGGTGGCGGAGATCGCCCATCGCCAGAGCATCCCCGATCGCTACCTGGAGCAGATGCTCACCAGCCTGCGCCGCGCCCGCATCCTGCGCAGCATCCGCGGTCCGAAGGGGGGGTATCAGCTGGCCCGGCCGCCGGCCGAAATCACGATTGCCGACGTGGTGGGCTGCCTGGAGGGTGAAGCGGCCGCCCGGGCCGCCGCCTCGCGCGACACCCCGGAGTTCGACGTGCTTTCGGCCCTGCAGGAGCGCCTGGATCAGGCCCGCGCCGAGATCCTCCTGGGCACCAGCCTGCAGGATCTGCTCGAGCAGCGGGATCAGCGGGCCCAGGCCCAGGCGATGTACTTCATCTGAAGCGACAGCGGCGAGCCCGGTGTCCGCTGAGTCGGCGGTCGCCACCAGCCGCCGCCACTCTGCTGGCCCGGCCTGGCAAGCAACAGCGCCATCAGCTGCGCTGCCTGCCCGCAGCGCCAAGTGCTGCAGCGTCCTGCCCGATGCTCAAGAAGCCCGGCTCCGCCCTGTCCAGCGCGATGGAGCGGCGGGACAGGGCGGAGCTGCGATTGCCAGGCCGGGCCTGGAGCCGAGCCGAGCCGAGCGGCCCACTAAGAACACTTGGCCGATGGGAATTGCGTGCTACGTTCTTGGGACCTTGTGCGGGGCCTCCCATGCCCGGTTCACGCCCGAACTCCAGTTGTCGTCCGGTCGCCGTCTGTTCTCGGCAGAACGGCTGTTCTCGGCAGAAGGGCTGTTGTTGGCAGAACGGCTGTTGTTGGCAGGTCAGCCGTTTTCAGCCGTTGAGCTGTCGCCGAATGCCCACCGCCAGCGCTGCGCTGGCTGCTCATTCCCTCTCCATGACCAACGACGTCCCGCCTCGCTTTGATCACCATGACCACCTCCCGCCAGCCACAGACACTCCGCCTGACCCTGCGGCCCAATGACGTGCTGCCTGAAGGGCTGAACTGGAAGATCCAGGACGGCTACATCCGCTCGGCCGCCTGGGATGAAGAAGGCGAATCGATCACCCTCGGCCTCTGGGGCCCCGGCGACTGGGTGACCAGCGCCTATTCCTCCTTGCATCCGGTGGAAATCCAGTGCCTCTCCACCGTGGTGGTCGAGCAGTACCACCCCAGCGAAGTTGAGATCGTCGACTTTCTGCGCCATCAGATTCGCAACACCGAAGAGATTTTTCAGATCAACCGCATCCGCAGCGCCGAACATCGCCTGCTGATGCTGCTGCGCTGGATCGGCACCCGCTTCGGCCAGGTGAGCAGCAAGGGCTATCGCCTGTCGCTCAAGGACATGAACCTCACCCACAAATCCCTGGCTGATATCTGCGGCCTGACCCGGGTGACGGTGACCAAGAATCTCAATCGCTATAAAGCCCTGGGGCTGCTGCAAAGGGTCAGTGAAGCTGACCTGCTGATTCCGATTGAGCCTCTGGTCGCTGGATTCTGAAGCCTCGCCGTCCTGAGGCCCTGCTGATCCCAGGCATTGTTGCTTACTCACTGTCCTCCATCCTTCGCTTTCGTATCCGCCATGGCCGCCCAGTACGTTCGTTCCCGCCTTGCTCAGCCCCATCTGCAGCGCTATACGCTGGTGTTCAGGAATGGTGAGCTCCTGCGCCATCAGGACCCACTCGCCGTTGCCCAGTATCAGCAGGATGCTCGCCTGGCCTGCGTCCAGATTGAAGCCTATCCCGATTGATGTTGCTTCGGGTTCTGATTGATTCAGGCCGAGGTTGATTAATTCTGAGATTAGTTCAGGTTGAGTTGGTTCAGGTTGAGATTAATTCAGCTTGAGATTAATTCAGCTCGAGAATGAGATGTGGTCTTGCTGATTCATCGTCTGACCCCTCCTGGCGAGGGGTCTTTTTTTGGGGCTGGATGCCAGGCTGTCAGCCTGGGCAGCAGCGCATCGTTGTCAGCCTCACGATCGGAGCCTGGCGGCTGAATCAGGCTTCGTGGCTGGATTCAAGACTCTGAAGATCGGCCAGAGTGGTGGAGGCCAGCTCCTGGGACCAGCGCTGCGCCACCTGCTGCAACCAGATCTCAGCTTCGCCAGCCCCCAGCCGGCTTTCCAGCTCAGCCTCGCCATCTTGACTGGAGCCTGCCAGGGATCGATGGAGCGTCAGCAGATTCACTTGGGTGAGATCGCAGCTGAGCCGATAACCGCCATGCTTGCCCTTCTGGCTTTCCACCAGTCCGAGTTTGCGCAATTCCCTGAGCACAACGGAGAGATAGTGCTGGGACAGGTTGAATTGGCTGGCAATCGTGCTGGCCTGCCTGAGGCCCTGGCTGCGGGCAAGCTCCATCAAGCTGATCAGTGCGTAGCGAAACGTGGTGGAAAACACGGGATATCCTGCATGGCTCCCCGAACCGAGCCGACCTGAATCGATCGACCCGGTCTGGATGGGAAAAGCGTAGCACCGCTATTCCGCTCGGCCTACCGTTCTTTGCCGGATCGGCTGGCGGGTTCGTGGCTGATTGGTCCTGTTGTCGCTGTGACGCGCCAGGGTGATCGTGGGCCACTGTTGAGCCACTGTTGGAGCTTGGTTCACGGTTTGGCGCCGCCTGATGCCGTTACAGTCTTTGTCTATAAATTCCCAGGTTCATTCTGTTCTGATTTTGTCACTATCTGCAAGCTCACTCTCGTGCTGAGCAGCTGCAGTCTCCTGGATTTTGCTCCAGTCAATCAGTGTCAAAGCGGCGTGGCTGTCGCGCCGCTTTGACTCTCTCAGGCCGAGTCCGGCAGCGAAGCTCAGGCCCTCCAGGATTTCAGGCCTCGGCGCTGGGACAGCAGCGCCAGGTTGGCGCCGACCTGGCTGGCTTGGCTGCCAGGCCAGCCGAAATCCGGCGCCGTCCCGAGCCTGAGCCAGGCCTCGAGCTTGTCGGCGCTGTTGAAGTGCCCGTAGGCATCACGCCAGGCCTGAAGTCGGCCCAGGGGATCAAGGCTGGGGCTCTCGGGGGCGGCGCCGAGGATGCCGGTGAGGGCGTCGATGCACGGCAGGTTGGCCAGATCGAAGTGGAACGGCCGAACCCGGTGCTGCTCCGGCAGCTCGGGCTGCTCGTCACCCATCTTGGCCATCAGCAGCTCGGCGGCCTGGCCCAGTTCGGTCACGGTGGTGGTCACCTTGTGGGAGATGCCGCTGGTGTAGGCGTGGGAACCTCGCACCGTGTAGGTCGTTCCAGAGAGAGTGATGCTGCCGGTGGATGTCTTACCGTCGCCCCAGTTGATGATGGCTTTGAAGGCACCAGTGGCCTCAATGCCGCCGGCATGGCTGAAGCTGGCCACGACCAGATTGTTGTTATTTCGGGTCGTGATCGTTTTCGGCGCCGAGACGACAATCGCCGGTTCACTCACCGTGGTGGACACCGTGGCGCTGTTATTGGCCGGGTTGCCGTCGCTGGAGCTGGAGCTGACGGAGGTGGCGTTGCTGACCGTTCCCTCCTCAATCGCCCGGGCCTTGAGCACGAGGTTCACGGTTCCGCCGGCAGCGATCGTGCCCAGGTTGAAGGTGATCACGTTGCCCGAGCGACTGAAACTGCCCTGGCTGGTGGTGGCGGAGACATAGAGCAGGTTGCTGTCCAGGGTGTCCTTCAGCACAACGCCCGTGGCCGCCTTGCTGGCGTCGTTGTTGCTCACCTTGACCGTGTAGGTGATGGTGTCGCCTTCATTGGCGCTGAGGACGCCAGCGACGTTGCTGACCGCCACATCGCCGGCCGGTAACCCTCCGACGATCGACGCTGTGGCGGTGGCGCTGTTGTTGGCGCTGTTGGGATCGCTGCTGGCGATGCCGGAGCTCACCGAGGCGGTGTCACTGAACGACGAGCCCGTGACCAGGGAGGCTGAGGCGGTCACCACCAGCGTGAAGCTGTCGGAGCTGCCGGAGGCGATGGCGGCGCTGGCCGTTTCGGTGATCGTGGCGCCGGACTGGCCGAGGCTGAAGACGTCACTGCCGCTGATCTGGGTCATCGAGACCAGGGTGGAGCCGCTGGGCAGGAGGTCGCTGAGCACCACACCGCTGGCGGCATTGGGCCCGTTGTTGTTGAGGGTGACGGTGTAAGAAGCATTCTGGCCGGCGGTGACCGTGGCCGGGCCGGTGACGCTGACCGCCAGATCGGCGGGGTTGCTGGGGCCGTTGGGCCGGAAGTTGACGATTCCGGTACCCCAATTGGCGGTGGCCTGGGTGTTGGCGTATTCGTTGGCTGCCCAGAAACTGCCATCCACCGGATCCACATTGATGCCGCTGAGATCACCAGCCCGGTGGCCGGAACTGGTGGCGAAGTCGGTGTAGTTGGCCTGCCCCTGGGCACTGGGGACGATCACGGCGGTTTGCATCGTGCCGAGGGGATCGCTGGCCACTCGCCCCGTCACCCACATCGACATGTAATCCGTACTGGTGTCGGTGCCGGAGCGCACGTAGCTCATGCCGATGGCACTGGCAGGATTGATGTCAATCCCGGGATAGGTGAGATAGGTGTTGTTGCCGGCGCTAAGACGCCCCTGCTGCTGCAAGGAGGGTGTGCCGCCGGCCAGGTTGATCGCATACCACTGGACCACGTCCTGGGTGGAGGAAACACCGACCGAATGGGCTGCAACCAGGGTGTTATTGGCTGAGGCGCACTTGTCGATCCGGGCATCGATGTTCTGGGTCAGGGTCACACCGTTGGGACTCTTCGGCGCCACCGGGGCGGAATACGGTGTGACGGCCAGATTGGTGTAGGTGTAGGTCGGTGTTGTGCTCAGCTCCCCCTGCATACGCACGACATCCACGGATTGATTGTCTCCATGTTCGGTCACGAACCACATCGGATCGCCGGTGATGGAGTCGTGCATGGTGGTGGGCCGCAGCGAAAAATCGGCCAGGTCGTTGCGTGCCACCAGGGGCGAAGTCACCGCATTGGCCAGATCGGAGGCCTGCATTGAAACAATTTGGACGTGCCCACCCCCCGAGCTGACGGGGAACATGTTGAGTGTGAAGACAAAGGCGTCAGCGTTATAACCGAAGTTGCCAGGATAGTCGGCATCAAATCCAGTCTCAGTGGTGTTAATCTTGTAGAACTTCCAGTCTGCCGCCGTCAGTGAAGTTGGATTATTGGTTCTGGAGACAGCCAGATCGAAGGAGCTCAGGTGGGTGCTGAAATTGACATCCTGATCGCCGATGATGTAGCGGCTGTTCAGTTCGTCGTAGCAAACGATCGGATCGGAGAGCCCAGAGCCTGAATCGGTGCGGCTCAGGCCCCCAGTGCTGAAGAAAAAGTGCGACAGATTGTCTGTCAGGGCCGTGGCGCCGGTGTCTTTGGGCAAATACAGCCCAATCGCCTGATTGACTGTCTCCACATAGCCGAAGGGGCCGGCTGCGCCACACGTATCCGGTGGTACATAGCCGCCGCTGCTGTTGAACGACAGTCCCGTGTAACCGTTGCCATTGTTGTTGAGGAGTTCAAGCATGGCGGGTTGAGGTGATGGGACGCTTTCAGGGGCTCGACCGAGTGGGCCGGAGCGGGTGGCTTGCCGCTGGTTGGCAGAAAAAGCCCAGAAAGTCAGCGCAACCGCCTCAACTCTGCAGGGATCAGGTGATTCAGATCTTGATAACAGGCTGGCATGGAACCGGCGCCATACCCCCCTCTGGGGCGTGGCGGCAAACCATACGTAAACCGGGCTGGTGATCAGTGCCGGCCCCCGGCGCCGGCCCGTTCAGATGCTGTAGTCCGGCACAAAGGTGCGCACCTGGCGGCTGATCACATGCAACTCGTCGCCCGCCTTGATCTCGCTGTAGTTGATCTGCTCCCTCGGGAACTGGGCCACCAGCACCTCGCCGCTGTCGAGTTGCAGCTCGGCCTGCAGATCGCGGCCCATGTGGGTCAGGCGTTTGAGCCGGGCGGGCACGGAGCCATCTCTGGGGGTGGCATGGACCTCGACATCGTGGGGGCGAATGAAAATCTGGCCGTCGCCCTGGGCGGCATCGCCGGGCTGGCCGCCGGCGGCCAGCCCGGGCCGGGGCAGGGGCATGGCTCCCTGGGGCAGCACGTTCACCGCCCCGACGAAGCTCATCACGAACGGCGTGGCGGGCTGGTCGTAGATCTCGGCCGGGGAGCCGATCTGTTCGATCCGGCCCTCGTTCATCACGACGATGCGATCGGCCACCTCCATGGCCTCCTCCTGGTCATGGGTGACGATCACGGTGGTGACGTGCATCTCGCTGTGCAGATTGCGCAGCCAGGCCCGCAGCTCCTTGCGCACCTTGGCATCGAGGGCGCTGAAGGGTTCATCGAGCAGCAGCACCCGCGGTTGAACCGCCAGGGCCCTGGCCAGGGCGACCCGCTGGCGCTGGCCACCGGAGAGCTGGGAGGGATAGCGGCCGCCATAGCCCTGCAGTTGCACAAGTTCGAGCAGCTCGTCCACCCGGCGGCGGATGGCCTCCTTCTTCCAGCGCCGCAGCTCGAGGCCGAAGGCCACGTTCTGGCGCACGGTTCGGTGCTTGAACAGGGCGAAGTGCTGAAACACAAAGCCCACCTGCCGGTCCTGCACGGAGCGCTCGGTGGCCTCCTCGCCGGTGATCCAGATGCGGCCGCTGTCGCTGTCCTCAAGGCCGGCGATCAGGCGCAGCAGGGTGCTCTTGCCCGAACCCGAGGGGCCCAGCAGCGCCACCAGGGAGCCGGTCTCCACGTCGACGCTGACATTGTCGACGGCGCGGAAGTCACCGAAATTCTTGCTGACGTTGGCGACGCGGATACCCATCGGCTCTGATCGTTTGACCCATTCTGATCACCGGCATGAATCGCTCGCCGGTCACCGGCATTAAATACGGAAGGACGCTGTGGAACCGGCCAATATGCCGTATCCTGATGGTACCGTCAGGCTTCCAGCTCGCGTTCTGCCATGGCCGTTGCACAGCCTCGCCTGCCGGGTCGGTTCCAGTTGCGCTTGCCCAGTTGGCCGTGGCGTTTCACCTGGGCCTACCTGGTGCTGGTGCTGTTCCTGCCCCTGGCCGGCATGTTGCTCAGGGCCGCCGGCGTCGGTCCCCAGGCCTTCTGGGAGATGGCCACCACCCCGGAAGCCCTCGCCGCCTACAGGGTGAGTTTCGGTGTGGCGGCTCTGGCCAGCCTCGTCAATGGCGTCTTCGGCCTGCTGGTGGCCTGGGCCCTGATCCGCAGCCGCTTCCGCGGCCAGCGTCTGCTCGATTCCCTGATCGACCTGCCCTTCGCCCTGCCCACCGCCGTGGCGGGCCTGGCTCTGTCGTTCGTCTATGGACCGGAGGGCTGGCTGGGCAAGCCGCTGATGCAGCTCTTCGGCCTCAAGGTGTCCTTCACCGTGGTCGGGGTGGGCGTGGCGATGGTGTTCATCTCCCTGCCCTTCGTGGTGCGCACCGTCGAGCCGGTGCTGCGTTCCCTCGAGAAGGAGCAGGAGGAGGCCTCCTGGTGCCTGGGGGCCAGTCCGATGCAGACCTTCTTCCGGGTGGTTCTGCCCCAGCTGATGCCCGCCATCCTCGGCGGCGTGGCCCAGGGCTATAGCCGGGCTGTGGGGGAGTACGGCTCAGTGGTGATGATTTCCAGCAACGTTCCCTTCCGTGATCTGATCACCCCCACCCTGATCGTGCAGAAGCTGGAGGAATACGACTTCGAGGCCGCCACCGTGATCGGCAGCGTCATGCTGATCTTTTCGCTGATCAGCCTGCTGCTGATCAATCTGCTGCAGGTCTGGGGGCAGCGTTACCAGGGCTCCGAGGCCAACAACTAAAGGCCCACCAGCGTCGTTCACCTGATCAGCGGCCGCTGTGCCGCCGGCACGTTCAGAAGGGTTGAGCCGCCGGTCTCGGCCAGTCCTGCCCTTCTGCATCCACCTCAGCTTTCAGCCAACCGCAGCCTTCTCTCCACGTCAGCCATGGCCTTCACGATCCCGCCGCTATGCGATATCAAGCCCCCCCGCTGGGTGAAGCCTTCGTTCAACTTCAGCGATGGCAATTGGCTGCCCGAGCTGATTCCGATCGTCGCCTGCCTCTACGTGGGTGTGGTGATTCTGGTGCCGGCCCTGGCGGTGGTGGTGCAGGCCTTCGCCAAGGGGTGGGTGGTCTTCCTGGCCAATTTCCAGTCCGAGGAGCTGCTCTCGGCGCTGAAGCTCACCTTGATCGTCACCGCCATCGCCGTGCCCTGCAACACCGTGTTCGGCCTGGCGGCGGCCACGGCGATCGCCCGGCGGCGCTTCCGCGGCAAGGCCCTGCTGCTCAGCATCATCGATCTGCCGTTCTCGATCTCACCGGTGGTGGTCGGTCTGATGCTGGTGTTGCTCTACAGCCCCAGCCACGGGCTGCTGGCGCCGGTGATCAACAGTCTCGGCTGGAAAATCATCTTTTCCTGGCCGGGCATTGTGCTGGCCACGATCATCGTCACCTTCCCGTTCATGGCCCGGGAGGTGATTCCGCTGCTGGAGGAGGAGGGTTGGGAGCAGGAGGAGGCCGCCAAGACCCTCGGGGCCACCGACTGGCAGGTGTTCTGGAAGGTCACCCTGCCCTCGGTGCGCTGGGCGGCGCTCTACGGCCTGATCCTCACCACGGCCCGGGCCCTGGGTGAGTTCGGTGCCGTCTCGGTGGTCAGCGGCAACATCCGCGGCGAAACCCAGACCCTGCCGCTGTTTGTCGAAGATGCCTACAAGCAGTATCAGACCGAGCTCGCCTTCGGGGCGGCGATGGTGCTCGGCGGGGTGGCGATCGTGTCGCTGCTGCTCAAAGTGCTGGTCGAGCAATTGATGGAGCACGATAAAAAAATGGCCCGACTCGATCAGGAAGGCTGAAGGGCCCGGAGGGCTTGCTGCTGACAGCCCCGGGCTCAGCTAGGGCCGGCGGATCGCCAGCGCTCTGCCGGCGATCCAGGTGCGCTGCCGGGCGATCCAGTCGCCCCGGCCGGCTTTGATGCAGTCCGCATTCAGCCCTATCGAGATTCTGGTGCCGTGATGTCCTGGCCCCATTGGCGCCCGACGAACCGCATGGTCCCGACGCCGATCGGCTGAGGCGGGACTGGTCTGAATGTCATGCCTGACAAGACGCTTCAGAATCACTCATCCACCGCGGCCAGCACACGCAAGCCGCCACGACCATAGATCTCGTGCTCAGGTGTTGGCATTGGTTTGGCGGCACACGATTGAGATCGTCTTCAACGCCGTCGCTCGAGTCTGGTGTCGCTCTTCAGCAAGGACTTGAGATCGAAGCATTGCCTGCTCTCGCCGTCCATCACCAGTGGCAGGTGACCATTCCATTTTTCGATCGCCTGCCGTTCCAGCAGCGCCGGCGTCAGTCCAGCCTGCAGCAATTGCTGGGACCTGGCTTCCCCCTCCGCCTGGAACACCCGCGCTTCGGCCTGGCGGCGCGCATTGGCTGCCTCGAACTGGGCCCGCCGGCCATCCTGTTCGGCCACCTGTCTGGCCTCCACGGCCCGACGAAAACGATCGCAGAAATCCAATTGGAGCAGGTCGATGCCATCGAGGCTGAGGTGGTAGCCCGCCAGCTGTTCGCCCAGCTGCTCGGCCGTCACCGTCGAGGCCACCGCCTTGAGCCCATCCTCGAGCGAGGGTTCGATCATGTGGGCGACGATGGCGGCAGGTTCACCGAGTTGCTGGTCCATCGCAGGCACCTGGCTGGGGTCGATGCTGAGTGATCCCCTGCTGCTGGCCTTGCTGCTGGCCCTGGCGGTGTTGGTGGCGTTCTGGCGGCGCCGCCTGCCCCTGGAGCTGGTGGCGCTGGCTCTGGTGATCGCCGCCGCCCTGGCCGGCTGGCTCACGCCCCAGCAAGCCCTGGCCGGTTTCGGCAATCCGGCCACCCTGGCCGTGGTGGCGATGTTCGTGATCAGTGCGGCGGTGGTGCGCACCGGTGCCCTGGAGCCGATCGAGCGTTGGCTGGCGGGCTTTGCAGGCGCGGATCTGTCCCAGCAGTTGCTGTTGCTCGCCGTGGTGGTCGGCCCCTTGAGTGCGGTGCTCAGCAACACGGCCGTGGTGGCGATGTTCATCCCGGTGGTGGAGCGCTGGTGCCGGCGGCTCGGGGTCTCCCCATCGCGTCTGCTGATGCCCCTCTCCTTCCTGACCGTGTTGGCGGGCATGGGCACGGCCCTGGGTACCTCCACCACCCTGGTGGCCAGCGGCCTGTCCGAAGAGCTGGGTTTCGGCAGTTTCCGCCTGCTGCAGTTCACGCCCATGGCCCTGGTCACCTACGCGCTGGGGGTGCTGGTGCTGGTGCTGGTGGCGCCGCGGCTGCTGCCCAGCCAGCCGCCCCTGCCCCTGGCTGAGGCCCTCGAGAGCGATGACCGCAGCCGCGACGATCTGCGCGAATTGCAGGTGGCCGACGCTTCGCCATTGCTGGGTTGCAGCCTGGATGCCTCGTTGCTGCAGCACCGTTTCGACGTGCGGGTGCTCGCCCTGATTCAGGCGGGCGAATGGCTGTCGTTGCCCCTGGGGGAGCGGCGGCTGCAGCCGGGCGATGTGCTGGTGGTCCAGGGCCGGCGGCAGCGGCTGCTGGCCCTGGCCGAGGCCCAGGGTCTGACGCTGCTGCCTGAGGTCAGCATCAACCTGCGGGCCGGCGATGACCAGACGCCAGTGGCACTGGCGCCGGAGGCGCAGGCTCCAGCGGGCCAGGCCCCAGCGGGCCAGGCCCCAGAGGGGCAGGCGCCGGAGATCGGTCGGCTGGATCTGGCGATCGCCGAGGTGATCGTGCCGGCGGGTTCGCCCCTGATCGGCCAGAGCCTGCGGGAACTGCGCTTCGCCCAGCGTTACAACGCCATGGTGCTGGCGATCCGGCGGGGTGAGGCGCTGCTGCGCGATCGCCTCGGCCAGGTCGAACTGCGCCTCGGCGATGCCCTGCTGCTCCAGGCTCCCGGGGCTGCGCTCAAGGCCCTGCAGGTCAGCGGCGATCTGTTGCTGGCCGAGCGGGCCGTGGCCCCCACCGACCGCCGCGACCGGCTGCCCTGGGCCGTGGCTCTGACCCTGGCCGTGATGGTGCTGTCCTTCTGGCGCAGTGACGCCCTGGCGATCTGGGCCCTGCTCGCCGTCGTGGGTCTGGTGGCCTTCCGGGTGCTGACCCCCCAGGAGGTCTATGGCGCCATCCGCTGGGATGTGGTGGTGCTGCTCGGCTCCCTGCTGCCCCTGGCCCAGTTGCTGGGCCGCTCCGGCGCCGAAGCGCTGCTGGTGGAAGGGCTGGCGACGCGGTTGGCAGCCTGGCCTCCCTACGGGGTGCTGCTCGGCCTCTATCTGGTCACCGCCCTGGCGACGGAGCTGGTGTCCAACCAGGCGGCCGTGACCCTGATGCTGCCCCTGGGGGTGGCGATCAGCCAGGGGGTGGGGGTGAGTGCCGGTGCGGCGATGGCGGTGATCACCTTCGCGGCGTCCCACAGTTTTCTGACCCCGATCGGCTACCAGACCAACACGATGGTCTATGCCCTGGGCAACTACTCGTTTCTCGATTTCCTGCGGCTGGGCCTGCCGCTGACCCTGGCCCTGAGCCTGGTCACCCCCGCCCTGGCCCTGGGCTTGTCGCTGTAAATACACTGTGCCGATCTGGATGGTGAAAGCACAGCCAGCGTCACCGCTCCCAGCTGCTCCAGGCCTTTGAGGAGGTGATCCGGGGTTCGGGGCTGGTCCTCAGCCCCGCCTGAATGGACAGCCTGTCTGGCCGCTCTGTCTAGCCACACTGTCTAGCCGCGCTGTCTGGCCGGACGGCCGGACGGATCGATTCGGGGTCAGGGTCAGTCGAAGCTGCGCACGGCCCGGGGCCGCAGATGCAGGCGGGAGCCATGGGTCAGGTTGTTGTCGATGGCGTTGAAGCGCTCGCGGGGCACCTGGGCGCAGATCAGCTGGCCGTTGTCGAGCAGCAGCTCGGCATGGACGTCCTTGCCCAGGTGAATCAGGCGTTTGAGCACGGCCGGAAAGCTGCGCTCCAGCGGTTCATCGAACAGATCGAGATCGTGGGGCCGGATGAACAGCTCCCGCTCCAGCGGGATCAATTCCCTGGGCTTGCCCTGTTCCCTGCCATTGGTGTCGGCCGCGGCAGCCTTGCCGCCAGGGCTCTCGCGAGCGTCGCCGGCCTCAAGCACCCTGGCCCCGGCTGCCCCCAGGCTGGCGCAGGAGAGCACATTCACCTCCCCCACAAACCGCATCACAAACGGACTGGCCGGCTCGTCGTAGATCTCGGCGGGGCTGCCGATCTGCTCGATGCGCCCCTGGTTCATCACCACGATCGTGTTGGCCACCTCCATCGCCTCCTCCTGGTCGTGGGTGACGATCACGGTGGTGACGCCGGTCTGCTCCTGGAGACTGCGCAGCCAGGCCCGCAGTTCCTTGCGCACCTTGGCATCGAGGGCGCTGAACGGTTCATCGAGCAGCAGCACCTGGGGTTGCACCGCCAGGGCCCGCGCCAGGGAAACCCGCTGCCTCTGGCCGCCGGAGAGCTGGGAGGGATAGCGATTGCCGTAGCCCCCCAGCTGCACCAGGTTGAGCAGATCTTCCACCCGATGCTGGATCTTCGGCTTCGACCACTGGCGCAGCTCCAGGCCGAAGGCGAGGTTCTGGCGCACGGTGCGGTGCTTGAACAGGGCGAAGTGCTGGAAGACGAAGCCCACATGGCGCTCCTGCACCGACATGGCGGTGGCTTCCTTGCCGTTGATGTAGACGTGGCCGGCATCAACGCTCTCCAGCCCGGCGATCAGGCGCAGCAGGGTGCTCTTGCCGCAACCGGAAGGCCCCAGCAGGGCCAGCAGCGAACCCGTTTCGACATCAAGGCTGAGATCGTCGACGGCTTTGAAGTCGCCGAACTGCTTGCTCACATGGCTGACTCGGATTCCCATGGCAGTTGATCAGCGATTCGGCTGGGGGGTGAAGCGCAGATAGGGACGCACCTCGGTGACGCCTTTGGGGAAGCGGACCTTGGCGTCCTCGGTCGAGATCGAGGGAACCACCACCACGTCGTCGCCGTCCTTCCAGTTCACCGGCGTGGCCACCTGGTGGTATTCGGTGAGCTGCAGGGAGTCGATCACCCGCAGGATTTCAGCGAAGTTGCGGCCGGTGCTGGCTGGATAGGTGATCTGCAGGCGCAGTTTCTTGTTGGGATCGATGATCAGCACCGAGCGCACCGTCAGGGTGCTGCTGGCATTGGGATGGATGAAGCCGTACAGCTCGCTCACCCGCCGGTCGGCATCGGCCAGGATCGGATAGTCGACTGTGGTGTACTGGGTTTCGTTGATGTCGCCGATCCAGCCCCGATGGCTCTCGGCCGAATCCACGCTCAGGGCGATTGTCTTGACGTTGCGCTTCTCCCATTCGGGGCGCAGCCGGGCCACTTCCCCCAGCTCCGTGGTGCACACCGGCGTGTAGTCGGCGGGGTGGGAGAAGAGCACCACCCAGCTGTCAGCGGCGAACTCGTAGAAGTTGATCGGGCCGAGCTGGGACTCCTGGCTGAAATCGGGAACGACATCACCGAGCTGCAGGGTCATGGGAGCTGGAGCGTGGAAGGGATGGCCCCACCCTCAGGCCGCCGCCCCCGGCAGGATGTGGCCGCTGCCAGCTGGGCATGTTCCTGGTGATACAACGCCGCTCAGACCCGGTACTGGGCATCCACCCAGCAGCGCGGCAGGGCTTCACCGGAGGGGAAGCTGAGCTCGGCCTTGTCGAAGTGGTGCGGATCCTGCAGTTCCTCGCCGTTGTGCATGCGGGCCTTGACCGCGGGGGCGAACGGATCAAACAGCTGCTTGAGATCGAGCACCTCCACCACAGCCCCCTCGCTTTCGTGCTGATGCAGGGTCAGAAACATGGTGGTGCTCCGCGGCGGGATGGTTGCAGTCTGGGGCCGTTGCGAGCAACTGGATCGCTTGGCTGCACAGGCCTTCACCCTGTCCGGGGCAGCCCCGAGCCCCAGGCCCCGCCGGGGCCGGTTTCGGTGACAGTTCGCCAGCGGATGGACACCGGCGCTGACGGCCAGGGGCTGCGGGTGTAGATCCAGGGAATCCAGATCAACGTTTGCACCGTCAAAGGCGCCATGGCCCATCACCAGATCCTGATTGTCGGCGGCGGCGCCGCGGGGCTCACGGCAGCCAGCCAGCTGAAGCGGGCCCGGCCCCAGCTGCAGATCGCCGTCCTCGAGCCGGCGAGCGATCACTACTACCAACCCGGCTGGACCCTGGTGGGAGCCGGTGTCTTCAGCCTCGAGCAGACCCGCCGCGACGAAGCGTCCCTGATCCCTGCCGGGGTGCACTGGATCCGGGAGGGGGCCGCGGCTTTTGATCCGGCGGCCAACACGGTCACCACCAGTGGCGGCAGCAGCCTCAGCTACGACGTGCTGATCGTGGCCACGGGCATCAAGCTCTGCTGGGATCAGATCAAGGGCCTGCCTGAAGCCCTCGGCAGCCAGGGCATCACCAGCAATTACCGCAAGGATCTGCTCGATTACACCTGGAAGACGATCCAGGCGTTCCAGGGGGGCAACGCCCTGTTCACCTTCCCGCAGACGCCGATCAAGTGCGCCGGGGCGCCGCAGAAAATTATGTACCTGGCGGACGATGTCTTCCAGCGCTCCGCCGCCGTCGCCGCCCGCACCACCGTCACCTATTGCACGGCCACGCCGGGGATCTTTGCGATCCCCACCTTCGCCGAGCCGCTGAAAAAGGTGGTGGCCCGCCGCGGCATCCAGACCCGCTTCCTGCACACCCTCAAGGAGATCCGGCCGACCAGCAAGGAGGCCGTCTTCGATGTCAAAGACGGCGACAGCAGCCGTGAGGAGGTGATCCCCTTCGCGATGATCCACGTCACGCCGCCGATGGCCGCTCCCGATGTGGTGGCCACCAGTCCCCTGGCGGCGCAGGGGCCAGGCGGCTGGGTGGAGGTCGACAAGTTCAGCACCCAGCATGTGCGCTATCCGAATGTCTTCTCCCTGGGCGATGTCTCCTCGCTGCCCAACTCCAAGACGGCGGCGGCGATCCGCGGCCAGGCGCCGGTGCTGGTGGCCAATCTGCTGGCTTTCCTCGATGGCCAGCCTCTGACTGCCCGCTACGACGGCTATGCCTGCTGTCCGCTGATCACAGGCTACGGCCGCGCGATCATGGCGGAGTTCAACTATGACGGCCAGCCGATGCCGTCGTAG
>Ga0194063_10000945_pt1 | contig 19889 bp, 18 predicted proteins | sample SepL3720m_MetaG_FD_155459 | JGI IMG/M metagenome (GOLD analysis project Ga0194063, IMG submission 155459) | Anoxic zone freshwater microbial communities from boreal shield lake in IISD Experimental Lakes Area, Ontario, Canada - Sep2016-L373-20m | ecosystem: Environmental > Aquatic > Freshwater... | reverse complement strand
GGGATCGAGATATCCTTTGGAAGGGGAAGAACGCCCTCTAGTACCGTAGCCGTGGGTTTGGGCCACCCTACCGTATAATCGCCCTGCAAACAATCAAGAGGAACGGCGTCGATGGTATATCCGGATTGCCATGCTGATTCGGTGCTCATCCGGATGGCGAGTCCACCGCCAAGCTTAATGCTCGTCGTACCCGGCTTCATCGGGTACGACGCAGCGAAGTTGACATTGACTGAGACGTGGTATTCGCCCGGTGTCCAGGGATTGTTGTTTGGCGTGCCTGACAAGCTACCCATTCTGAGCATGGGAGCGTCCCCGTGCGGAATGGTAACCGGCCCCGTGCCCATATATACACCATTATTACTTAAAGCAAAGGGATGATATAGCATCGCCCTAGCCTGATCCGGATCTGGAAGAGTTGGGTCATTGCCTAAAAAATCAATGCCGGCGCTGTCCCCATTCTGGTCAAAGACCCGGAGCATGTTGTCCATCCAAAATCCTCCAAGCGGCGAAGGGGTAGCCCCGGTGGAGTCACTGTTAAAAGTTAGGCTTCGTGGTGCATCCTGAATATTGAGGATGCGGCACGGGGTGTTGTCACCTCCGCCGAATCCCCACGCAGTAAATCTGTTCACCGGGATCGGTGCGGAGAATTGCTTGGGCAGATAAGTTTCAATTAGAATCTTCATGCTGAACGTCGGCGGAGAGCCGGCCATCGTTGTGATCTGGATGAGGATTTCGTTGATTCGCGGAGCCATCGCGAGTCCACGAACCAGCTTTCCGCTCAGAAATCCCTTCTTCATGATATTCGGAGTCGAGTAAGCGCGGCATTGATCGGTGAAGGCGCCTTTTTCGATGAAGGAGAGGATCTGGAGCGCGATGGAATCGATCTGGCGGTCAGTGTATTTTGAGGCGAAGCCGCCCGCGCCGCCGCCGGGAAAGATCGGCCACTTAATCGCATGGCCCTGGCTGTCAAATCCTTTGAGATAACGTGCGATGCGCATGCCCAGCGCATAATCATCGCTTCCAGGAAGAAATGTCTCGTTCCGGTTCCTCCAATATCCATCGCCACTGGCCACCCCGGGATTGCAAACTGGTGGGATCATCGCCAAGCCGAAATACTGCGGGAGTGGAGAGGATACTGCGCCCCCCCCGGCGGTGGCCGGAGCCGTAAATTTTGGCAGCTGACTGGATAGCGGATAAAGCGAGCTCATCGGCAGGCCCAGTCCCATGGCGGGCGAAGTGCTGTTGAAGATGTCTCTGGACATGGTCTGTCCATCGAAGGTGCCAAACGGGCCCAACATCGCATTGAGCACGGCGCCCGTGGAATAAGTGAGGGCAAGGAAGAGGCTAATTTTTGGCTCGCCAAAAATATTCAGATCCGGGCTGCGGCTGTAAGCAGTCAGGTTGAAATTATTATCCGCGACAACATCCGATGTGACGCCGGGGACTTGGAGTATTTCGGAGGGATCGTTGAATGCACGCGGGTTGGTATTGCTCGTAAATCGCGTCCCGGCTTGGCCGGCGATGGCTTGGGCGATAGCATCGGAAATGTTCGTGGTTCCACCCGTCTTCAGTGCCGTGAGGTTGACCTCCGTGGGGGTGCCGGGTCCGAAGCTGGCGTCGGTATATTTTGCGGTGCCATCCGCCGTGTTGACATTTAGCTTTGCGGTCTCGTCATCTACCCAGAAAGCATAGCGACCCACGATCCGGTTGGTCGTCGATGCCGGAGCGGAGGGATCTTGCAGGACGGTCTCCCAACTTACAGGCATCACGGGGGTTGCGTTGGTCCTGACTGAGTTCGCCGAGGCAATGGGGGCAATCCCGCCAAACCCCGCCTGGTTGAGATTCACCGTGGACCCGATGTCATTGGTAGAATAGAGAAACCGGCTCGACGCGGCATCCACAGTCCCATCGGCCTGGAAAACCGTAATCTTCCCTGGCTGGGAAGCCCAAATCTTTCCCGTTTGGCTTCCTGCCTCGCACGCCTGTCGAATCAAGGCCGTGGCGTTGTCGGCACCCATCATCGCAATCGATTTTGCACGACGGGTTTCAAAGTAGCTGTTCGCGGAGATCCGCTCGGTCCGTGAGATCGCCATGATCCCTAAGGTCAGGATCGTCACGAGCACGAGAATAGACAGGGTGATCACCAGCGCTGAGGCCGGTTCCCCCCGGTTCGTCCTGCAGAAATTCAAACCTGATTTTTTTAACATATTACATCCCGCCTGATGGCAAATAAACCCGAGTGGAAAAAATCTTCGCCCCTGCTTTGATTTCCTTGGGGAGCTGGTTAACAAAATAGCGCACGCTGCCCACCGTACTTTCATCCTTGTCAAAATCCGCAGGGGTTGTTTGCGTGTAAGTGGGCGGTGTCTGAATTTTTGCAAGAGTCCTCGAATCGACAACCACGAGCGAAATCTCGACGCTCGGCGGGTAGGCCGGTCCCGGGTGAACTTGGCCGGTCGCTGGGCTCCGGTATCCTTGTCGTGAGTCGAAACCATAATTCAAGGTCGTGCCGGCCGCATTTTTCGTGATCGGCTGGCCGTCCGTATCAAGAAATCGGATCCACAGGCCGATCACGTTATCGCCCATCCAACCGAGGTAAGCCGGAGCCGTCGCCGGAGCCACTGTCGGCAGAACTGAGAGCCAGTTTTGTGCCTCTGTGCCAGTCTGGTTATAAATCTGGAAGTCGGCGGCATCCGACGGGCCGACGAAAAACCGGCAGAGGATCGGCTTGGCGTGCCCAGGATGGCTGGAGGTATCCCAGCGGATAAAATACCCCACGGAGGCGATGTTCCCCTTGGAAGTGTTTTGAGCCACAGGCACCTGCCAAAATAGGGCGTGAGGATAAAGGTTGTCACTGGGGATCACGGTGTCGTTGTCGGAATTCGATGACAGGCTGGCGATCATTTGCAAATTGGCATTCGCCTGTGCCGCTGTGGGCATGGGAAGCGGCTTTTTGACCGCCTGAAGCTCACGGGCCATGTATTGCAGAAGGACGCGCGCTGCAGAGCGTTGCTGGTTGTTTGACGAGACATCCTTCCAGATATTGCTTGCCTGGCTCGCGAACGACGCGAGCAGCACGACAATGATGGATAGAACCGCTGTGGCCACGAGCACTTCCAGTAATGTAAAAGCCCTCTTAGTCATGGTGCGCTAGTCGCAATTTGCCAAGCTCACGGGAACAATTCGTTGCTGGCGGTTCGGGCTGGGTATCCCGAGGGGCCAGACAAACTTCAGCTGGTACACCATAAAATTCGTAGTTGTTTGAAAGAGGACTGGGGGATGCCTCGTCACGGTGCAGGCATATAGCGAATTGGGGTTGTTGGTTGGCAAGGGAACTCCGCTGGCATCGGTTTGGAGACAGCCGGTCGAGTCGAAGAAAAAATCCGGCGTCGAGTCCCCAGGCGCGTAGTTTGCATTGTTCAAAGCGTTGGAAAATCCCTCGGTTCGCAAAAGTTGCTGAGCCGTCTCCGCGCAAAAAGCCAAGTTCGTATCCTCGCCAGACTCGCGACTGCTCCTCAACCCAGTCGCAAGCAACCCAACCAGCGAGATGAGCACAAAGGAAACCAAGCCGAGGGCGATGACAACCTCGACCAGGCTGAACGCGGATTTTCTCCAGAATGTCTGAGCCAAAAGCCGGCAGCCAGATTCGCCTATCGTTCTCTGGAGCATTTCCATATGTTCGCCAAGGCGCTCAGGGGCGCGTGATCTTCACTAATCCTGTGGCTTGGCTGAGCGCGATTTCAAAGAAGTTCACCGATTTCCCCCCCTGTTGTCGGCTCGTGTATTTCAGCGTGCCTCCTTCGCGAACTCCCTCGACAAGACGCATCACAACTGGGTTGGGCAGAGAGCCGGCTGCATCTTGATAAAGACTTCCGTCGGGCAGGAATACCACATAGCCGTATTTATCGCGAGGAGCATAATTCTTCCCCCCATAGGAGAGCACAGGAAGTGAGGGATCAACGATTGGTGACTTGAATGGCAAAAAAGCATCAAGCCCGCTTGCGTCATCCGCAAGCACTCCTTGAGGAAGATTTTCCCATTTGGAAATTTGCGCCCATGCCCCCGCGCCCGTCATCGTGTCCACCTTGTATCCCACCACGGCAAAAATCCGACGGCCCACATCATCACCATCCGTTATCATGACCAACGCCGTCGGCTGCCGCTTGAGGATTGCAGCCTCCCTCGCCTGCTCCATCAGTCCCGCAATTCGTCCACCCGACGTAGAGAGTTGAGCCCCGCCGCTCTTCAGTAACAAGCCAGCCAACGAGGATAGCAAGGCGATGATCGAAATCACGACCAGCAACTCGATCAAGGAGAATGCGGCATGGGTCACTGATGGGCGGCAAGTCATGGGGAGTTTTGCATGTGGAACATCAGAATCACTCGTTACGTTCGTAAAATACGACTGGAATGGCGCTGGGGGATAATTTAAAGTCCGACTGGATGAACTGTGCCTTAGAGCTTTTTCTTCGGCGGAAGAGCAGGATCGTTATCGCTACGAGAGCGAGGAGCGCCAAGGCGGAGGGTTCTGGCACGGCGCCAATTGTGAGGGCTTTGCCTGTATTGTCATACGTGTAGTTGAAGAGGCCATCGGTCCCGGTGAGCCCGGCGAAGACGTAGGAATTGACAGTAAGTTGCCCAAACGTACTGGCAAACGAACCGCTACCGGCAGTCAGCAGGTAAGTTCCAGCAGTGATGGTCGTCAGATCCATCGTCAGGCGACCGCTTCCATTGAGGGTCGTGTTTAAGGTAATCAGTGTTTGCGAGCCTCCGGCAATGTCCGCCGTAAGCGTCAGTGCGGTTGGGGTAAACCCGCCTCCCGATCCGCTCAACGTGGCTCCCATCGTCAACGCTAAAGAGCCGCATGTGACGGCGGTGGCGTTATTGTTTGTCAACGTTGCCCCGCTTGCCACCGTAAGCACGCTTGAGGAGTTGATGCTCCCGGTGCCCGAGAGGATAAGCGTACCAGCAAAAACTGTCGTCGCGCCGTTGTAGGTGTTGTTGCCTCCGAGGGTGAGATTGCCTGCTCCGGCCTTGGTCAAACCTCCGTTGGATATCACTCCGGAAAAATCAAGGATGTTTTCGGCGCCGCTATAAGTGCCCATCGTGCCCACCGTGATTGTCCTGTTCCCGCCCGTGAGGCTCATGTTTCCGGAATATGTCACATGCGCGTACCCGGAGGCAGAAGTATTGATCTGTGAAGTGGTGAAGTCCGCTCCCACGGAAATCGGATTGGCGATCGTGCTGGTGGTGTTTGCTGTGGCGCCGTTGGACATCAGAGTGCCGCCATTGATGGTCAATGTGCCATTTATCCCGAAAGCATTCGTGTTGCTGCCGAACGCTAATGTTCCCGCATTCAACGTCACCCCGCCGGTGAACGTGCTGCCGGCGCCTTTGAACAGCCACGTGGCTGCTCCATCCTTGACGATGGCCAATTTGCCGCCCAAACCTCCATCCCCGACAGCGCTAGCAAACTGGTTGAAAGTGAAGTTCGTATAGTTCCCGCTGTTCGAGCCATTCAGCGTGAGAATGGTGGTATGCCCCGCCGTGGATACCCCCGACACGGTTCCGCCGAAGCTAAGCTGGTTGCTGGCCGTAAGCGAATTGTTGGTGAAGGTCGCAGCCCCACCGTCTCCCTCAATCACAACCCCCAAGTTGAGGCCTGTTTGATGCGCGCCATCGGTCGCGGTATTCTGGATAAAACCCCCATTTGATATTAACAGAGCGCCGCCGTTGAAGACATACCTGTTCGCGGAGGTATTGGAGAATGTCATCCCGCCGATGTTGCGGTTTACATCCACAGTGACAATTCTTTGAGCCGTGAGGGTGAATCCAAACGTGGCAATGTCCGTGCTGTTCGTGGTGCCCGTGGAACCAGGCACCACAGATCCTAGCCACGGCGGATCGCCGGCCGTGGCCCAACTGCCCGCTGCATCGACGTTCCAGAAACCGTTTGCGGCCCGTGTCTGTTGAGATGTGAATGCGAGTATCGAGGAAAGCGCCAGAGCGAAAACACAGGAACCGGAGATCCAGCGAATGTGTCCGAAGGTTCTTTTCATAATAGTAGTTTTCATAAAAGTAGTCATTAGATTTTGAGGGTGCTTTTGGAACCGATGTCCGCCTTGCAGTGGATATAGCAAGGCGCACGGTTCGCGCTCTATGCAGACTACTCGTGTATATACTCCCCGGCGAGCAGAATTTAGCGCTATGACCATGTCCGAAAATGCAATGCGGGAAAGCATAGCACTCAGACCCGTTCCGGAAAAATAATTAGGCATAAGAATGGACAAAATGCAGCACGAATTGAGCAGGAAACCGGATCCAGTCGTTGTAGATCTGGATGACTTCTTCAAGTTGAAGAAAAAGAGGCTTGCTTTTTATTGTCGCCATTTCAATATGGTTTATTGAAGATCTTTGAACCAGATCACGTAAAAAATGCAATAACTATTTTCAATGAAGTTTCCGCTCCATCGGAAATCCTGCCATTCGAGCCAATTCCTTGGCGGGCACAATTTGGCTGGCAGCGCACGGAGACCAACTTGTTCGTTCATTTTTCTATCAACACGTTCACTGGTCGCGAGTGGGGTGACGGGACCGAGTCGCCCGAGATTTTTCATCCGACCCAACTCGACTGCCGGAAGTGGGCGCATGCGGCTCGCGAGGCGGGCCTGAAAATTGGCGTCCTCACTACAAAACACCACGACAACTTCTGCCTGTGGCCGATCGCGACAACCGATCACTCGGTCAAATCATCTCCTTGGCGCGGGGGAAACGGCGATTTAGTGCGCGTGTTTGTGGATGCCTTTCGCGCGGAAGGCCTGAAAGTAGGATTGTATCTCTCGCCTTGGGATCGCCATGGGGGAGGCTATGGCGACTCGCCGCGCTACAATGATTTTTACTGCGCCCAGCTGACCGAGCTGCTCACAAACTATGGAGAATTGCACGAGGTGTGGTTCGACGGGGCATGCGCCGAGGGCCCAAACGGACGGAAGCAGGAATACGACTGGGAGCGGTTTTTTCGCACAATTTTGCCCGTGCAGCAACCGCCCACGCAAGCAACGAGCATCTCGATCCTCTTGCTTCAAACCTTATCGACGGATGTGAGGACACTTTTTGGGCCGCGCAAGATCTCGCGACCCAGGCGATGGTCGAGCTGGAACTACCGCAGAAAGAGAGGATCAGTGTCATAACGTTGCAGGAACCGGTGCAAAACGGCCAGCGCGTCGCTGCATATCAGGTAGAGGTCGAGGATTCGGGCACTTGGAGGACAATCGTACAAGGCACAACCATCGGGTACAAAAACTCGACCGCTTCGAACCCGTGGAAACCTGTCGGCTGCGCCTGCATATCGACAAAGCGCTTGCAACGGTCGCGCTGGCGAGCGTGGGGATTTACTGACCGCGCCGCCAGCGGGCGAAGTGGCGCAAATGGCAGGATCTCCGATGGAGCGGAAACTTCATTGAAAATAGTTATTGCACTCTTTGCGTGATCTGCAACAGTGGTCTTACGTAAGCCTCCATGAAATGCCCCCCGATTAAAAGCAAGCCTCTTTTTCTTCAATTTGAAGAATTCATGCAGAGCAAGCTTGCCTCCGGCGCATGGCAGGTTGGCAGCACTGAATGGCGGCGGGGGAATTTTTCACTGGAGACATCGTCTAGCAAACAGCCGACTCAGTAAAAATCTCACTTTATGGCAATGAGTTTTAATCGGAACCTGATGCTTCAGCAAACGGGACATTCGCGATTCCGTTATGGTCAGGCAAACCGATCGAAACTCAAGCGTGAGGGCCTATCAAGGTGCGGGCGCAAAAAGTCCGCATTGCCAAAACGAATAACATGGAACCAACGGGTTGCGAAACATTTCCAACGACTTACGAGCGAGCTTTTCGATATGCGGGACTTTTCGCGCCCGCATCTATCAACATCACCGGATCGATCCATTATTATCCTATGACTCCCAATATAAAAATGACTGGCCCATGGTGGACAAACGACGATGTCGTGAACCCGGAGGAGGAGCATCCGCCAGAGGAAGCACTTTTCCGCGCCGAGTTCAACGGTGTCGGCGAGGCGCATTTTCAAATTGCCGCGCAGAATTTTTACCAATGCTGGCTGAACGGCCACTGGCTGGGCTACGGGCCGGTGCGTGCGCCGCACGGTCGGCTCACCGTGGATGAGTGGGTGCTCCCTGCCGAGTGGTGCCAGGAGCACAATACGCTTTCAATCCAGGTCTTTTGGGAGGGCATCTTTGTATTCGATCATGTAAGAGGGGCTCCTGGACTTTGGGTGGCGGTCGAGCGGGAAGGTGCTGAAGTGCCGTTGGAATTCTTGGTGACGCCCAAGACGGGCCGGAGCGCGACCCACCGCTCCTCGCACCAGCGCGGATGGGTCGAGGAGATCGATGCTCGCCAGCGCGCTGCCGGCTGGCCTTGCGGGACGTGGAACGCATCGGAGTGGAGCAAGCCAGTGCTAAGGAAATGCGACCCGGCTGTCGTGCTGGAAGCGCGCGATATCGCCCCCTATGCAACGCAGGTGCGGCGGGCGCAGTCGGTGACGTTTTCCGGCGCTTGTGATTTGGCAAAGGGTACACCCCATCGGCAGTTCTACTATGCGTCGATGCCCCTTTATGGCGAGCCGGAGGACAGCCCTTCGCGCCAGCTTCAGTCTGAGGCCTTGTTGCCGAGCGGAGCAACCGACAAGAACCTCTCGGCCCTCACAGCCAGCGGGGAAGGTTGTGCCGTGCTGGGAGTTGATCCTGACGGACGGGACCGTACGGTGCAGTTGGATTTCGGACAGGAAACAGCTGGGTTGCTGGAGCTGGAGATCGAGGCCCCCGCGGGCACGGTGATCGATATCGGCTGGAGCGAAGGCGTGTGGCAGGAGGCGCTCATGGGCTGCTGGGCGCGATCGCCGCATCCCGATGGAGCGGTGGCCCCTCGGGAGTTAAACGATGCCCGACAGTCCGTGCGCTATGTCTGTTCAGGAAACGGGATCGAGCGTTATACGAACATCTATCTTGCGGCCTTCCGGCATCTGCGAATGACCTTCCGCTGTCTGCATGGCAAGAGAGTGGAGATCAAAGTGCACCAGGTCCACGTCCGCACCATTGGTTATCCGCTCAAGCGGGAGGGAAGCTTTTCCTCCGGCGATGAAAGTCTGAATCGGATTTACCAAGCGGCGCTGGCAACGATGGAATGCTCGATCAGCGACGCCTTCATGGATTGTCCGGGCCGGGAGCGCGGGTCTTACCTTTACGACTCTTATCGGGCTGCCCTCGGATTCCAAGCGGTGACATCGGACAGTCGTTTGGAGAAGCGATTCTTGCGGCAATTCATCGAAACCCAAACGAATATGCCCTATGACGGGTTTCTGGTCGGGCTGTATCCGGCGGAGCTTGCGCGATGGAAGGGGGGGAATCAAACGCCATGGCTTGCCTCTGCGCTCTTCTGGTTGATCCAAGTCGAGCGCTATCTCCGGATTTATGGGGATCCTTCGCTACAACAGGAATGGAAGCCGGCAGTCACTAAGCTGATAGAGGTTCTGGGGCGTTCCCGAAGTGCCGAGGGCGTGCTGGATGACCCGAAGCTGGAAACATTCTGGGATTGGTCAAGAGTCAAGGTCGGCGCAATCCAGACGGGAAATAATTTTGTCTATGCGCACGTCTTGCTTCTGATGGGGCGTTTGTATGATGAACCAGAATGGATAAAACTGGGGCACCAGACCGCTGAAGTCATCGAGCAGGCGGCCTGGACCGGACAGGAGCTTTATTCGGACACGGTGATCCGGGATCAGGACAACAATCTTTGTCCCGGACCGGATTTGAGCGTTGCCATGAATACGATTGCGCTCTGGTCGGAGCTGATTCCTCAGGAGCGGGCGGACCGTGTCTGGCGTCAGCTGCGGAACTTCCACCCCCAGACGCTCGACCGTCCGGTATTTGATTACGAGACGAATCTTGTCCGGGGCAATCTCTATAGCCTGATGTTCCGGTTTGAACACGAGGGCCGTATTGGCGATATCGCCGGATTAGTGCAGGATTTGAAAGAGGCCTACTTGCCGATGTTGGAGCGGGGGCAGACCTGCCTGAGCGAGCACCTGGGCTACACGGGCAGCCTTTGCCACGGATTAAATGGCTATGTCGCGCACCTGCTCCCTCGCTATGTGGCAGGCATTGAGCTGCCAGAGAATCCAGGCGAGGAAATCGTAATTCGTCCCCAGCCCGCACATCTCCCCTGGTGCCAGGCCCGCGTGCCCTGGATGGGTGGGCATGTGCAGGTCTGGTGGAACCGCACAGCAAAAGGTTGCCGAACGATGGTCTCGCTCCCGCCCGGTGAAAAAGGGAAGCTCGTCGATCCCGCCACCGGCAAGATAACCTCGTTCATCACCTCTATTACTTTTGAGTAATCACTCGCCAGAAACCCGCGCCACCATTCAGTCCCAGCTAACTCCTCCCCACCCAACCCCCGCCAGCCCTGCACAAAAATGAAAATGAACCCCTCCATGAATATCCGCGCTCTCCTCAGCTGTTTAGCCATCTCTTCCTTCGGAGGTCTCTGCGCAGCCGAGCCTGCGCGGGTTGCCGTCGTCGGCGACAGCATCGCTTGCGGTGTTGGCACCAAACAACCGGAGAAGGACGCATTCCCCGCGCAATTGCAGCGCATGCTCGGAGGCACTTGGATTGTAGGCAACTTTGGTTGCAGCGGCTCCAATGTGCTCAAGCAGGGAACGCGGCCCTACCAAAATCAGGATCGCTTTCGGAATGCTCGGGATTTCAAACCTGCTACCGTTGTGATCCTGCTCGGAACAAATGATACCGCGCCCCAAAATTGGAAACTCAAGAGCCAATTTTCTGATGATTACAAAGATCTGATTCGGCGGCTCAAGGAATTCGAATCGAAGCCGCGCATCTTGGTATGCTCTCCGCCCTACATATCCAATAAGACAAGGGAAATCGAGCGTGAACAAAACGTGCTCGAACTGATTCCATTGCTCGATGATGTTGCCAAAAGTGAAAGTGTGAAAGTGGTAGACATTCATGGGGCCATGGTGGACCGGGAAGACCTGCTTTTCGATGGCATCAACCCTAATAACGCTGGCGCGACAGCTATTGCAGGAACAATCTATGAAGGGCTTACTGGGAAAAAATGGACCGGTGATGTTCCTGATGAGATTCTTTCGGACTGGAATGGCTTCGAGCGACAGGACTTTCTATTCAATAAAGAACCTGCCATTTTGGTGGTTCCAAAAAATGCCCTGCCGGGGAAGCCTTGGATCTGGAGGCCCGAGTTCTTCGATGCCTTTCCAGCCGTGGATATCGCGCTCTTGGGGGCCGGGTATCACGTCGCGTACGTCAACATGCACAACCAGTTCGGGGCACCCAACGCCCTCAAGACGATGGATGCTTTCTACGCCTATCTGGTTAACAAAAAGGGGCTCTCGCCAAAACCGGTGCTGGAAGGATTCAGCCGTGGCGGGCTTTATGCATTGAACTGGGCGGCGAAAAATCCCGACAAAGTCTCCGCGCTCTATTTGGATGCCCCAGTATGTGATTTCAACAGCTGGCCAGGAGGCAAGGGGAAAGGCCCGGGATCCCCAGCTGATTGGACGGCCTGCCTGGGCGGCTATGGTCTGACAGAAAAGGAGGCACTCACCTACCCGCTCAAACCGGTGGAGAATCTGAAACCCATCGCGGAAGCCAAAATTCCGATTATCGCGGTAGCGGGCGACGCCGATACGCTGGTTCCGATGGATGAAAATATCAACCTTGTCGAGAAGAGATATGGCGAACTGGGCGGCAAGATTCAGGTGATCACGAAGCCCGGCGTGGGACACCATCCGCACAGCCTTCAAGATCCCACCCCTGTGGTGAACTTCCTCCTGCAAAATGCTATCAAAACAGCAGCCTCAAAATAACCGCCATCCGTGAGCCGAATCACAAAAGCTATCCTCCTCGCATTACTGCCAATTATGATCACTACCGCCCGCTCAACGCCCTCCCTGGATTTTTCCGCTTTGACAAAAAAGCACGCAATGGAGAAAATCTCCGCGTCGTCTTTCTTGGCGGCAGGCTGACCTGGGGGGCTCAGGCAACAAGCCCGATGAACACGTCTCCTACCGGGCGCTTGTCGAAAAGAAGCTCATCGCGACATATCCCACCGCCCATTGTTGGTTTTGGGATGCGGCCATCGGAGGCACCACGTCGCAGCTCGGGGCTTTTCGTCTCGAACGCGATGTCCTTTCCAAAAATCCAGACCTCGTTTTCTTAGATTTCACCATCAACGACAATCCCTACCTGGTCCCAGTTCTCTCGCGGCTTTCTTCGTATGAATCGTTGGTCCGGCGTCTGGTACAGGCGCAGATTCCTGTGGTTCAGGTGATTCTCCCTGCGAAGCAGAATGTGACATCCAAGTCCTCGCGTCGTCTTGATGTGAAGCATAAGGAGATCGCCGCTGCCTATTCTCTGCAGGTAGCGGATGCCGTGGCATTGGTCCAGCAGCGCGTGGCGGAGGGAAAAACCACGCCCGACACGCTGTGGGATCTGCCTGAGGATCAGCCCCATCCCGGCGATGCGGGCTACGCCCTCTATGCCGAGGCCGCTTGGGACGCCTTCCAACGTGCGGTTTCGGATAAAAGACAATGCATTCTTCCGAAGAAGATGCTCCATGCCGGCACCTATATGACGGTGAACCGGTTTCTTCTCACCTCCTCTTCCGCCCTGCCGGAAGGATGGCTGCCTGGGAAGCCACACCGCAACGCCGTGGCCTTTGACTTCGTGTGCTCGCGTTGGATGAATGATCTGGGGATCGCCGGGGCCGGGGCCGCGCCATTGCGGCTAAAGATTCAGGCCCGCGACATCATGCTTTTCGGTAAAATGACAAAGAAATCCGGAAGTTACAAAGTGAGTGTCGATGGTGGTGAAGCGAAGGCCTACTCGGCAAGATGCGCGGATGGAAACATGCGGCGCGTAGAGATCCTTGCGGAGGGCCTTGATTCTTCGCGAGAGCACGAAATCGAAATCTCGCCCGATCTGAAGCCGGGCTAAGAATTGCGGGTCGAAAGCCTCTGCGCGGCGGGTGCTCCAGCCACGGTTTCCATTGGAACATTCAAACAGAAGTGAAACCCCAGAGCCACGCTCAGTTTACGGTCGGCACCCTGGCCTACGACAAGCGGGGTCTCTGGCTCGTCTTCTTCTGGCTCATGTGGAATGACTTCTCGATTACGCTGCTGGAGCAGGTGACCTCCCTGACCGGCATCCTGATGCGCGATCGCGGGGCTTCTCTTTGCCGCCAGCCTCTGCGCGATTGCCTTCATGCCTGACCTCTATCATTTCTTGATGAAGTTTGATTGCCTGCCGGTGAACCTGAATCGCATTCCGGTCAATGGAGAGGTTCTGTTCGAGGGCTTCGACACCGGCATCGAGATTGCGGCGGGGCGCGAGACAATAGTTGCATTGGAATATGCCGCGCTCTCGGGCCAGCGTCGACGATTTCGGAGCGGTTGGCGACGGCGTCGCCGACGACACCGTCGCCATTCAGCGAGCGATGAACTCCGGCAAGCCGGTTGTCTATTTAACCATGTCCGGAGCAACGCAAGCGCGCCGGATATGGTCTTTCCCAGCCCCGCAGCCCAGAACACGGATATTTGGCGGCTCTACAGAAATACGCGCCCCGCAGGTTCCGCCAAAGAGGTGTTTGTCAATGATAGTTTGTTTTTTGCCGGTGATGATGCGACCGGAAAACATGCCGTCGAAAACGTGAGGATTTGGATGCGCATGGTCAACAACGAGCATCTGTCGGGGGCGCAATTCGCCTTTCGCCGATCCGATGTCTGGATGCTCGGCTTCAAGTCGGAGAATGCGGAGCGGCTCTTTGCTGTGGATGATCACACGCGTCTTGAAGTGCTCGGCCGCAGTTTCTTAAATTGGGCGGATTGGCAGGGGCCTGTAGTCCTCTCCCGCGATTCAAGCGTGTCGGCGATGTTCTTTATGTGGCATTGGGATGCAGGCACCGAGACGATCTGGCAGCATGAAACAAACGGCATTGTCACCAAAGTGCCTGCCACTCGTTTCACGAAACTCGACAAAGTGGACGGCGCGGCCATTGCCATTATCAGCAAAGGCTGCGCCCAATAACAAAAGCCTCACATGAACCGAGTTTTCAATCTCGGTTCGATAAACTTGGAGCGCAGTGCCTGTGAAACCGGTTTCAGCGCACGATGCATTTTAAAAAGCCAATGGTAAAACCAGTGAAAAATAGTCCGGAAAAAAGCGAATAAATGCTCAACTGGTCCAGAGTGGCTTAACGAAGCCGTTTTTTATCACATTTACCCGCAATCGTTCCTTGACACGAACGGGGACGGGGTTGGCGATCTGCCGGGGATCATCTCGAAGCTTGATTACATCACTTCCCTCGGGGTGAATGCTCTTTGGCTCAACCCGGTATTCGAATCGCCATTCGAGAGATGCCGGGTATGACGTGAGCAACTTCCGAAAAGTTGCGCCTCGATACGGTACCAATTCGGACCTGAAGCGCCTGTTCAAGGGAGCCCACAAACGAGGGATGCGTGTCGTCCTCGACCTGGTTGCCGGCCACACGTCTATCGAGCATTCGTGGCTTCAGTCTTCCCGCAAATGCCAGCCGAATTCCTGCTCGGAATATTTCACCTGGACGCCTGATGTCTGGACAGACAGCGGACCCGGCCGATGGATTAATGGGGCAGGACCACGCGATGGCAATTATCTCGCCAATTTTTTTTGGTTCCAGCCGGCACTGAATTATGGTTTTTGTGACCCTGATCCAAAACGTCCCTGCGAGCAGTCGGTCAATGCGCCGGGACCTCGTGCCGTGCGCGCCGAGCTGGAAGCGATCATGCGGTTTTGGCTCGATGCTGGCTGCGACGGTTTCCGTGTGGACATGGCTGCCTCGCTCATCAAGGGCCCGCAGGGCAACCCCCAAATTCTTGCTCTCTGGAAGGAGATTCGAGGATGGATGGAACGTGATTACCCCAGCTCAGTGCTCGTCTCCGAGTGGTACAATCCCAAACAGGCGCTATCGGCCGGATTTCATATCGACTTCATGATCCATTTTGGCGAGCCCGCCTACAACGCGCTCGTCGGAACATGGGGGCCAGTTGATGGGGACGCGCGCAATCCTCATGTCTTCTTTGAACGTGCCGGAGGAGGGGACATCCTCGGGTTTACAAAAAACTATTTGGAGCACTACGAAGCCACGAAAAACAAGGATTCATTGCCCTTCCTACTGGCAACCACGACTACCCCCGATTAGCCGAGGCCGCACCGAAGCGGAGCTTCGCGCCGTTCATGCCATGCTCCTCACGATGCCCGGCGTCCCATTTATTTACTACGGCGACGAGATCGGAATGAACTATGTCGAAGACATTGATCCCAAGGAAGGCAGTTTTGCCAACCACACCGGCTCGCGCACGCCCATGCGTGTACAAGCGGTCGCAATAAAGGATTTTCTTCAGCCCTGGCTTCCAAGCTCTACCTGCCGGTGGACCCAAGCGCCGAAGCGCCAGACGTGGCCGTCCAGGATGCCGATCCTAATTCGCATCTCAACCTCGTGCGTGCGCGGCTTTCTCTGCGCCACAAGCATCCCGCCCTAGGGGGCCTCGAAGACTTCCGTATCCTCTACGCTAAGACAAAGGCTTGCCCCTTCGTCTATGAACGGACGGCAAAGGACGAACAGTTTGTCATCGTGCTCAATCCGAGCGCGTAGACCGTTCGCACGACTGCGCTTGATCTGCCTGCCGCCGCCTCCTGCGAGCTCGTTTTGAAAACTGAGATCAATCTTGAGCGTCACCGGGGAAAATGGCTCGCAACCGCTCCAGGCATTACCTGGGGTATCTTCCGGCAAGCCTAGTGCATGGGGACACAATCGATGAAGTCCGCTCAATGTTCCCGGCGGTGTCGGCGGGGAAACTTTATCGAAAATAGTTGTTGCGTTCTTCACGTGATCTGCAACAGTGATCTCAATAGGGCCATGAACGAAATGATCCCAATAAAAAGCAAGCCTCTTTTTCTGCAAGTTGAAGAATTCATCCGCGGCAAGCTGGCCTCCGGCGCTTATGAAGCGCATGGCAGATTGCCGTCGGCGCGTGAGTTGGCTGATATCACGGGGACAAGTTATTGTACCGTGCAGACGACGCTCGCCAAGCTCTGCCGGGAAGGATTGTTGGAATCGCGTATCGGACGTGGAACGTATGTGAATAGCGACAAATCGAAGCTGACCTGTGCGGGATTCTATTTGAGGCGTCCGCTTTCCCGGAAGGATTCCCGATTCTACCAGGTGCTGATTCAGGAATTGCGCCACAGGCTGAATGAAGCTGGGGTCACGGTTCGGGTCTGGGCGGACGAACGTGATGAGGAAAAGTTTCCCGGACCTCCAGACTCGCTTTTCAAGGCCATGGAGAAGCGGGAGATTCAGGGCTTGATCGGCCCCCTCGTTAGCGGTCCCGATCTGGACTGGTTGGAAAACACGCCCATTCCCGCAGCGTACTTGGGCGGAGGGAAGACGAAGAAAAACGGAATCAAAAGCGGTTATCAGGAAATGGTCCATCTAGGGCTTGAGGAATTGCACCGGCAGGGGTGTCGTTCAGTGGGAACCATTAGCAGCATGCTTCTACACGCGGACGATCCCGACTCCATCGAACAGGATTATTACCGTTCCTTCGCGAGTATCGCAGGGGATTTTGGGATGAAAATCCGTAACGATTGGATGCGGTATCCCGCTGAATATACGCCGAATTTTTCACAAATCGGCTATGACCAGTTTCATGCCCTTTGGGATTTGCCGGAACGGCCAGAAGGCCTGATGGTGTTTCCGGACGAAGTCGTGACGGGGGTTATTACAGCCATATTGGAGCGCAGGGTATGCGTCCCACAAGATTTAAAAGTGGCATTTCATCTCAATGATTTACTCCCGTATGTGTGCCCGTTTGAGGCTATCTACCTTCGCACGGACATCGGTGGGGTCGCCGATTCCTTGATCAAGATAGTGCAGGATCAATGCGCGGGTAAGGAGGTTGGCCCGGTTCAGATGCCCATATCACTCATCATTGGGGGGCGGCACGCTCCTACGTCAGCCCGGCAGACGATCTAAAAGAATTTTAACGTCAATTCCGTAAACTACATACCATAAACAAACAGAGAACAAATAAACCATAAATTAACATGAAAACCAGATCACTCTCCTCAAAAAAAACTCACAATTATCCGCTTCTGACCGCGATCGCGCTTGCTGCGCTGTCGGCATTTCCGGTGACCGGAAAATCCGCCGAATTGTTTAAAGACACATTTACCGACGTTAAAGACTTGAATGCAGCCAAGTGGTTTACTGTTGGCATGCCATCGGGAACTCCTTGGGGAACCGGTCAGGATTCCACTGCCCCATTAAGCGGGACGGTGTTGGAAAACTTGGGAAGTTCATCAGGTTGGCAGCATGTGGTGAGACCGTTTCCCGCCACGACGTTAAGCAAAACTGGCGATTCGTTGACCTTGAAGATGGATTTTCGCGCCGATAGCAACACCGATGGCGGATTTCTCGATGTGGCTCTGCTGAACTGCGCGAAGAACATCGACAGCAATTCCTTCACAGACGAGGCGGGGAACCCGCTTTTGAATGCTAAAGGGTATTCTGCGTTTCAGGTTTGCAAAACGGTCCCCACGGAAAATAGCTTTAGAAAAATCGCTAATGCGGCCTCTGCCTTTGACGCTCCCAAAAAGCACTTGAAGAATAACTCAGTCGTGCTTACCGCTCTTCAGGACGACACCAAGGCTCACACCTTGTTGCTTACACTCACCAAGGGCGAGTCTGGAACTGAAATGACATGGAGCATTGACGGAGTCGTTGTGGGCAGCGCCACCGATGTGGACACATCCTTCGACACCTTTAATACGATATCGCTTCTGGCCGTATCGTCGAACCCTGTGCACTTCGACAACATCGCGGTCAGCACAAATGATAAAAAGCCTTAGTCTTAAATCAGAGTCCGGCAACTGCCGGACTCCCGCAGGGGAGGGAGCCAATGTGCAAAAGGCTTACATGAGTGTGAATGCCTGCGATTTTATACATTAAGCCCTTGCGCCATGTCGTCATTCCGAACCGGAACCAGTAGCATGTCGGCTTCGACATTCAAAATCCTGAGGTTTATCTATGAATCGTAAAACTCTATTTAGTTCTAATAAATTAACCAGCGCTCATCGAGCGTTTACGCTGGTCGAATTGCTGGTCTGTATTGCAGCTATTGGCGTTCTTTGCGCCTTGGTATTCCCGATTGTCAAGCAGGTGTCGACCGCAACCCAGCGGGGGAAGTGTGTCTCAACACCTTACTGTAATCTGACAGTGACGTTCCAAAATCCGGCTTGTGTCTAATAGTGTGATGAATTTCGCTTACCTCACTCAACGGGATGGCGTTTTCGAGAGTACGAATTCCCGCAGCCAGGTCGGCCGGAGGCGATTATGCCACGACCCGTTGGCCACATGGGAACTGGATGAATATCCTCTTTGTCGATGGTCACGTAGAGTCACTGAAGAATTCTCTCGAAGGACTGTTGTGTCCGTAGAAGAGCATTTTGCACAGCTGGGCATCCCGGTGGATTCCGCCTCAACGCCGGGCTCTTCCCAAATTTCTTTTGCGCGGTCAGCGTCCTCCTCTGCAATTTGAACACGCACCCCGCCGAAGGCGTTCGAATACATCCAGTCCATCTGGACCATGTTTTCATCTTGGGCGAATGAGGGCACCCCACCGGCTTCAAGTCGCAATCTGAGCAGGTGGGCTTCCTCTAGCTTGCTGAATGAGGCAACGATTATCATGGGGAATGCGATCAGGTTCTCAGACCCAGATGGATTGGGAAGAAATCAATGTCAGGAACCATTGCCTTCTTGCGGCGGATGGAACCGGCGATTTGCCAACGTTCGCAGAAGCCGGCGGGCTAGCGCATAATTTCAGCAGCTACAGCCTCAGCTTTCTCGCGAGGAACTTTTTCTTTTCCCTGGCAGGAGCCGGGGCAAAACCAGGGGCGACCGTAATATTGAAACAGCGCGAGGGCAGAGAACCAGTGGGGGGAGAGGGAGAAAAGGGGCAAAAGACGATGTGAAAAAGGGAGGAAATGTAGGGCCAATTAGGGCCAGAATAAATCAAATAGGGCCATCCTTTCCAGCGATTCTTGCGTTTGCTGGCGTTTGGAAAACCTCAGAGTGTTCGGCTGGAGACCATCAATTTATCGGCATATCAAAGGATCAGAGGGGAATGAAGTAAAAAAAACATCAACTGCCGGCGGCGGGACTCGAACCCGCACACCCCTTTCGGGATAAGGGATTTTAAGTCCCTTGCGTCTGCCATTTCGCCACGCCGGCTTGTGCTGATTATTCGTTAGCTGCGATACTTACATGGCAAGCGACTCGTTCCTGTGCTAGCCATTGGGCGACGGATAGTCGGTGCAAGGCAATGAATGGAAAAGCGAGCGCAGAGGCCATTTTTTTCGCAGCGGGCTACCGACTGAGAATATTTCTTGCCCGCTTCTGCCGCGATGGGGGCTACTTAGCCAACCTCGCCCCGGCCTTCACCGGGTCCAAACCTGGAGGAAACTTGGTCGCCTTGTTGTAAACTGCGCCGGTAAGCACCACTTCTTCCAATGGCAGCTTGACGTGTGACAGGTCAGCGCCGCGCAAGTCGGCCCACTGGAAGTTCAGCCTCCTCATTGAGGTGAAATTCTTCGCCCCGCGAAGGTTTGCTCCACGGAAGTTCACCGTATCCAATTTGGCATTTTTAAAATCTACGCCCTCAAGGTTCGCTCCGTTCAGCATGACAAGGTAAAGCTTGGTATTATGGCCGAATTTCGCCCCTTTCATATTTGCGCCGATCATGTAG
>Ga0194063_10000944_pt1 | contig 19891 bp, 17 predicted proteins | sample SepL3720m_MetaG_FD_155459 | JGI IMG/M metagenome (GOLD analysis project Ga0194063, IMG submission 155459) | Anoxic zone freshwater microbial communities from boreal shield lake in IISD Experimental Lakes Area, Ontario, Canada - Sep2016-L373-20m | ecosystem: Environmental > Aquatic > Freshwater... | reverse complement strand
ACACGCGGGTGCGTGCAAGTCAACTGATACCGCAGCGAAGCGGAGAGGGCGTCCCTACCATCGCGGGTTGGGGTCATCCGTTTTCCTCGCTCCCTCATTTTCCTGGATGACACATCAGGATGTCTGAAATTCCACGCCCCGCGCAACACCGTGGTGCAGGGGCATGTGAGCTGCGGCGAAGTCACCATTGATCAGGTCGTCCCGGAATCGCGCCGCCGCGACATCGTGATCGGCAAACCGCAGTAAGATTTCCAAGAGATGGGATAACCCGCGGGCCGCAAGCTACTCGATCTCGATCAGGGTTCCCTGAGGGATCTCCGCAAAGAGCACCTTCGCGTCGGCGGTCGGGATGCGGACGCATCCGTGCGAGGCCGGGTAGCCCGGAACCACTCCGGCATGGATGCCGAAGTCCCTGCAGGAAAGCCGCAGATAATACGGCATTCTCGCGGGGTAGATCGTGGATTTCCAATCCCGGTGCTTGTCGGTCACCACGAACCTCCCGGTCGGGGTTGGAAACTTTTTGCGGCCGGTCGAGACCGGCATCGTGCGCACGATTTGTCCGTCCTTCCACAGCCAGGCGGTCTGGTCGGCCACGCTGATGCGGAGCTTCAGCCTGGCGGCCTCCGAGCCGGGCCCGACACCGAGCAGGATCTGCATGACCTCGACATGGCCGTTCCGGCCCGCGAGCCAAAGCGCGTTGGTCCGGTGTTTTTTTGTCCCCGCCTGCGGCTTCGCCCCGCGATCCAGAAGCAGCCTCACGATCTCCGGATATCCCATGGCCGACGCGAGCATGAGCGGGGTGAGACCCTTTTCCACCTTCAGATAATATTCCAGCATCTGTCCCCGGAACCGCACGACGAGATCCTCCGGCGGGGGAAACGGAAGAACGGCATTCACATCGGCCCCTTCCTCAATAATTTCCCCCACCCGCTTCGCGTCCGCCCCGGCCACCGCACGAAAAAGATCCTCCACAAGATCCAGCCGGACCGCAGGTTCAGGCGGCGCTTCAGCAGGCGGCGCTTCGGCAGGCGGCGCTTCGGCAGGCGGCGCTTCGGCGGGCGGCGCTTCGGCGGGCGGCGCTTCGGCAGGCGGCGCTTCAGCAGGCGGCGCTTCGGCAGGCGGCGCTTCGGCGGGCGCGGAAGTCTGCCCAGGGGGCACGGGCGTCCCGCCCGTGTGGGCAATGATTATTGCTGCGGAGCCAGTCTCCAAACCGACGGGACGTGCTCTCTCGCTATCATTGCACTTTTCGGAACCGCCCGCGCCGGCTTCGGCGAAGCAGCAGAGCGTGATGAAATAAAAAATCCCTGTGCAGAGAGGTCTCATATCGGATTTAGAAATCCACCCCCAGAGCCGTGCCGCCGGCGACCATGCCGTCGCGAACCACGCAGCGGGTGAGCCGCGCGCCGGGGAGGACGGTTGCGTTTTCCCAGAGGACGCAATCCTCCAGAACCGCGCCCGCTCCGACCCGCGATCCCCGGCCGATCGAGCACCCCCCTTCGAGCCGGGCCGACGGGGCGACCTCCGCGGGCTCCTGGATGGCGCGGGCCCAGCCATCCGGCATGTAGGACATGTGATGTCCTCCCTGTTGGAAAAGCGCGTGCGCGCCGAGGTAGGCGTCGCGGCTTCCGATGTCGAACCAGTGGCCGCCGTCCTCCACCACGCCGCCGATCGCAACGCCCGCCCGGATGAGGGACAGGTAAACCGGGATAATCGAGACGGCCCCGCCCGCCGGGATGTGGCGGAAAATTTCCGGTGAGAGGAGGCTGATGCCGGTGAAGAGGAACGCGGGGTCCTCGGAATGTCCGAGCGTATTCCGGATGTCGCTCACCCGTCCGTCGCGGCACTGGACATGGAGCGGCCCGCCCGACGAGCGGAGGATGAGGGTGGCGATATTTCCGGAGGCGAGGTGCCGCTCGATTGCGGGACGCAGCGGGAAGTCCGCGATCACATCGCCGTTGTAAACCACAAACGGCCCGTCCCCGATCAGGCCCGCGGCATTTTTTATCCCGCCTCCAGTGTCCAAAAGAACCGGCTCATGGAGGAAGGCCAGCGGACGCCCGCGATACGCGCCGCCGCCGGAAAGCGAAGCATAGGCATCCGGGCAGTGGTGGGTATTGACAACGAACGACGCGGCCCCGCTCGCGATCAGGTGGTCGAAGGCAAACGTGATGAGCGGTTTTCCGCAGATCGGGACGAGCGGCTTCGGGCGCCTTTCCGTGAGCGGGCGCAGCCGCGTGCCCAGCCCCGCGCCGAGCACAAACGCCTTCACCGGGATTCCTCCGCGAGGCGGAGGATGGCATCGGCCGCGCACGCGGCACCGAAGCCGTTGTCAATGTTGACCACCGTGACCTTGCTGGCGCAGCTCGTGAGCATGCCGAGAAGCGCGGCGATGCCGCCGAGGTTCGCCCCGTAGCCGACGCTCGTGGGAACGGCGATCACCGGCCGCCGGACAAGCCCGGCGACGACGCTCGGAAGCGCGCCCTCCATTCCCGCGACCACGATCAGAACCCCGCACTCACGCAGCCGGTCGAACTCGCCGAGCAGGCGCTCGAGGCCGGCGACCCCGACATCAGTGATCCGCTCGACCCGCTGTCCGAAAGACTCGAGCGTAACCGCCGCCTCGTCCGCCACCGGCAGATCCGACGTCCCGGCACAGACGATCCCCGCGGAAAACCGCGAGCCAGAGCCCGGGGCCGCACCGATCGTAAGACAACCGGCTCGCTCGTGCCAGACCACCTCAGGGAAAAGCTTTGCGACCGCCTCGAAATGCGCGCGCGTGGCGCGCGTTGCCAGCACCGGCTGGCCCGCCCCGCGCAGGACCGCCGCGATCTCCGCAACCTCGCCCGGTTGCTTGCCTCCGCAAAAAATCGTCTCCGGCCGCCCGCAGCGCTCGAGCCTCCGGAGATCCACCCGTGCGCAATCAGGCGTCATTTGACAACCGGTAGCGCATCGGCACCATCTCGCTCTCCACGAACCCGTGCTTCAGATAAAACCTCCGCGATTCGTTCGGACGGTCGGTCAGCAGCGTGATCCGCAGGAAATTTTTTTGCCTGGCGAAATCGAGCGCGTGCTTGAGGAGGCGCGACCCGAACCCCTGCCGGCGGTGCTCCTTGCGGATGACGAGATCCTCGAGCAGGAGGACGAACCCGCCTTCGGCCGTGCTGATCGTGATGAGCAGGTTGATCATGCCGACGATTTTCGCATGGTTCCTGAGCACAAAAATCCTTCCGCGCGACGGCTGCTCGAGGATGAGCCGGAGCCCGCGGATCTGCTTCTCGCGGTTCGGAGTGAAATCGTCCTCCTGTGCAAACAAGTCCCCGAGCAGCTCCGTGAGTTCCTTCAGATCGTCCAGCGTGGCCGGTTCAATGCGCAGTTCGCTCATAGGGATTTTCTTAAGCGATTTCCATGCCAATGGCAATCCGCGATCTGCCCGCAAACGGATTTTTCCTGGCCCGCAGCACTTCACGGAGCTCCGCGAATCATCGGAACAAAGCGGACCTGGGTGACCGATTGGCGGCGGATTTTTTTTCCGGACTTTTCGAGAACCAGGAGCTCTTGGACCGCGTTGCGTGGGCCGACCGGGATCACGAGCTTCCCGCCCTCGCGCAGCTGCCCGATCAATTCGGGCGGCACATCATCGGGCGCGCAGGTGACGATGATCGCGTCGAACGGCGCGGCGGCCGGCCACCCGGAAAATCCGTCGCCGGCCTTGACGCGGACATTCCGGTAGCCGAGCCGCTCCAGAGTTTCACGCGCGCGGCGGGCGAGCGGCTCAACGATTTCGATCGTGCAAAGATCCGCTCCCAACTCGGCAATCACCGCCGCCTGGTAGCCGGAACCCGTCCCGATTTCCAGCACCCGCGAACCAGGGCGGATGTCGAGCAGTTCGGTCATCAGCGCAACGATATACGGCTGCGAAATCGTCTGCCCGTATCCGATCGGAAGCGGGCCGTCGGCATACGCGTCCCTCCGCGACCCCGCAGGCACGAATTCCTGCCGCGGAACTTTCGCCATCGCGGCCAGCACCCGCGGGTTGGAAATTCCGCGCGCGACGAGTTGGGTGGCAACCATCTCCGCGCGCTCAGAAACATCGTCGGCCCCCGCGCGCCACGCTCCCAGCACCGCCACCGGCAGGGCAAGCCATGCCACCATGTCCATGACGTAAAATAAAACGCATCCGGGGCCCGCGCAAGAACGGACCAGGAACATTCGCCTTTTCCCGGAGCAATCCGCAGGCTACGCTCACGCCCCATGAACTCCTCCGAACTCCCGTTTGAAGTCCATGAATTTGACCGGCTCCTGCAAAAGCCGAACAGCGATCCCACCGGGTTCTCGGGATTTTTCAACAGCGGGGAAATCTGGGTGTCGCGCGTTCCGGCAAGGCTGGACGTGATGGGCGGGATCGCCGACTACTCGGGCGCGAACGTCTGCGAGGCGGTGCTCGGGCGCGGGATGCTCATGGCGCTGCAGCCGCGCACCGACCGCACCTTGCGCATCCGAACGCTGCAGGTCGGCAAGCGCACCCTGCCGGTCGAGACGCGCATCCCGCTCGACTACTTCACATCCGGCGACGGGCTCGCCAGCTACTCGGAGGCCCGCAGCCTCTGCCAGTCGAACCCACTGGTTTCCTGGGCGGCGTATATCGGCGGCAGCATCTTCACCCTGCTGAAGGAGGAGTCGGTCAGGATGCCCTACGGCTTCAGCCTGCTCCTATTGAGCGCGGTGCCGATGAATGTCGGGATCGGCAGCTCCGCCGCCGTGGAGATCGGCACGCTCACCTGCCTCAACGCCTACCTCGGCGCCTCGCTCGACGCCACCCGCATCGCGCGGCTCGGCCAGATGGCGGAGAACCATGTCGTCGGCGCCCCCTGCGGCATCATGGATCAGATCGCCATCACCAGCGGACGACGCGGGAAGCTGACGCACATCCTCTGCCGCCCGGGAACGATCATGGGCGAGGTCGAAATTCCGCCCGGCACCGGGTTCGTCGGCATCAACTCGATGGTACGGCATTCGGTGGCGGGCAACCCCTACGGCGACACCCGCATCGGAGCGTTCATGGGCAAGAAGATCATCAACGACATCCGGGCGAACACCGGCCGCGCACCGCTGGATTACCTGACTGAGCTTTCCTCCGCGGAAATGCGCGCGCACTACCTGCCGGAAATTCCCGAGGCGGTCATCGGCTCCGAGTTTCTGGCAAAACACAAAACCCACGACGATCCGGTCACGACGATCCAGCCAGATGCGACCTACCGCGTCGCCGGCCCCGCGCGCCATCCGGTCGAGGAAAACGAGCGCGTCCTGAAGTTCATCGAGGCGCTCCAGGCCGCCAACAGCGGGGACGGGGACGCGCCGGCCGCGGCGGGGGAAATGATGTACGGGGCGCATGAAAGCTACCGGGACAACTGCCGGCTGTCAGTGCCAGAGGTCGACTTCCTTGTTGAAGCCGTGCGGAAGCGCGGCCCGAAGCGCGGGCTTTACGGGGCGAAGATCACCGGAGGCGGGACCGGAGGCACTGTGGCGGTTTTCGGAAAGCTGGACGCGCTGAAGGAACAGATCCCACAGATCGCGGTGGAATTTTCCCGCCGGGTCGGCGCGATGCCGGACATTTTCGAGGGGACCTCGCCGGGCGCGATGGAGTTCGGCGCGCGCCGGTACAACTTCAGCGCCTTCGGCTGGCAAGGGGCGCAGGCGTGAAGAAAATGCCGGGCCGCCCGATGTGCGAACCCCCGCGGATCCGCAAGGCGGTGATCCCGGCTGCGGGCCTTGGCACCAGGCATTTCCCCGCCTCCTTCGCGGTGAAGAAGGAGCTGTTCCCCGTGGTCGGGCCCGACGGGATCGCCCGCGCGCTGATCCACTACCACCTGCTCGAGCTGGCGCGGGCGGGCATCGAGGAAATCTGCATCATCGTCCAGCCCGGCGAAGACCGTCCCATCCGCGAGTATCTGCGAGGTCCGGACGACGCCTATCTTCTGAGGCTTGCGAAATATCCCGAACTCCAGGCCGAGGCCGCCGGGATGCGCGAGCTCGCGGGGCGCGTCTGCTTTGCCGTCCAGCACGAGCAGGAGGGATACGGCCACGCGGTGTATCAAACAAAAGGGTTTGCCAGCGGTGAGATGGTGCTGCTCTGCCTCGGCGATCATTTGTTCCGGGGGCGGCCGCTGTCGCCCTGCGAGGAGCTGGCGCGGATGGCCGCGGTTTCCGGCGGGCGCAGCGTTTCAGCCGTGAACCGCATCGGGCCCGGCGAATTGAAAGGCTACGGCACGATCACCGGCACGCGCCGCGCGGACAACCCGCGACTCATCGACGTTTCGCTCATTGTGGAAAAGCCCGACGTCGCCACCGCGCGGGAAAAGCTCCGCGTGAACGGCCTGGACGACGATGTTTTTCTCGGCTGGTTCGGCATGCACCTGCTGGCCCCGTCGATCTACGAAGTGCTGGAGCAAATGATCCGCGAGGACGCGCGTGATGGCGGCGAGTTCCAGCTGACCCGCGCGCAGGAAATCCAGCGCCAGCACGAAGGCTGCCTCGCCCTCGAGATGGAGAATGCCGAACGGTTCGACTTCGGCGTGCCGGATGATTTTCTCCGCAGCCTCCAGGCTTTCCGCCGGGAACTGCCGCCGGAAGTTCAGTCCCGCCGCGCATAGAGCGCGACTTTGGCGATGAAGGCATTCCATTTTGTCCCGAGCTGCCCGCGCTCCAGCAGGATGCGCGGGCATTGCTTGTGCCCCAAATCGCGGCCGTCCCTGTAGCGGATCCTGCGCCAATACATGTGCGGGACGACATGGTTGAGCGGGATGCGATACCGGCGCATGAGCTGCGCCGTGAGCCGCGCCGTGCGGTCGACGGTTCCGGCGATGTCGCTGCCCCGGTTGACGCACATTTCAATGCCGATGGACGACCTGTTCCCGTCGCCTTCGTAATCGGCGTGCTCGCCGGTCTCGGTTGTCGGCAGGCTTTGGAAAATCGAATGGTCGTCCACCGTGAAATGCCATGTGAGAAATCCGCTGCGGTTGTAGCGGGCCCGGAATCCGTTCTTCATGGCCCGCGCGTGATGCCAGGCGTCCGCGCTGCGGGCGGTGTTGTCGGTGGAGTGAATGGTGATGAAGGCCGGAGACATCGGCCGGTGCAGGGGCCGCCCGCATTCCCCCGGCGGGATGATGTCCTGCGTGATCTCCAACGGGGCGGCGGACGCCCCGGCCAGGGCACATGCCGCGGAAAGCACAGAGCAAAGCCGCAGGCGAAGGCTCAGAACTCCTGATGCCATCCGCAAAAAAGGGTTGAACGAGGAAAACGGATGGCTCCATTCGAGACGAAAAATTAGTGCCCGCACGGGCGGGACGCCCATGCCCCTTGGGAAGACCTGCGAATGTCGCGCCACAGCGGGAACGGGCGTCCCGCCCATTTGGGCGCTGGCTTTGCAAGCGCGGGCGAGCGCCCACACGGGCGGGATGCCCATGCCCCTTGAGCTTTCGCTGGTCACATCTTCGAGGCGGATTTTTCGAGCGCGCGGAGCTCGGCGTCGAGGATGCCGTCTTTATCCGGCGAGAGTTTTTTGCGGACGAGCGCGGCGGCTTTTTTGGCGTCGTCATTTTTTCCCGCGTCGATGAGGGCGAGGATGTAAGGGGCGGCGACATCGTTGAAGAGATTGCCTCCGCCGGTGTCGGCCAGCGAGGTGAGCTGCCTGCGGAACTCCTTGCCGGCCTCGTCGAACTTTCCGGCCTCGAGGAGCGCCTGCATCTGGCGGGCCACGATCCCCACGCTCAGATCCGAACGCTTCCGGCGGTTCTGGATCAGGATCAGGCGCTCGAGAGATTCGGCGGTGGCCGGATCGCCCTGCTCGCGCGCGATGCCCGCCAGTGCCTGCTGGTGGAACGCCTTCAGATCAGCGTTCCCGTTGAACTGCTTGATCGCTGCCTCGTGGATTTTTTTCCGTTCATCGGGCGGGGCTCCCGAGCGCAGAAGGAAGTCCCCCTGCGCGGCCCATGCGGCGGGATTCATCGGCGAGGTGCGGACGGCGCTCTCGAGCGCCTTGGCCGCGAGCGCCGGGTTGCCGGCCCGCTCGAGGATCCCGGCCATTGTCAGGTCGTTGACCGAGGCCGCGAACTCCGGCTTGTCGCGGTAGCTGGCGGTGAGCAGGAGGAGATCGTGGTCGCTCACGGGCTTCCACGACTGAGGATCCAGAGCCCTGCCGATTGCGTAGTTCTGCGTCGCATACCGCCCGCAATCGAGATCCCAGCGGTCGTCGGATTTCATGTAGCCGAACCAGGCGTGGCCGCCGTCAGAGCCCTGCCCCGTGAAAAACAGCGTGGGCAGGCCTTTCGCCTTGCCGCAAAGCATCGCGAAATACGCCTGATCCACGCAGATGCCCCCGCGCGCACGGATCGTCTCCAGCACATACGGATCCTCGTCCCAGTCGTATTTTTTCGCTTTCAGCCGGTCGTGGCGGTAGGCGACCATCGGGAACGCCTTCTCAAATCCCGTGCGGGGCAGCCGGATGTTTTTTCGGGCCCACGCGAGCTCGTCCTGTGTCACGAACGCGTCCACGACAAACTTCAGCTGGCCGGCCGAGAGCTTCCGCAAATCCAGGAGGGTTCCGCCGGATTCATTCGCCGCGATCCACTCCGCGAACTGTGCGGCGACCGGGCGCTGATCCTTCGGCACCAGCGCCTCCGTGACCTGCCGGTGCGGCCAGAATGCGGGCGGCTTCGAATCGTTGACGACTGCCAGCGCGATCGCCAACTGCTGGTAATCCTTCCACTTCGCGGGCTGCGCCGCGCGGATGTCCCGGAGGTTCGCCAACACCAGCGGGAGGTAGTCGCCGGACGAGAGCGCCGCGAAAAAACTTTTTGAAAACGCGGCGTCCTTCATCAGCGCCGCGATGTCGGCGGCGGGGAGGATCTCCGCGAGCGCGCCCAGCGCGGGCCGGGTGCCAGACGGAAGGAGCTTGTCAAAAATTCCCTCCGGCGGATTCCGTGCGATCTCCGCCGCCTCGCTGGCCGGAACCGGTTCGAGATCCGTTTCCACTCCCGGCCCCACGAATGTCATCCCCCCGGTTTTGGGATCTGAGAAAAGATGCCGCTGGAGCAGCCGCGCCGCCTCGTCTTCTCCCGTGCGCGAAAAAAGCTCGCACCAGTGCCAGAGCGCGAGCCAGGACGCGAAGGCCGGGTTGCCGGTGGATCCGGAAATCCCCATCCTGCCCGGCTGGTATGCCGCCGCAAGCGACGACGCAAGCCTGTCCCGCGCGGCCGGAAATCCCTCGGCGATCAGCGCGTCCACATCGGCCGCCGCCGGCGGCCGCCGCATGTCCTCAGCCCAAGAAAGCGTGGAAAAAGCGGCGAACAATATCAGCGCGGGTTTCATGATCGAATCGGCACGCTACACCGGAAGCCCGGGAAAAGCAGCTCTCAAAAAAAATATTTGGCCGGCCTGGATCACGATGCCCCCGTTAGGGACCGAGAAAATTTTTGAGCCGCTCCTTGAGGTCGGCGCGGGCGCGGAAGAGAAGGCTCTTCACGGCGGGGACGGTCGTGCCGAGGACTTGAGCGATGTCCTCGTAGGGCATCTCCTCGAAGCGGCGGAGCACGACGGCCATCCGCTGTGCCTCGGGCAGGGAGGCGATCGCGCGGGTGATGGCTTCCTGCAGCTCGGCCTCGGCGACCTCCTCCGAGGCGGAACGCGCGGAGGCGTCGGGATGCCCGCGGGGAGCGCGGTCGGGATCGTCCGCATCAAGCGGCACAAGGGGCGCGCGGCGGCGGCGGCGCATTTCGTTGAAGACCAGATTGCGGGTGATCGTGAGCAGCCAGGTGGTGAACTTCGCCGAGGGGTTGTAGCGGGGCGCGCTCTGCCAGACGCGGACAAAAACCTGCTGGGCGATGTCCTCCGCGTCCGCCTCGCCGCCGAGCATTTTCGCGACGGTCCCCACGATGCGGTGCTGATGCCGCTCGACCAGCGACTCGAACGCCCGCTCGTCGCCCCGCTTCACGGCCAGCATGAGCGCGATGTCGTCCGGCGAAGCTTCCTCATCGGGTCGCGCGGCATCGGTCATCTTACAACATTTCCTCCGCCTGTTTTGCGCGGGAGGCTTCCGGCGGTTTGGGTGCTTGGGCGTCCCCTGCGGCGCGCCCACGGGCCGTCCACGGAGCCGGAAAATTCCCGCGCGCGGGTTTGCGTCCACTCGGGAGGATTCAGCCAGCATTCGCGCAGCTCGTTCAGTTCCTTTGCTGCGGCGGCAATGGCCGCGCGATGCTCACCGGAACTTGTCAGCGTCGGCTCCTCGCGCAAGATGTTGTCTTGATCAAAATGGCAATCTGCAGCGCGAAATCGCGCGACGGTTTGCAGCGGGTCTTCCTCGGCCGTATCATCTGCAAATGAAAGAGGGAAGGTTTCAAAGCAGGTTGTCGGCGTGTAGCGGAAGCCGGATTCCTTTTCGCGCAATTGTGTGCCGGTCGCCAGCGCCCAAACCTCATGAAGTCGCGAGTCCAGGACACCGAAGAAATAATCGTCGTCCGTTGTGAAAGCGACCAGCTGAGGATCGGGAAGAGTCGGGGCGGAAAGCCGCGCGAACACGCAATGTTTGGAGACGGTTGTCGTCACGAGAAACCTTGGGAGCGGGTTGATGCGGACGCGCATTTCCGCGCACGGCTCCGCGGGCAGCCACCAATAATCGCGATAGGTTTTGCGCTTCACTTTCGAGCGAAGCGGAAAAATATCGGACAGCACTTTCGCGTAAGGCGCAGTATAGCGGGCAGTAAACTCGTGCGAACCCTCCGCTCCAAAATCGACAATCCAAAATCCGCGCCGACGGCGGAGAATGTCGAGACTGTTCACCCAAGGGATGAACTCGTCGCTGTTTGGTCTGCGATTCGGATCCGGCTCGTGAAGCATCGGCAGCGAAGCGCTTTCATGAAGATCAAATTGCCCGGCCTTGACGTCGGCGACGAAGCCGAAAGCGCGATTCGCCGCAAGTCTCTCGGCCTTCGTGATGTCTGCCGCAGCCGATGTGAGATGGGAATTGATGTTCGAAACGATGTGTCCGCCGAGATGCTTTTTCTTCCCCTTGTCTTCCCACGCGAAGCAGCCGCGTTTCCACACGTCCGCAAAACCCCGCTCGTTCGGTTCGCCCCCCTCGTCGGCCGATGCCAGGTCGAAAAGCTCGCCGTCCTTCACGACGCGCTTTTGAAAGCAAAACGACTCGCTGCCGGTCGGATCCGCCCCGACCGGCGTCGGCACGCCGAGCATCCGGCACAGGTCGTTGAAATGTTCCTGATACGCGGACGATTCCTTGCCTCTGAACCTCCTTGCCCATTTCGTTTGGAATTCCGCCGGGGTCATCACTGGCGGAATGGTTTACCCCGCAGCACCCGCAATGGCAAGCCGCGCCATCGCTCCCTGATCCGCGCATAAGCGCAAGGAATGGAGGCAGGTCGCCCCCGGCATCCGCTCTGCCACAGCAAGGGCACCGAGTGCGATGCCCCTTGATCTATCGTCTGTCGAGCCTCCCCCCTGTCCCCTGCGTTCTTACGTGACGGATTTGCCTCGCAGGACGCTGCTCGCGGAATGTCGCTCGCGGCCTTGTCGCCCTCAACAAGGCCGCCCCCTTCAAAGGCGGCCCCATCCTCGCCCCCGTTTCCGTTCCACTCCGCCAGGGATGCGCACAAACAATGTCCCACCTGGGACAATATTTGTATGCAATCCAGATGATTCTAGTGGGGAATTATTGTGGATGGCTCATTTTGCAGGCAGACGTCGGCTTGCTCCCCATCAGGAAATTTACAAATAATGTCCCAGGTGATACATTATTTGTAAATGATTTGGCGGGCGTGCGGGATGGGGTTTTGCGGATGGTGAGCCTTTCGGCAGGCGGGGGCGGCAGTGCGCCCGTGGAAAAACAAACAGGGGAAAATCCAAATCCGTCACATAAGAGAAGGAAAAGGAACGGGGAACGGTTTCCATGAGCCTGAGCGCTGGGGCATCCTCGCAAGAACATCGAGAACGAAATTCCTTCAGAAATTCTGCTGCATGCCCGTCGGTGCCAGGCGAGAGAGGAACACGGAACGTTTTTCTCCAGACTCGATCTTGCGGGGTAGAGTAGGGAGACCCCGGCGGGATGAGAGGCACGAGGCCAATGACCGCCTAGTGTGCTGAGAGTTAAATAGCTATACATTATTCCCCATTTTCGATTGCCGCACGGGCGCGTTGGATTTTTTCCAAGATGGCCTGCCCTTCTGCCTTCCAAACATATCGCTTGGGCGAAAGGTCGCGGTCCTGCAAATAGGCCTCTATTGAAGCGATCAATTCCTTGGTGCTTGTAAAGCTGCCATCCCGGATGCAGTCAACCGTCAAATCCCGGAAGAAGCGTTCCACCAAATTCATCCACGAACTGGATGTTGGCGTGAAGTGAAGGTGGATTCGGTGAGTTTCATGCGCACGCTCCTGGCGCTTGTTGCGTGCGGTGATCCACTCCATGACGAGCGGTTGCTTGTGTGTCGCGTAATTGTCGATGATCAGGTGGAGCGAGAGTTCCGGAGGGGTCTCCCTGTCGAGTTTCTTCAAAAATGAGAACCACTCTTTGTGGGTGTGTTGAGGTGCCGTCTGGCGGAATATCTTGCCGTCCAAATAACTCAATGCCGCGAAAAGCGTGATCGTTCCGTGCCGGACATAGTCATGGGTTCCTGTGCGAACTTTTCGAGGCCCCAGAGGCAAAGCTGTTTGAGTGCGCTCCAGTGCCTGACATTGGCTTTTCTCGTCACAGCACAACACCAGCGCCCGTTCCGGCGGATTGAGATAAAGACCAATCACATCCCAGAACTTCTCTTCGAACCGGGGATCATTCGAAACCTTGAAGGTGCGCTTGAGATGGGGCTTCAAGTCATTGGCCCTCCAAAATCTCTGCACCGTGTTGGGCGAAACTCCTTTGGCCCGCGCCATCTTGCGCGAAGACCATTGCGTAAATCCTTTAGGGGGGCGAGTGACCTCCGTGATAATCTCCTCCTTGATCCGATCGCTGATGCTCGACTTGCGGCCGGATCTTCTGGCTTCACGCAAGCCTTCAATTCCCTGCTCCCGGAAGCGCTTCTCCCATTGAACAACGACCGGGCGATTGACCCCCTCGGCAAGGGCTGTCCGCTCTTGGTTGAGACCAGTGATGCGATGAAGAACTATCCTCGCTCGCCGCGCTTCACGCTGTGGCGTTGTGGGGCGATTGATCATGCCGCGGAGTTCTTGTTTCTGTTCGTTGCTCGCCGGAAGAATTCGAATGGGTCGTGCCATCCGGAAAAAATACCGGAGGCAACTCGTTTTGTATAGCTATTTCTCATCCAGCACACGGGCATTGGGCGGAACGCCTGTTTGGAGACTGGAAATCGTATCGGAGTGATGTGCCTCACACGGGCGGGACGCCCATGCTCCCTGGCCATCCATCGCCGATTGCACTTAGAGATGCGCCCTTTGAAGTTGAATCCCGTCGGCCGATGGCGTTTCCTGATTTCCCATGACGACCCTGCGTGCCCGCATGCTCTACCCCGTGGCCTCGCCCCCTCTCGAGGACGGGATGCTTTGTGTCACGGACGGGGCGATCTGTTCGTGGGGGCGCTGGGACGGGAGGAAGGCGGAGGATTTGGGGGACGTCGTGCTGATGCCGGGGCTGATCAACGCGCACTGCCACCTGGACTACTCCGTGATGCGGGGGGCGATCCTGCCGAACGCGAGCTTCTCGCAGTGGATCCGGCGGCTCAATGATCTGAAGCGGACGCTGAGCGACGACGATTACCTCGCGTCGATTGCGGCGGGGTTTCGGGCGCTGCTGGCGAGCGGGACAACCTCGGTCTTCAACATCGAGTCGTTCCCGGAACTGATGCCGCGGATCGCGCGGCCGCCGCTCCGAACCTGGTGGTTTTACGAGATGATGGACGTGCGGAACCGGATCCACACGGAGGAGGCCGTGGCCGAGGCGGTCCGCTTCTTCGAGGCGAGAAAAGAAGGGTTCGGGCTCTCTCCTCACGCTCCCTACACCGCCTCGCAGCCGCTTTACCGCATGGCGCGCGCCTGCGGAGAAAAATACGGAATTCCGGTCATGACCCATCTGGCCGAGTCGGATGAGGAATTCGAGATGTTCCGTCACGCGCGCGGGCCGCTGCACGATTTTCTCAAGGACATGGGACGCGATATGTCCGATACCGGCAGCGTATCGCCCGTGGCGCGGCTCATCGGCGGGAGCGCCCTGCCCGATGGCGCGCTGCTCACCCACATGAACACGCTCGCCGAGGGCGACTGGGAGCACCTGCGAGGACGGAATTTCTCGATCATCCACTGCCCGTGCTGCCACGAATACTTCGGGCGCGACCCGTTCCCGATCGGAAGGTTTCTGCGGGAAGGGCACAACCTCTGCCTCGGAACCGACAGCCTCGCCAGCAATCGCGCGCTCAACCTCTTCGCGGAAATGCGCTGCCTCTCACAAAAAACGCCCGGCCTCACGCCGGAAGAACTGATCGAATTCGTGACGAGAAATCCCGCGCGGGCGATCGGCCTGCCGGGACGGCTGGGGGAAATTTCCTGCGGTGCCGCCGCCGACCTCATCGCCCTCCCTTATTCCGGCAGCCCGTCCGGTGCCGCTGAAGCCATCACAAAGCACACCGACCGCGTGGAATGGGCGATGGCGGGAGGGGAGATGGCTAAGTATTAATGTTTATAGTTTTAAGCGTATTATTCTGAACATAAACCTTAATGCTTAAACCTTAACCCTCCTCAAGAGTTGGGCGCATGCCCGAAAAGCGCGAGATCGCAGGTGTCTTCCTAGGGGGCACTGGCATCCGTGTGGGCACTGGATTCCATCTCGAATGGGGTCATCCGTTTTTCTCGCCCCACCATTTTTTCTGGATGACGTCAGGATGTCTGAATATCAGTCTGAAAGTCTGATTGCTCCGGGCCGGTGGCGGTGGTAGGCTTTTTATATGAAAGCATTTCTTCTGGCTCTTGTGCTTGGCATGGCATCGGCTGCGGCACAGGAGTTCGTCGCCCCGCCCGCGCGGCATCGGGAGATCGTCCCGACAGCCGAGGAACCGAAGCCGATGATCGAGGGGATCGTGAAGGAAATTTTCACCAGGAAGCCCTGGCAGGCGATCAACCCGCTCGCCCCGAAGTCCTACGGCACCGGCGAGAAATTCGTCTCTCAGGATTTCGGCCCCTCGACCGCCAACCACGCGCGGACTCTCACCATCGCCGGCGTTGAATGGTAAACTCCCTTCGGTCGCTCTCTTCTGCGCGACCTATCTCCGCCCGGAGATGCTGCACGTCCACCGGCAGATCGCCGGGCTGAAAAACTATTCTCCGCTCGTCATCACGCAGAAGCGCGAGGGCGATTGGCCGGGCGCGCAGGTCAGCGTCGTCCCCCGGGCGATGTTCCGGTTTCTGGCGCGCGGGCTCGAGCGCCTGACCGGACGGCCGTGGCAGATCAGCGGGCGTGAGGCGGAATTCATAGAGGCGCTCGCTTCGACGTCGGCCCTCCTCCACATTTTTTTCGGCGACGCGGCTGTCCACCTTCTACCGCTGATCCGGCGCACGGGCATCCCGGTGGTGATCTCGTTTCACGGTGCGGATGTCACCGGGGCGATCGCGACGCCGGGGTTCGAGGACGCGCGGCGCGAGATGTTCGGGCTCGCGCGCCTGATCCTCTGCCGGTCGGCGCAGCTTGCCGGGAAGGTCGCCGAGCTCGGATGCGATCCCGCCAAGCTGCGGATCATGCGGACGGTGCTCCCGGAGATCGCGTTCGTGCCGCGCACGACCCCGCCGGATGGCGCATGGCATATCGTTCAGGCCGCCCGGCTCGTTCCGAAAAAAGGACTCGCCACCTCACTTCGCGCATTTGCCACGTTCAAAAAATCCTTCCCGGAGGCCCGCTTCACGATCGCCGGCGAAGGGCCGCTCGAGGCCGAACTGCGCTCGCTCGCCGCCTCGCTCGAGCTCGGTGACTCGGTTTCTTTCACGGGCTTTCTCCCGCAGCCGCAGCTCCAAAAACTTTTTTCCTCGGCGCACATTTTCCTGCATCCGAGCGAATCCATCTCCGGGGATGTCGAGGGGATTCCGAATTCTCTTCTCGAGGCGATGGCGTCCGGGCTTCCGGCGGTGGCGACGCGCCACGGCGGGATCCCCGAGGTGGTTGTCGACGGCGCGACCGGCCTCCTCTGTCCGGAGCGCGATCCCGCCGCGGTGGCCGGCGCGCTTCTCCGGCTGGCCCGCGAGCCGGCGCTCTGCCGGAGCCTCGCGCAGACAGGGTCGGAATCGATCCGGAATCAATTCTCGGCAGAACGCCGGATCGCCGAGATCGAGAGCCTCTACCGCGAAGCCTCAGAACTCCTGATCCCGTGAAAATTCAATGAACCGAAAAGCGCTGCTCGCACGATGCGCCCGTAGGGCCGACGGGACGTCGGCCCTACATCGATTGACGTGGATTTGGTGTCAGGCATTTTCCGTGTAGCACCTGTTTTCTGGGAAGGGATCAGGAGTTCTGAGCCTCGCTTGCTGCGCCTCTTTGCAAGAGGCGAACCGCCGCGGGTCATGGCCAACGAGACGCCGTCCCTACGAAAGAATTTTGATATAGGACTTCGCGCGAAGTCCCTCGATCCAGTGCTGCTGGACTTTCATGCGCTCCTGCTGGATGAGGTTGCGCTCGATTTCGTCGCGGACCTCGGGGATCGGCTTGATCGAGGCGTTCTTTTTCGCCTCAACAAAAAGGATGTAATACGATTCGCCGAGCTTGATGACCTTGCTGACCTGTCCGGGGCTGAGCGCGAAGGCGACCCGGGAGAGATCCTCGTTGAGCGTGCCGCGCTCGACCCATCCCCAGTCACCCCCGGTATCGCGGCTCCCCTCGTCCTCGGAATACATCTCGGCCATCCGGTTGAACTCGGCGCCCGCGACAAGCTTCTGGCGGATTTCCTCGGCCGTCTGCTCCTTGTTCCCGGCGCCAGGAACATCCCCCGCAACCCCCTCGCGCAGCACGATCATCCGCAGCTTGATCTGCTCCGGGATCGCGTAGGCACCTTTGTTCTTGTTGTAAAACGCCTGGATCTGATTCGGCGAGATCACGAAGTTCTCGTTGATTTTTGATTGGCGCATCGCCTGGACGACGATCTTTTCCTTCTCGACATCCTTGAAGCGGGTGAGGGTGTAGCCCTGCGCCTGGAGGGTTCTCACGAAGGCCGCGCGATCGCCGCCGAACTCCTCGCGGATGATCGATTGCACGCGGTCGTCCACAACGTAGTCCGGGATGTTCGCTCCCTTTTCCTGCAGCTTCCGGAATTCCTGGATGATGAGCTGCCGGTCCACGAGATCCTTCAGGGCGGCCAGCCGCATCTCGTTGACTTTTTCGGCGAGATCCGACCCGGAGTAGGCCTTGCGGATCTCCCGCTCGCGCGCGCCGATGAGCTCGCGAACCTGCGAGATCGTGACCACATCGTTGTTGACGATCGCCGCCACGCCGTCAATCACCTCCGCCTTCTGGGCGGCCAGAGGGAGGAGGACAATGCAAAAGCTGAAGGTAAAAAATAAAAATCTCATCGGCCGGGCATCTTTTCCAAGAGGGTCAAGATCTCGCGCAACCTAGAATCTGGGTCGGTTGCCGTCAAGCGGGGAAACCGTCCACCGATCAGGATATAGCTGCCTCCGCGGGTGAGCATCAGCTTTTCGCCGCGCGTTTCGACGACGGGAATCTTCCTCCGCGAGGCTTCGAGGCGGATCGCCGCGAGGAGGATCGCGTTTTCCGCCGCCGGGGGAACTTTCCCAAACCGATCCCTCCACGCGGCCAGAAGCGCATCCATTTCCTCCCGGGAGGACGCCTCGGCGACCCGCCGGTAAGCCTCGATCCGGAGCCGGCTGTCGGAGATGTAGGCCGCCGGGATGAATGCGCCGGCAACGTCGCCAGCACCAGAATATTCCGACTCGTCGGTTTTCAGGAAGTCGAGCCGGAGGGTGGCGGTGCCGCCGCCGGTGAGATTGCCCTTGAGGGATTCGACCGCGCGCTTGAGGAGCTTGCAATACAGGTCGAACCCGACGGCGATGATGTGCCCGCTCTGCGCCGTGCCGAGGAGGTTGCCGGCCCCGCGGATCTCGAGGTCGCGCATCGCGATTTTGAAACCCGAGCCGAGATCCGAGTATTGCTTGATCGCCGAAACCCGCTTGCGCGCCGCACCGACGCTCATCAGTTCGCGCGGGAGCATGAGAAACGCATACGCCTTGTGGCTCGACCTCCCGACCCGCCCGCGAAGCTGGTAGAGGTCGGCAAGCCCGAACCGGTCGGCCCGGTCAATGATGATCGTGTTCGCGTTCGGGATATCGAGCCCGCTCTCGATGATCGTGGTCGAGACCAGCACGTCCGCGCGTCCGGACACAAACGCCCGCATCACTCCCTCGAGTTCCTTTTCCTCCATCTGCCCGTGCCCGACGAGGACGCGCGCCCCACCGCACAGCTCGCGGACGCGAGCCGCCGTGCGCTCGATGCTCTGAACCCGGTTGTGCAAAAAAAAGACCTGCCCGCCGCGGGCGATCTCTCGGGCGATCGCGTCGCGGATGATCCGCTCGTCGTGCCCGCAGACGATCGTCTCGACCGGCTGGCGGTTCGGCGGGGGCGTCTCGATGAGCGACATGTCCCGCGCCCCCATGAGCGAAAGGTAAAGCGTGCGCGGGATCGGCGTGGCCGAGAGCGTGAGCACATCCACCAGGCGAAACTTCTCTTTGAGCGCGTCCTTGTGTTTGACCCCGAACCTCTGTTCCTCGTCGACCACGACAAGGCCCAGGTTTTTGAACGAGACATCGGAGGAAATCACGCGGTGGGTTCCGATCACGATATCCACGCTGCCGTCAGCCAGCGACCGGACGACGCGCTTCTGCTCGGCCGCCGAACGATACCGGCTCAGGAGCTCGATCGTCACCGGGTATTCGCTCATCCGCTCGCGGAACGTCTGGAAATGCTGCTGCGCGAGCACGGTGGTCGGTGCGATGAGCGCGGCCTGCCTCCCGCCGGTCACGGTTTTGAACGCCGCGCGGATCGCGACCTCGGTTTTTCCAAACCCGACATCCCCACAGATCAGCCGGTCCATCGGGCGCACGGATTCCATGTCGGCCTTCGTGTCCGCGATCGCACGCAGTTGGTCGGGAGTCTCAGTGAAGAGAAACGAACGCTCGAATTCCTGCTGCCAGTGCGAGTCCGGCGGGAACGCATGACCGGTCCCGTTTTCGCGCTCGGCCTGCACGCTCAACATCCTCGCCGCATACTCGAAAATCCCCTTGGACGCTTTTGCTTTCGCCTTCTGCCAGCGTCCATCTCCTAGCTCGGAGAGGGCCGGATGGCGCCTGCCGAGACCGACATACCGCGAGACCTGCCACGCCTGATCGAGCGGGACATAAATCCGCGATTCGTGCGCAAACTCCAGCGCCAGCACATCCCCGCCCCCGTCGGGCGCCTTCTGCAGCCCGAGGAAACGCCCGATCCCATGGTCGAGGTGGACGACCAGATCGCTTTCCTCGAACTCCGAAAAATCCATCGTAGCCCGGCCGGAGCGGAGCCGCTCGCGCCGGAGCGCCGCCCGGTGCGCGCGCTGGCTGGCCGAACGCCCGAGCACCTCGGCGTCCGCCAGCAAGGCCAGCTTCGCATCCGGACAGACAAACCCCCGCGTGGCCGGCACCGGAAGAAACTCCATCCGCGAAGCGTCGAAAGCGAAGCCGTCCGCCAGCTCGCGGAACCGCTCGCCTTCACCCTCGTTGTTACACGCAAATGCCACCGTCCAACCCGCCGCATCCCACTCGCGCAACTGATCGAAAAACCGCTCGCGCTTGACCACATCCAAAACAAGGTCGCCCGCCCCAAGCTCCGCAAAAGGCGGAGGATAAAACG
>Ga0194063_10000943_pt1 | contig 19897 bp, 17 predicted proteins | sample SepL3720m_MetaG_FD_155459 | JGI IMG/M metagenome (GOLD analysis project Ga0194063, IMG submission 155459) | Anoxic zone freshwater microbial communities from boreal shield lake in IISD Experimental Lakes Area, Ontario, Canada - Sep2016-L373-20m | ecosystem: Environmental > Aquatic > Freshwater... | reverse complement strand
GTTGTGGTGGCAGCTCGGGCGTCCCCCGATGCGCACGCTCGGCGAAACCCGTCTTTTGTATGCGATCCTCCTGCCTGCCGTCGCCTGCGGAGTGGCGCTGCGGTGGAGGCTGGTCTGGCCGATGATCTACGGGGCCGCGATGGCTGCGGTTTTTCTAGGCATCAACCTCGCGAGGCCCGACGCATTCGACAAAACCCTGATGCCCGCGCTCCAGAGCCCGTGGTTTGTTCCGCATGTCGTCGTCTATATCCTCGCCTACGCGTTCCTGACCGCCTCAGCGCTGGGTGCCGCCCGATTTTTCCTGACGGCCGACGACACCCTGCCCGCATGTGACCATGCGGTCTGGATCGGCCTTGCGTTTCTGACGATGGGGCTCCTCTTTGGCGCGCTCTGGGCCAAGGAAGCCTGGGGGCATTACTGGACATGGGATCCCAAAGAAACTTGGGCATTCCTCACCTGGGCGATCTATCTCGGATACATCCACATCCGGCTTCGCCACTGCCAGGCCCGCCGCTTTGCTGCGGGGTTTTTGCTGGCGGCGGTCGCCATCCTCGGCACCTGCTGGTTCGGCATGAACTATTTGCCTTCAGCCAAGACCAGCGTGCACACTTACACCCAGCCATGATCCGCCACCTTTTCATCTCCCCGGGTCATAACTATTTCGGTCAGCACGGACAACGCCCCGGAGAGTTTCCGATCATTGAAGTCCCGGAGATCGAATGTCTCGCGGGCCGGGGGATCCGCGGCGACCGGTTTTTTGATTTCAAACCCGATTACAAAGGGCAGATCACGTTCTACGCCTGGGAGAATCTGATCAGCATGTGGGAGGATCTCGGGGTTTCGAGAGATCACCGCGACGTCTCCGCCACAAGGCGCAACGTCATTTCCGAAGGGCTGGAACTGAGCGGCCTGATCGGCAAGGAATTTGAGATCCAAGGCGTGCACTTTCTGGGAACCGAAGAATGCCGTCCGTGCTACTGGATGAACGGAGCGATTCATCCCGAGGCAGAAGCCTGGATGCGGGGACGAGGCGGCCTGCGGGCAAAAATCCGGAGTGACGGCTGGTTGAAGCAGAATCAAAGCGGTAGCAATAAATGGACGTTCGCCGCTCTTCTGGCTGGTGGAATGTCAACCCGCATGGGACGGGACAAGGCATCCCTTGAGGTCGGAAGCATGCCGCTTTGGCAGCGACAGATCGATCTCTTGAGTTCGATCTGCGATCCTGTGGCCGTATTCGCCCCGGAGCGCCCGCACTGGTTGCCCGACGGGCAGGCATTTGTTCAGGACAATCCCGCTGCGCGGGGTCCGATGGCCGGACTCCTTGCCGCGCTCGAATGGGCCGGAGCGCGTGGCGGTTCGCACGTTCTGGTTCTTGCTGTGGACATGCCTCGGATGGGGCCTCAAGTTTTGAGGAAACTCGCTGGTGCATGCAGGCCGGGCCAAGGCCTCATCCCGGCAACCGACTCCTTTTTTGAACCTCTCTGTGCGGTGTATCCGATCGAGGCACTGCCTGTTCTTTTGGAATCAGCTCGGCGCGGGCACTGGAAGCTTCAGGATGCCATCAACGAGCTGCTCGCTAAAGGGTTGCTGGTCACCCAAAGCCTGCTGCCAGAGGAAAGAGGCCTGTTTTTCAACCTCAACTCACCGGAAGACCTCGCGGTTCTGAGCGTCCCATGATCGAAACCTCCAGCTCCCTGGCCATCGCATTTTTTGCCGTCGCAATGCTCTACAGTTCCGTTGGGCACGGGGGGGCATCGGCGTATTTGGCAGTGATGGCTCTGGCCGGGTTCACGCCTGAGGTGATGCGCCCGTGCGCGTTGTGGATGAACCTGGTCGTTTCTGCGATCGCGACATTTGCCTTCCTGCGGGCAGGCCATTTTCGTCTCCGGCTTTTTTGGCCGTTTGCCGTGACTGCGGTCCCGATGGCATGGATTGGCGGCGGCCTGCATGTCCGATCCGAGCTTTTTCTCCTACTGGTCGCAACCTCTCTGGCAGTGGCGGCGATCCGGTTGTTCTTGCCCGAAGGGGGGAGACCTCTCCGTCCGCTGCATATCGGCATTGCGATGGCCTGCGGAGTCATCATCGGACTTCTCTCCGGTTTGGTCGGGATCGGAGGCGGGATTTTTCTCACTCCGCTGCTTCTGCTCGCCGGATGGGCGGGGCCGCGCGAAGCCGCTGCGGTTTCCGCTCCGTTTATTTTTGTCAACTCGGCTGCCGCGCTGGCCGGAATGGCGGGAGGTTCTGTTGCGATGCCGACGGCATTTCCGATATGGTTGGCCGCTGCGGTGGCCGGCGGCATGGCGGGAGCTTTTTGCGGCAGCCGCCTTGGCCGTTCCGTCTGGCTGAGGCCTGTCCTCGGCGCGGTGCTCCTCATCGCTTCGGCAAAATTTGGAATGCAGTTGTTCTCATGAACCCCGTTTTCACGACCAAAAGCCCAGGGCCTGCCTCAAAAGATTCTTACGGCAGAACGATCGACTACCTTCGCATTTCGGTAACCGACCGGTGCAACGAACGCTGTCTCTACTGCATGCCCGAGGGCTACAAGGGCTGGGCGCAGAAGCCCGAGCACCTCACTGCGAAGGAGCTAGTCCGCACGGTCGAGGCGGCCACGGGCCTGGGCTTTCGAAAGTTCCGCGTGACCGGCGGCGAGCCGCTGATCCGGAAAGACATTATCGAAATCCTGCGTGCGATCTGGGAGCTTCCCGGCGCGCAAGCATTGGGGCTTTCGACCAATGGCACCCGGCTTGCGCCGTTAGCCCGCGAGATCAGGCAGGCGGGCGTTCGCTCGTTGAACGTGAGCCTCGACGCCCTTGACGCGGATCTCTACCGCCGGATCACAGGCGGAGACATCGGAGCCGTGCTGGCCGGGCTCGAGACGGCGCGGGAGCAGGGCTTCGAGGTCATCAAGTTGAATTGTGTCCTCATGCGCGGGATCAACGAGAGCGAGTATGTCAAACTCGTGGAATTTGCGGCCGAGCGGGCGATGCCGTTACGGTTCATCGAGCTTATGCCGCTCACGCGCACCGATGTTCTTGACGCCTCCCATTTCCTGTCCATCCAGGAGCTCATGAGCCGGCTCGCCGGAGCGGGGGCCTTGACGGCAATGGACAATTACCGCCCGGGGCACGGGCCCGCAAAATATTTTGAGTTTCGGAGCGACTGCCTGGCATCGCCCGCCAAGCTCGGATTCATCGGGGCCATCACCAGCCCGCATTTCTGCGAAACCTGCAACAAGCTCCGGCTGACGGCAGACGGGAAGCTGCGGCCGTGCCTTGGCCGGCTTGGCGAAATTGATTTGCTGGGCGGCCTCCGGGCCGGGGAGGACCCGGCACGGGCGTTTGAGGAGGCCATCGCAAACAAGCCCGCGAACCACGAGTTCCTCGACCGCTACGCGCCCGGACGGCCGATGACCGCGATCGGGGGCTGAAACCGCATGAAGGTGCTCTATTTCGCCCAAGCTGGAGAGGCCGCAGGCTGCCGGGAGGAGCACTGGGAGATCCTCTCCCCTTTGACGCTGGACGAGTTTTGGCGCGAAGCCGTCAGCCGTCATCCGGGGCTGGCGCTTTTGCGGGACCAATGCCGGGTGGCGTCCGGGATGAGCTACCTTCTCGCAGGCGAGCGGATCGAGCCACAACAGGAGACGGCGGTCATCCCGCCGGTGTCGGGCGGATGAATGTGGACGTCGTAATTTCGGAGCAGCCCTTGCATTTGCAGCCGCTCACGATTTCCGGCTGCGGGGCGGTCGCGCGCTTCGACGGGATCGTGCGCGGCCTTGAGGGCGGAAAGGAAATCGCGGGGCTTTGCTACGAAGCCTACGCGCCGATGGCGGAGAAAGTCATTCGCGACATCCTTGCCGAACTTTCCCTCAAGCATCCCTGCGAGCGGGTTCGCGTGTCCCATCGCATCGGATTTGTGCCTGTGGGGGAGGCTGCGATTATTATGGATGTTCATTCGAGCCACCGGGGCGAGGCTTTCGCCCTCTTGCAAAAATTCATGGATCGCCTCAAGCAGGATGTGCCGATATGGAAACGGGGGAGCAGATGATCGAGGTCGAAGCCCTTTGGGAACTCATCGATGAAATGGTTGTCCCGAGCGAAGCCTGCGATGTGCCGGTGACTGACGCGCTCGGAACGATCACGGCTGCAGATGTTGTTGCTCCGGTGGACATGCCTCCGTTTGATCACAGCGCGATGGATGGCTACGCACTTGCCGGTTCCGGTTTGGAACCCTGCTCAATCGTGCGCGCGATCGCTGCCGGGAATGTCGATGCAGGCGTAATCCATCGTGGCCAAGCGGTGAGAATTTTTACAGGCGCCCCCCTTCCGCAAGGCACTCACTGCGTCGTTAGGCAGGAAGACTGCTTGGTGGACGGGAACGTCGTGCGCTTGCGGGAAGACGCCGAAGTCAGTAACGGCACTCACATCCGCCGTCGGGGAGAACTGCTGAAAAAGGGGGCTATGGTTCTTCCCAGTGGGGCGGATATCACGGCTGGGGCGATTGCGCTGCTGACAAGTTGCGGGATCACAAAGGTTCCGGCCCTTTCACAGCCCGTGGCCCGTCATCTTTCCACCGGATCCGAGTTGGTGGAGGCGGGCGGAGTATTGGGTGCCGGGCAGATATACGACAGCAACGGCCCGATGATGCAGGCCCTGCTTGACGCGCGGGGCACCCGGCTTGTTCGCCAGAGGGTTCCCGATGTGGCCTCCGAGCTTCATTCCGCCGTTGCAGGATCCACCGGCGACCTGCTGCTGATCTCCGGTGGCTCGGGGCCGGGCGACCACGACCACACCGGCAGTGCGCTTCGTGATGCCGGATATACCATTCATGCCTCCCGCATCAACAGCCGCCCCGGAAGACCGCTAATTTTCGCCACGCGAGGCCATCAGGTTGCCTTCGGGCTCCCTGGCAATCCCCTCTCGCACTGGGTCTGCTTCCACGCATTCGTCACCCGCGCTCTTGCTCGCTTCGAAGGCAGGGATATCCCGGCATTGGTCAATGCTCATCTTACCGAACAACTGCCAAGCGGCGGCGACGGACGCCGCACTTGGACTCCCGCCCGGCGGCAATATCGCGACGGAATGCTTTATGTCGTGCCGCTCGGCTGGCAACATTCCGGTGATCTGACACCTTTGGCCTCTGCGGATGCGCTTCTGATGAACAGGCAAGACCCGGCAACCCGTTTGTTTCCAACTTTTCTTTTATGAATTTCAGCCATCTGGATAAACAAGGCCGGGCCCGCATGGTCGATGTGGGGGCGAAGTCCGTGCAGATCCGGACCGCCTCAGCCACCGGCACCCTCCACTGCCAACCGGAAACAATCCGCCTTATGCGTGATCTGGCCCTGCCCAAGGGCGATGTGCTCGCAGTCGCCCGGATTGCCGGCATCCAAGCGGCGAAAAAAACTGCCGAGCTCATTCCGCTCTGCCACACGCTCCCGCTGGATCAGGTCACGGTGGACTTTGAAATTGGCGACGACAAAATCCAGATCACAGCCACCGCGCGCACCAGCGCAAAGACCGGGGTGGAGATGGAGGCTCTCACCGCCGTGAGCCTGGCCGCCCTGACGCTTTTTGACATGATGAAAGCCGCCGACAAATCCATGCGGATCGAAGGCATCCGCGTGACGGGAAAAACCAAACAATGAAAATCGGCCGTGTGACGTTGAGCGACCGCGCCAGCCAGGGGATCTACCAGGACCTGAGCGGGCCGGAGATCGAACGCGTCGTCCGTGAGTGCCTTGATGCTGAGGCGGAATTTGTCGCCCGCCTCCTCCCCGATGAGCGCATCCAGATCGAAGCCGCTTTGAAGGACCTGGCGGACGTCGAGCATTGCGATCTTATCGTCACCACGGGGGGGACGGGGCCGGCGCCGCGGGACGTGACCCCGGAAGCGACCCTGGCCGTCCTGGACCGCGAACTGCCAGGGTTCGGCGAGGCGATGCGGGCAGCCAGCTTTGAAAAGGTTCCGACCGCCATCCTCTCCCGTGCGACCGCGGGCACCCGGGGACGAACGCTCATCGTCAACCTTCCCGGCAACCCCCGGGCAATCAATGATTGCCTCTTCCCAATTGTTCCCGCCATCAGGGAGTGCATTCTTCATCTGGTCAAAACTCCACCCCCCCATACAACCCCTATGCACACCCGCTGCGGATGAACCTTTTCGCTTATTTAACGGCAGCTTGGGAGTTCGGGTTTAATACAGGCGAACCGTGCTCCAGCCCTTGATGGCGTCCAAGAATCAGATTATTCACTTCGTAATTGAGGACATCCGGGGAGAGCCATACGTCAAGGCAGTGAATGCACCCCAGCGTCGGTCCGGTTACTGGAAAAACCGCAGGGTTAACCCTTGCGAGGTTTGAGGGTGGGGGCTGCGGGCCCCATCGCACAGCTCGTTTTCCTGCTATTTCAGCAATTTCTCGAGCTGAGGGTCGGGCTTGGCACCGAGCTCCAGCGCCTTGGCGTAGTATTTTTTAGCGCGCTGTTTCGACGCGGCATCACCGGCTGCGTTGAGGACGGCCAGATTGAAGTGGGCCTCGGCATAGGCCGGGGAGAGCTTGAGGGCTTTTTCGATTTCCTGGATGGCGCGGCCCCTATCCCCCTTCTGGTCAAACGCCACGCCCAGGTAGTTGAAGGCGGCGGGGTCGCTCGGGTCGAGATAGATCGCCGTGAAGAGGGATTTCATCGCCGGATCCACCTGCCCGCTCTTGAGCAGGATGATGCCAAGGGTCGTGTGCGAAAAGGCGTCGTCCGGGCTGATCGCGATGGCGTTGCGGATGGATTGTTCGGCGAGGTTCAGCTTCCCGAGTTCCATCTGCACGGCCGCGAGGTTCGACCAGGCGAGGCTGTTGGTCGGGGCTGCGTCGGCAACCTCCTGGTATAGCCGCCCGGCTCCCTCGAAATTTTTCGCCTGAAATTCTTTCTCGGCCCTAGCCTGAAGTGTTTGCAGGGACTCTCCGGTCGGAAGGGCCGACGGGCTCAGGACGGGCGTGGGCTCCGCGTTGTGGAGGAATACCGGGGCCACTTCGTTCAAGGAGAGGGGAGGGGGAAGAGTCAGCTGAAACGCCTGGGAGCCGGCTTCGCCGAGAAGCTTTTCGAGCTCGAGGATCTTCATGTCCCGCGAGGAAAGTTCCGTGAAGAGCTTCGAGATTTTGTCGTTCGCGAGATCCAGGTCGGATTGGAGCTGGGTGATGAGGGCCAGCTTGACCGGCTGGTCCCGCTCCAGTTCCAGGGCCTTGGCCTCGGCGGCGTCAAGCCGCTCTGCAAGTCCGCGGTTGCGGTCGAGAGTCAGCTCGGTGTCCTTCGCCGTCTGGAGGCGCAGCAGCGTGTCGTTGAGCTGGCCGGCAAGCTGAGTGTTCTGCTCCTTGAGCTTGTCGAGCAGGTCCGCATTTTTCCGGACAGAGTCCTCGGTGGATTTTTTGGGATAAAGCTGGACGGCGAGAAGCGCCAGCGCGCACGCGAGCGCCACGGAGGCAAAAACCATTGTCTTTCTCGAACCGGGCCTGCCGCTTCGCGATTCCTCGAGGGAGCGCGACACCCCATCAAGCTGCCTCGCCAATTTCTGATTCTGCTGCCGGGCCTCCTCGAGTTCGGAACGGTAGCGGTCCAGGCTTTCTTTCAGGGCGCGCGCGGATTCGGCTTCGATCTCGGCGATCCTCGAGCGCAGGGAAGCTTCCGAGCTGCGGAATTCCTCGAGCGTCCGCTCGTGGGATGTCAGCCGGACCTTGAGGGAGGCGGCTAGCGATGCTTCTCCTCTCGCTTCCTCGAGTTGGCTGCCGAGAAGTTTTTCGCTGTCGCGAAGCTTGATCAAGGACTCGCTTTGAGAGGCGATTTCCGCCCGGAGAGACTGCACGAGCGCGGCATCGCGGCGGGCGGAATCCAGCTCGGTAGCGAGCGAATTTTCTTTTTGGCGGAGCGCCTCCAGATCCATCCGCCTCGCGGCGATCTCCTGGCGCAGCGCTTCGGCATCCCGTCCTTGGGCGCGCGCATTTTCGAGATCGGCAAGCAGGGATTTTTCGCGTTCCTGAAGCGACTGGAGCGCCGTGCGCTGGTTGGACAGGTCCTGGTTCAACGTTTCCACCCGGCGACCCTCGTTCCGCGCGGCCTCGAGTTCCCGCATCAATTCCGCCTCGCGCACCCGGAGCCCGGCCACAGCCAGCTTCTGTTCGGAGAGCTCGTGCTGGAGTTGATCCACCAATCCCAGACGGGCCTGGGCCGCGTCAAGTTCGCGTTGAAGCGCCTGCTCCTGCGATCGCAACGCCTCCGCCTCGGCGCGGACCTTGACCAGTTCGTCCCGCAGTTTCCTGTTTTCCGCTCCTGCGGATCGCATCGACTCGAGCTCCGCGACGAGCGAAGCCTCTCGTTCTCGGATTGCCTCCATCTCCACAAGCTGGGAGGCGATTTGGGTGCGAAGGTTCTCGGAAAGATGTGCCTGGCTGCGCGCGGCCTCGAGCTCGGAAAGAAGCTCCTTTTCCCGCCCGCTCTCGACTGCGATGGACGCTTGTTGCCGTTCGATCTGTTTTTGGAGGCTCTCCGCGCGGGTCGCGCGGGCGTTCGCCGCTTCGAGTTCGGCAACCAGGGCGATCTCGCGCTGGCGCAGGGCTTCGACGGCCGTCCGTTGCGCGATGAGTTCGGCGCGGAATTTTTCCGATTGGGCAGCAAGCACGCGCGCATTTTCCAGCTCGAAAACCAGATCGTGCTCGCGCTCGCGCAGGGCGTCCATCGAATCCCGGTAGCCGGCCAGCTCTTCCTGAAGTTTGTCCGATGGCCCGGTTTCCTGCGAAGCGGCGAGCCCGGCGGAAAAGGCCTCCTCCCTCGCGCGCATCTCCTCGATCTCCATCCTCTGGGCGATCAGTTCGCCCTGCAGTGCCTCCACCAGCTTGAACTGGTATTCCGCGGACTCCAACCGGCTGGAAAGGGTCTTCTCACGCTCCTTCGAGACGAGCAGTTCGGAATGCTGCTGCTCCAGTTCCTCCTGCAGCTTGCGCGCCCAGACCCGCGAGGAATGCCCCAGCTTCAACTCGGCGCGCTGCCTGGCAAGCCGGCCTTCCAGCGCGCGCGCCAGGTCTTCAAACTTCTTCGCCGCCGCGAGCTCCTCCTGCAGAGATTGCTCCCGTTTCTTGGATTCCTGAAAACGTGCAAAATGCTCCTTGGCCTCCGCCTGGTAGGATTGCGCGAGCGCGGTTTCGACGTGCGCCTCTTCCAAATGATGGGCCAACTCCTCCTTCTGTACGAGGAGGTTCTCCAGCTCGGCTTTTTGTCCGTCGAGTTGAACGGTCAATTCCCCGACCCGCTCAGCTTCCTTTCTCGCGGACTCCAGCTGCGACACCAATGACTTTTCCTTTTCGTGAAAAGCCTCCAGCGTTGCCTCCTGCTGCTGCGCCAGCTCCACCTGAAAGGCAAACGCCTGCCCCGCCTTGTTCCGCGTCTCCTCAATCTGCATCCGCAGAAAATCCTCGCGCGATCTCGCGCGGTCCAGCTCCGCCTGAAGAACCGCCAGCCGCTGCTCCGGTGTCAGAGCCGCGCGCGAGCCTCCCGGTTTGCCCTCGATCGCTCCCACATCCCCAGACGAAAAGGAGCCTGGATTTTTTTGCGATTGCTTGATGCTCATTGCGGTGATACGCAGATCGTGCGAAATCCATAACCGATTGCAAGCCAATAATGCAACCGGATGAAAAAAAACTACTCACTTGAAATGTTTGTGCGATCATCTGCTATGGATTACCCAACGATTTTGAACCGGGAGATTTATGTTCCAGCATCGTGAGCTCGGTTTGATACAAACTTATCAGATCGGCGTGACGCTGGTGATGAGCGCCCTGTTTTGGATCTACTACCTAGTCTTGGACACGATGGTTCCCGGGTTTTCGCTGACGGCGTTTTCGAATTATTTCGAGTATTTTCTGGCGATCACGCTGGGGTTCCAGCTGTCGTTCCTGAACTCGAAGCAGCACGACATTTTTTCGGTTACGTCGGGGATCATGGAGAGCCACCGCTTCATCTGGCCGCACATGGTTTTCGCGACGGCGATCACGTTTATGTTCGCGTTTCTGAAGCACGACGACGCGATTTCGCGCCTGTTTCTTTTCACATATATTCCGTTGACCTACGTGGTGCTGGTGGTGATCAACCGCTATTTTGCGCTGAATATTCTGCGGAGGGTTTTGCACCACCAAAGCCAGAAGCTTCTGTTGATCGGGTGGCCGGGGGAGCTTTCGAGGATCGAGTCCCTCCTCTCCAAGGCGAAGCTGTTCGGGATGGATACCGCCGGCATGCTGACCGACGCGGAGCCCGGAGACATCCCCTACGGGATCAAGAAACTGGGGGGGGGGACGGATTTGGAGCGGGTTCTCGACAGCTACGACATCGGGAACATCTTTATCGTAGGCAGCCCGCAGGACCGGCGGATGTTGCCGGGGTGGCTGCGGCTGGCGGAGGCTCGCGGGTGCCGGGTTTCGCTGGTCAACGACCTCGATATATTTCTTCAGAGGAGGCTGTCGTATTTTCGCTGCGATGGCATCGATCTGATCGAGCTGCGCGAGGAGCCGCTCCAGAACGTGGTCAACCGGATGGTCAAGCGGGCCTTTGACGTTTGCGCGAGCCTGCCGGTGGTCGTGTTTTTTCTGCCGCCGCTGATTGCCCTGGTCTGGATCCTGCAGAAGCTCCAGGCCCCCGGGCCGCTGTTTTTCAAGCAAAAAAGGTCGGGGATCGACAACCAGCCGTTCACGATTTTGAAATTCCGGACGATGTATGCCGACCGGTGCGACTCCACGCTGCAGGTCACGTCTAACGACAGCCGGATCTTTCCTGCGGGACGTTGGCTGCGAAAATTCAGCCTGGACGAATTTCCCCAGTTTCTCAACGTGCTCTCCGGCCAGATGAGCGTTGTCGGCCCCCGGCCGCACATGCCCGAACACGATGAAATATTTGAGGAAAGCATGTCCGCATACCGCGTTCGCGGGTTCGTCAAACCCGGGCTCAGCGGGCTGGCGCAGATTCGCGGCCTGCGGGGGGAAACGATCACAAAAGCCCAGATCATCCGCCGGGTCGAGTGCGACATCGAATACATCGAAACGTGGTCCCTGCCGTTGGACGTCCGCGTGATCTGGAGGACGATGCTCCAGATCCTCCGGCCGCCAAAATCCGCCTACTGATCCCTCAGAAGCCGGGTCATCTTTTCGAGAAACGCCTCTTTGGAAAACTGCAGTGCATGAGCCCGGATGGCGTCCTTGTCCCAGGAAATGCTTTCGCACCGGGCCACCGCGTCGAGGAATTCCTCCTCGTTGGGTTCGGCGAAGAACACGCCGGTCAGCCCGTCCACGACGGTTTCCAGTGCCCCACCTTTTCTGAGCGCCACAACCGGCTTTCCGCAGGCCATGGCCTCGACGGGAGCGATGCCAAAATCCTCCTCGCCGGGAAGGATTAGCGCCCGGCATTTTGAGTAGTGATCGTGGATGATCCGGTCTTCCACATGTCCGCAAAATTGGATCGAAGGCCCGGCGATCTTCTTGAGCCGAGTGTCATACGGCCCTTCCCCGACGATCACGAGCCGCTGCCCCGTTCGCGTGAATGCCCGGACCGGGAGCTCGATGTTTTTGTAGCCGAGGAGCCGGGAGACGACCAGGTAGTATCCCTCCTCGTCCGCCGATGTGTGGAACCGCGAGGTCTCGACCGGCGGGTTAATAACCAGGGACTCCAGGCCGTAACACCGCCGGATCCGCTCCTGCACGTTCCGGGAGTTGGCCACCAGCACATTCATCTTCGCGGCGGCTTCGCGATCCCATTCGCGCATCCTCGGCAGGGCGCAGCGCACCAGCCGGTTCAGCGGGCGCGAGCCGACCTCGAAGTCGAGATAGTCCTCCGTCTGCCACAAAAACCGCGTCGTGTTGTGCATGTAACAGACGGTCCGGGTCCGGGGCGAAAACCGGAGATGCTTGGCGAACGTGCTGCAACTGATCCAGGCGACGTCGGCGTCGATTTCTCCGAAGGACCGGAACGCGGACGGATACAGCGCGAAATACTTTTTGAAGTGGCCGGGGTGCTGGACGAACGGCAGCCGTTGCATCCACGAAGTGCGGATGTCCGCGTTGTCGTATTCCTTCCCGAGCGCGCTGTAAATCACGGCGCTCGTGTAGATAGGGGCGTCCGGGAACCTTTCGTGCATGGCCGCGACAACCCGCTCCGCTCCTCCCATCTGGATCAGGTAGTCATGGGCCAAAACGAGATTCATAGGGAAGATAAACCGGACAGCACGCGGCTTGTTTGCTCGAGGACCGGCGACAGGGAGTATTGTTTGCGGGCCTCGGCGGATGCAAGCAATCCCGTCGCGCGCCCGCGGTCCGGCTGGGCGAGAATATTTTGAATGGCCGCCGCCAGTTCCCCGGCATCGCCGGGCGCGAACAGCCAGCCTGTCTCGCCGGGCCTGATCATCTCCGCCGGGCTGCCGGCACGGCTCGCGACCACCGCTCTCCCGGAAAGCATCCCCTCGGCCACGACGCGACCGAACGGTTCGGGTGCCACCGAAGTGTGAACGATAATATCCGCCGCCTGCATGAGCAGCGGGATGTCGTCCCGTTGGCCCAGAAAATCCACCCTTCCGGCCAGTGCGGGCGAGGTGGCTAACTCGCGGAGTTCGCCGGCATAGCGGTGGTCGTCGCCTGTGAAAAACGCCTCGCCTACGACCCAGACCCTGAGGTTCGGAATTTCCGATGCGGCGCGCAGGAGAAGATCCTGGCCCTTCCAACGGGCGATGCGCCCGAAGACGGCGGCGACAGGGGCTGATCCGGCATGAAATTCTTCGCGCGCCGCCAGCACAGCCCCGCCTGGCAAAGGCGCGAAGCGCGAAGCGTCGAACCCGTTCGGGATGACATGCACGGGGGCGGTTCCGCCTGCCTCCTGAAAGGCCCGCGCTGTGGCCTGGGAATTTCCGATCACCCCGCGCGTCCGGTTGGCCGCATGGGTGATGATCCGGATATTCAACCGGCTGAAATGCTCCGGGATCAGCAGATCGTGGAGGTGGAAAACAGACGGCACCCCGGACCCCAGGCCCGCAGCAACTCCGTAAAGAAGGGCTTTGGCCGTGTTGAGATAAACCAGGTCGCTTCCGCGGATTTCTTTTCTCAGCGCGGCCAGGAAACCTGCCAGTTCGGGCAGGGCAGGGAGGTAGTCGATGAGCCCGGATTTTTTCCGGATTTTCGAGAGGCGCGGCGAAGGCTCGAGCACGGAGACATCCACGCCACGATCGCGAAGCATCTGTTCGAACGGTCCGTGCGCAAAAAGGATCACGCGCGACCGCGCCCGCAAATGCGCGGCCGTGTCGGCGAGGCAGAGTTCCGCGCCGCCCGGCTGTCCGCTCTGATCGAGGAAGAGAACGTTCATCGGGAGGTCTCCTCGTCATAGACATTCGTGGATAGCCGTGCCATCTCGCGGATCGAATAGTATTTTTCGGCAAATGCCCGGCAATCTCCCGCCGGCGGCAGATAACCTGGCGCGGCGAACGCCCTCATCAGGCCGCGCGCGATCGCGTCGGGATCTGCTCCATCCAGGATGAGGTTTTTCCCAAGTCTCGCGACAACCTCCGGAAGCCCGCCCACCGGGGTGACGAGCACGGGGACGCCGCAGGACAGAGACTCAACGGCCGCAAGCCCGAAGCCCTCGAGTTTCTGCGAAGGTAAAATCGAGAGGTCGGATGCCGCGTAGTGGTCCGGGAGATCGTCCTCCGGAATGAACCCGCAAAAAACAATTCTCCGCTCGAGGCCGAGCCTCGAAGCCCGGGCGCAAAGGTCGCTTCCCAGCTTGCCGCGGCCCCCGATGTGAATGTCCACGTCCGGCAACCGCGCGGCGATTTTCGCGAAACTATCGATTAGCTCGGCGAGGCCCATCCGCGCGACAAGCCGCCTCACACAGAAAATGATCCGCCGGTCGGTCGGCCATCCCAGCCGCCGGCGGAGAGCGTCCCGGTCATTTGTGGGGCGAAATTTTTCCGTGTCCACCGAGCCGGGAACCACGGAGATTTTTTCCGGGCGGATCCCGAAATTTTCGATGAGCAAAAGGCGGAACGCTTGGGACAACGTGATCATCCGGTCAGCCCGGGCGTAAACCGTGCGCTCGATGTGGCGTTTGAAAAAGACCGTCAGCTTTCCCGCCCCTGCCGCAGCGGCCTCGTCCGCCCACGGCCCGTGGAAGTGGACCACATGTTTGGTCCCTTGAAGAAACGGAAGAAGGAAAAACGCGTAGAGGGAAAAGTGCGAGGCCAGGACTTTGGGTGGCGGGGCGGAGGCGATTTTCGCCCCAAACCTCCGCAGGGCGGTCCTCCGTTTCCAAATTGCGCTGCGCGATGGTCCGAGCGAAATTCGCTGGAAATTTCCATCCTCCGCCGACTCTCCGTCAAATGCCGCGGCGGTAAATGCGCTGCCGTTGGCTTCCAGCCCTCGCAAGAGGTTATCAAAGCAACGGTCGGCGCCTCCGCCCGAAGGATCGAAATGCATGCCGAGCTGCCAGAGCGAGGGGGTCTTCATCGGGACCGCGCGGCCTCCTCCATGGCACCGGCCATTTTCCGGGCCACGACTTCGAGCGTGGCTGATTCGCCGACCCACTTTTTCCCGCTCTCCGCCATCTGCCGGCGCAGCTCCGGCCGCTCGATCAGGCGGCGGATGCAGTCCGAGAGGGCGGCGGCATCGCGCTCGGGAAAAATCATCCCGCCGCTGCTCGCGCGGATGAGCACCGGGATTTCTCCGGAGTTCGATCCCACGACGGGGGTCCCGCAGGCCATCGCCTCGACGATGACGCGGCCGAATTGTTCCTTCCAGTTCGTCTGGGTCTCCGAGGGGACCACCAGCAGATCAAAGGAGCTTAAAAATTCCGGGGTCTGAAGGTGCGGGGTGAACCCGTGAAAGGTCACCCGTCCGGCAATTCCCGCGTCCGCAAGCAACCGCTCGAAGGTCGCACGATAATCTCCGGTGCCGATCACATGAAAATGCCAGGCGAGATCCTTCAATTTTCCCAATGCCTTCGCCAGCGTGGCCAGACCTTTCGACTCGACCAGCCTGCCCACGTAGCCGAGGACAGCCTCGCCCGGCTCGCGCGCAAACGGAGCCGCGCCGAATGGCACTAAGTTAAGCCGGGTTTGGGATGCTGCCCATTCAGGGTAGGGCTCGTCCTTTTCCAAGACCCAGGGCGGCGCGGACGCTTGCCCTGGGCTGTTGGGTGTTGCCCCTTCGGGGCTTAACTTTGTGCCAATCGGAGCAGCACCAGCCTCACGCGGATAATAGACCGACGGATCAACAGGCAGCGGACAGATGGTGCAGCGTGCCTGCGATTTCTTTACTTCGAGCACTTCCGCCACGGTCCGGCTCACAGGAAAACAAAACCGGCTCGACCGGTGGACGAATCGCTCGATCCAGGAAAACGGCGGCGGGTAGGATTTCGAAATGTTTTGGGCCGAGTAAAACCCGAATGCCGCGGGCGCATTCTGCCGCGAATTTGCGAGGCACACCTGCCCGGTGGCGAGCGCATACGGCTCGTGGTGCATGTAGATGACGTCGAAGGCTTCCCTCTTTAAATAGGCTCCCCAAGCCGTGCGGTAGAAGTGAAGGATGATGTTGCCGTTGAAAAACACGGGGACTTTGGAGACCCGCCCCTCCAATCCCGGCCATTCTTTCTGGTCCAGCGCGTTGCCGAATTCATCCTTCCAGTTCGACGGGATCACGAGCCTCACATCCCATCCGGTCATCCGCCGGATTTCCGCAAAGACCGCCTGGTTGGCCGCAGTCGCACACGGGTGGCTGACGATCAGAACTTTCATAGCGCGAGCGGTTCTCCCGTAGAGGAACACGGAACGTGTTTCTTCCCTGTAGCGGAACATGGAACGCGCTTCTCCAGACCTGGGGACCGGGGACGAAATTCTTTCAGAATTCCGCTACAAATCAGGCTCGATGTAGCGGAACACGGAACGTGTTTCGTCTTCGGGATTTTCGGTTTCATAGCGCGCGTTGGTAGGCCTCCTCGGTCAGCGTCGCGACGCGCTCCCACGTGTAATTTTTTTCGACGAGCGCCCTCGCGTTCCGGCCCATCCTCGCTCGCCGGTCCGGGTCTTGAAACAAACCGGCGAGCCGCTCCGCGATATCGCGCGGGTCGCGGGTGACAAAATACCCCGTGAGATCCGGCTCGATGAGGTCCTCGGTCCCGTTGATCCGCGTGGCGACGACCGGCAGCCCGCACGCGGCGGCTTCGATGGTCGCGAGGCTGAAGGCCTCGTAGTAGCTCGGAAAAAGAAAGACGTCGCTCGAAGCGAGCGCCGTTTGAACGTCTTTGCGAAATCCCCCGAAACGGATGCGGTCGCCCGCCCCGCACGAGCGGGCCAGCTCCTGGAAGCGGGCGCGGTCGGGGTCGTCGCCCGCAATAAACAATTTTGCTCCGGGCACGAGCGCAATCGCCCGGATCGCAAGGTCCAGCCCCTTGCGGCTCCATTCCCCTCCACAGAAAATGGCCAGAGAATCCTCCGACTGGAACCCGTTGTCCGAGCGCCATCTCAGCCGTTCCCCGGCGCTGATTGGCCGGAAAATCCGCGTGTCCGCAGCATTCGGAACAATCCGGACCTCGGCGGGGCCGATCTCGTAATTCTCGCGCAGCTCGCGCTCCACGCCGCGCGAAACGGGCAAAAAAACCGGGGGCTTTTTTCCTTCGCGCCAAGTGTAGAGTTTTTTCTCCGCGCGGCATGTGACACCCAGATAAAGCCGCCGGGTCAGGCGGCGGGCGAACGAGACCTTCTCTCCTGCTTCGCTCTGCTCGAGTGCCCGCATTTTCACCGGCTGGATATTCTGGATGGTGACGACATTTGCCCGCTGCGTGTTGCATCCGATCGAATGCACGATGTCGTAATTGTGGTTCGCGAGGAGGCGGTTGACGGCAAAATAATACGAGGAAAAGTCCGCGACTTCCGGCCAGCCCGGCCCCGGCACGCGATGCCACCGGACCGCCGCGAGGTCGAGGTCCTCGGCCTTGCGGGCATACAGGTGGACGTCGTGGCCTCGCGCGGCCAGGATTTCCGCGACTTCATTGACGGCCCGGGCGCTCCCGTCGCGCCGGTTGCAGTTGATCATGGCAAACGCGATTCGCATGTTGTCAGGCGAGTGCAGGGCGCGCCCGGAGAGCGGCCGCCTGCTTCATGCGTTCAATGGCTATCTTCGGGTTGGCCGCAAATCCCGTGAAAATAAAAAAGACCGCCGAGCTCGGCCCGGCCAGCCAATCTCCGGCCATCAGCACCACCGCGCCGGTGATGAAAAGCGCCTTGAACATCATCAGCGACTCGTTCCTCAGCCCGGCCCGCTCCATCGCCCTCACCCGCGCCCACACCAGATAGAACGCGTAAAAAAAGCAGAACGACCCAACCCAGCCAAAGGAGAAGATAATCGATAAATACCCGTTGTCCCCGATCTCGGCGGCGGAATCCATCGTCCCGGTGTTGACGCGGCCGCCCAGCCCGGACGAGCCGAGCCCGGTTCCGATCGGGTTTTTCAATGTCGCCGCCAGCCCTCGCTGCGCAATGATGATCCTTCCCTTATACGATCCGTCCTCCGAAATGTTACTCAGTGTGCGCAGGCGCTTGTTGACCCTCTCGGAAGAAAGCTTTCCGAGAAAATAGTTGGCCCCGACGGCCCCCACGCAGATCAAGACAACCATCCGCAGCGTGTTTTTTCCGCGGTTCAGAAGAGGGTAAAGGACGCAAGCCAAGATGATGGTGATGAGCGACGTCCTCACGAACGTGAGCAGGATGGTCGCCAGGATCAGCGCGACGGACCCCCAGCCGGTCACGTTGCGCCAACGGGCCGATATCAGCATCGGAATCACTGCGAAGGAAAGAAAGCCGGCGAAGGGCCCGCGCTCGGCCATCGTGGAAAACACCACCATCTCCGTGGGCTTCAGCTTCCCAAGATAGCCCTCGAACCCCACCGCCCGCACCCAGAACGCATCCCACGGAGGGATCGTGTAATATTGATACCAGCCGTAGATGCTCGCGAAGACCGCCGCCCATCCGATGGATTTCACCCACCGGTCCAGAATTTTTTCGTTGCCCCCCGCCAAGGCGGCCATGCACATGATCGAGATCGGGGCGACATACTCGGCAAGGGCGTAAACTGCGGCGAGCTGGTTGCGCACGAGCCCGACGCCGAAGGCGATCGCGAGCGCCCATGCGAACAGGCGCATGATCTTTTGGAACGAAGGCGGGAACTTCCGGTAGTTCTGGACCACCATCAGAAACACGAGCCCCGACACCACCAGCGGGGTCAGGCTGATCGGAGAAAACGGGTTGAACGCCCCCTGCAACCAGTCCACATATCGCCGGATCCCCCGGTTGAACACCGTAACCCATACAACGTAGTCAATGATCCAGGTCGAGTGCTTCAAATACAGCACAAACGCCGGGACCACGATCAGGAATGCGACTATCCAGTCCATGATGTGGGCTGCACCAAAACGCGCCCGTCCCATGCGGGCACATCAACAAATGGGGCCTGAATTCTGATCATGGGATGATTTCGGGATACCCTTTCCGGCAACCGGGTGCAATAATTACGGTTCGCATGGCGCAATCCGGGAAAAAACTCGTGCTGTTCACCAGCCTTCCTAAGGTGGGCGGGCACTCGGCTCTCACGCTCGGGTTGTGCCGGATGCTCAAGCCGTATTTTCCGGCCATCGACGTCTGGTGCAAGGTGATGCCAGGACACGGGCACTCGGCGGCACTCCAAAAAAAGTTGGAGGCCCTCGGATGCCGGGTCCACCTGCTCTCGGACGAGACCGGCCGACTCCGCCTGCCGGCGCTCGGCCGACTGCTCTGGAGCTTCCTGGCCGCCCCGCCGGATGTTTTTTTCACGCTTGCGATGCGCCACCTTTCACCGTTCCTCGCATTCTTTTCGCGAGCCAAGGTCCGCGTTTACTACCAGATCACCCACGACATGACGCCGGCGACGATCCGGACGATCCGGACCTACGCGCGGTTTTTTTCAAAGATCGTTTTCATCTGCCCGGCAACGTTCGAGGACTGCCCGGATGCCGCCGCGCATCCGGAAAAGTATTCCTGGATCCCTCAGTCGTCGGAGATTCCGGTGGCGGAGAGGGACCGGCTTCCGATGGAGCGAACTGCTGCGGCCGCTGTTGGTGCGGGAATTCGCTTCGGTCTCATCGGGCGATTGACGGACGAAAAAGGCGCTGGGATCATCCGCGATTTCGCCGTCACCGCCGGTGTCCGATGCGAGATCCACGTGGCCGGGAGCGGCCCGTTTGAATCCTCCTTCCGGGAGCTGGCGGCGCACGACGACGATCGACTATCTGGTTGTCCCTTCGCAAGACGAATGGGAAACGCTCAGCATGGCGGCGCTGGAAAGCCTCCAGCACGGCGTTCCGGCCGTCATCTGCCGCACGGGCGGGCTCAGATCGTTCGAGCATCCGGACCTCGGCCCGGCCCCCGAAAGCGTGGTCCGGCTGGTGGAGCCGAAGGATCTCCTCGCCGCGCTCGCCGGCCTCTCCCGGCAGCCCGCGCCACCTTGGGAGACAATCGGTATCGCCTGCCTCGCCCACTACGACCGCAGTTTTTCAAATGCCGCCATCCTGAAACGATGGAAAGATCTATTGGTTCCAGATAAAGAAATGTCTAGCTATACGGGATAAACTTCCGACGGTATGCCGCAGCGGTCAGACCACAGTGTTTCTTGAATGCCCGGCAAAAATTTTCCGGGTTTGCGTAGCCGACATCCCGAGCGATGGATTTGATGGGGGCACCGGTCGTCACCAGCTTGTGGCGGGCGGACCGCATCCGTTGGAGAATCAGGTGTTGGTGCGGAGTGATTCCGACGTGCTCGCGGAACTGGGCATGCAAATACGATGCGCTGAGGCCGATGCGCGCG
>Ga0194063_10000942_pt1 | contig 19898 bp, 15 predicted proteins | sample SepL3720m_MetaG_FD_155459 | JGI IMG/M metagenome (GOLD analysis project Ga0194063, IMG submission 155459) | Anoxic zone freshwater microbial communities from boreal shield lake in IISD Experimental Lakes Area, Ontario, Canada - Sep2016-L373-20m | ecosystem: Environmental > Aquatic > Freshwater... | reverse complement strand
GCCGCAGGTCGCCCTCGATCTGCGCCGCAATTTCCAGCAGGTAGCGTGTGTCGTTCAGCGCGTATTCGACCATCTGCGGGGAAAGCGGGCGGATCGCCCAGTTGGCTTTTTGCGAGGCCTTGGAAAGCTTGATTCCGTTGAACCCCTCGACGAGCGCCGCGAGCCCGAGTCCGGTGCGGCCGCACAGCCGCGCGGCGATCATCGTGTCAAAAAGATCCGAGGGCTCGAAGGTGCCGGCCCGGCGGAGGAGGCGCAAATCGTAGTCCGCCCCGTGAAAAACCAGGCGCCGGGAGCAAACCACATCGAAGAGCGGCTGCAGGTCGAGGCCGGCCAGCGGATCCACCAGCCAGTGGCCGCCTTCGGCGCTCACCTGGATGAGGCAGAGCTTCTCGAAGTAGCAGTGGAGGCTGTCGGCCTCGGTGTCGAAGGCGACCTGTGAGGAGCCGGCCAGCCTGCCCACGAGCTCCGCGAGATTTTTTTCGTCGGCGATCAAGGCGCTCCGGGGCTTCTGGCCGGTCTGGAAATTTCTCCCGCAGGGCGCGCTCTCGGCTCGCGCGCCTGCGTGGTGCCATCGGTCGGCACGGTGACAAATGGTCCGCCCGCCAGCGGCGCGGCCTCGCAGAATGCGAGCCCCGGCACATCGCACGGCCTGCCCTCGAGCGGAAAGTCCTTGCGGAGCGGGTGGTAGGGGTAGCCCTCCCACATGAGGATCCGGCGCAGGTCGGGGTGATCCCGGAAACGGATCCCCATCATGTCGTATACCTCGCGCTCGTGCCAGTTCGCGGTCGGCCAGATGTCGGAGACGGTCGCCGCCTCGCAATCCTCTTCGCTCACCGGAATCTTCAGCCTCAAATGCGCGCCGTCCCGCATCGAATAAATCTCGTAAACCACCTCGAACCTTGGCTCGTCGCCAAAATGATCCACGCTGGAAATATCGATCAGGTAGTCGAACCCGAGGTTTTCCTTCGCAAACGCGCAGACGTCGCGGAGCGCGCCTGCGCGGAGGACGAGCGTCGTCTCCCCGCGGAATTCTTTTTCCCCGGTGATCGCGCCGGAAAATTCCCCGGCGAGGCATGCGGCGGCTTCGGCGGCTGTCATGCGGCTTCGAAGAGGGCTTTCTTTTGATCCGCGATCGCGTGCTCGCCCATGATTTTTTTCTGGAGCTTCATGAGCCCGTCGAGCAGCGCTTCGGGCCGCGGGGGGCACCCGGAAATATACACGTCCACCGGGATCAGGCGGTCGATCCCCTGCAGCACGGCATAGCTGCGATACATGCCGCCCGACGACGCGCACGCCCCCATCGCGATGCACCATTTCGGCTCGGGCATCTGATCCCAGATCCGCTTCACCGCAAGCGCCATCTTGTAGGTCACCGTCCCGGCCACGATCATCACGTCGCTCTGCCGCGGAGAAAACCGCATCACCTCGGCCCCGAACCGCGAAATATCATACCGCGCCGCGCCCGCCGCCATCAGCTCGATCGCGCAGCACGCCAGCCCCATCGGCATCGGCCAGAGCGAATTGCCCCGCACCCAGTTGATCGCCGCATCCAGACGCGTGAAGACCATGTTGCCCTCGCGCTTCAAATCGTAAGTCATCGGGCTCTCGTCGCTCATAAGTCAACCAGCAAGGTATTTTGCATTGCGCCAGCGGCAAGAGGAAAATCCCCTCATTTTTCTCTTGCGGGAGCTTTTCCTTGCCACTCCGCGCCGCATTCCGCATGTTTTCCGGACGCTTTTTTTCCGTTTCCGCGCCATTTCTCCCAGAGGAATCCCTGAGCCAAAGCCGTTTCCCCCGGGGCACCTCCTGCGGAATTTGCCCCTGCCGCCGTCCCGCAGGATTTTAAAAAAATCTCGATCAAACTTGACCTGTGTCAAAGAATTGCTTTCTTGTTTTCCACAATATGTCGCCCCTGCCAAGAGATTGACCACAATATATAGGTTTTTTCTCCCGATACAAAATTTTCCTTCCAAACCATGTCGAATCCGAATCCCACCACGATCCAGCCAGCATCTGTCCTTGAGGAATACATCCAGCGCACGGACTGGCGGGTGAACGCGAATGCGAACCAGGGGTATTCGCTTGGGGGGATGATATTGAATGCGGCGGGGAAGCTGACGGCGAACTACTGGCTCGACCACATTTATCCGCCTCAGATCGGGCAGGCGCACCGGCATGCGGACATCCACCTGCACGATCTCGACATGTTTTCCGGATACTGTGCGGGGTGGTCGCTGCGGCAGCTGCTGGCGGAGGGGTTCAACGGGGTATCGAACAAGATCGAGTCGGCCCCGCCGCGGCATTACCGGACGGCGCTCGGGCAGATGGTGAATTTTCTGGGGACGCTGCAGAACGAGTGGGCGGGCGCGCAGGCGTTCAGCTCGGTGGACACGTATCTGGCGCCGTATGTCCGGCACGACAATCTTTCGGACGAGGAGGTCGAGCAGGGGATGCAGGAATTTGTCTTTAATCTGAACGTGCCGTCGCGCTGGGGGACGCAGACGCCGTTCACGAACCTGACGTTCGACTGGGTGTGTCCCGAGGATTTGCGGAACACGCCCGCGCTCATCGGCGGGCGCGAGTCGGGGATGTGCTACGGCGAGCTCGAGAAGGAGATGGCGATGATCAACCGCGCCTACCTGCGGGTGATGTCGCGCGGCGACGCGCTCCAGAGGCTGTTCACATTCCCGATCCCGACCTACAACATCACCGAGGATTTCCCGTGGGAGAGCGACACCGCGCAGCTCCTGTTCGAGGTCACCGCGAAATACGGGCTTCCCTATTTTCAGAATTTTCTCAATTCCGAGCTGCGCCCGAACATGGTGCGCTCGATGTGCTGCCGCCTGCAGCTCGATCTCCGCGAGCTCCTCAAGCGCGGGAACGGGCTCTTCGGGTCGGCCGAGCAGACCGGCTCGATCGGGGTGGTCACGATCAATGCCGCGCGCCTCGGCTACATTTTCGCCGGCGACGAGGAGGGGCTCCTCGCCCGCCTCGACCACCTCCTCGACCTCACCTGCGAGAGCCTCGAAATCAAGCGCCGCGTGATCCAGGAAAACATGGATCGCGGGCTCTACCCGTTCACCAAGCGCTACCTCGGCACGCTCCGCAACCATTTCTCAACGGTCGGCATCAACGGCATGAACGAGTGCATCCGGAACTTCACCCGCGACGCCGAGAATATCGCGACCCCGTTCGGCAGGGAATTCGCCCTGCGCCTGCTCGACCACATGCGCGAGCGCATGGTCGAGTTCCAGGAAAAGACCGGCCATCTCTACAACCTCGAGGCGACACCCGCCGAGGGCACGACCTACCGGTTCGCGCGCATGGATCAGAAAAACCTCGAGGGTATCATCCAGGCCGGCACCCCGGAGGCACCGTATTACACGAACTCCACCCAGCTTCCGGTCGGATGGACCGACGACCCGTTCGAGGCGCTCCAGCACCAGGACGACCTCCAGAAACGCTACACCGGCGGCACCGTCCTCCACCTCTACATGAACGAGCGGATGTCGTCCGCCCGCGCCTGCGGCGAGCTGATCCGCCGCGTCTTCACCAACTTCCGCCTCCCCTACCTCACGATCACCCCGACATTTTCGATCTGCCCGAACCACGGCTACCTCGCCGGAGAACACGAGTTCTGCCCGGTCTGCGACGAGGAAGTCCTCCAAAAAAAATCCTGCCATCGCGAAGCCGCTTGAAAAAAATGCGAAATGCGAAATGGGAAATTCGAAATGCGGCCGCTTCGCGTCCGGGTGCCGCGGAGCGCGGGCGTTCGTTTTCCATTCCGCATTCCAGATTCCTAATGAACCTATGAAAAACACCCTGCCTGACAACGAACGAACCCGCTGTGAAGTCTGGACCCGCGTGATGGGCTACCATCGCCCGGTCTCACAATTCAACGCCGGCAAGCAAAGCGAGCACCGCGAGCGCACGCCGTTCCGCGAGGAACGCACGACGCTGCGCCGCGCGGCTTGAGTTTTCAAAGGGGCACGGGCACACCGCCCGTTTCCCCTGATCGCAACCTTCCGGTCACTGCGGTGAAAAATTCCGAATCCCTCCAGGTTGGTGGGTTTGTGCCGTTCACGACGGTGGACTATCCCGGGCGTCTGGCGGCCGTGGTGTTCTGCCAGGGCTGCACGTGGTGTTGCGGGTATTGCCACAACCCGCACCTCCAGACGTTCGGTCCGGGATCATGGGATTGGGACAGGATCCTTCCGCTCCTCGCCGAGCGCAAAAATTTCTTGGAGGCGGTGGTATTCAGCGGCGGAGAGCCGACCGCGCAAGCCGCCCTGCCGGACGCGATCCGGGCGGCGCGCGGGCTCGGGTATCGAATCGGCCTCCACACTGCGGGGAGTTTTCCCGACCGGCTCGCGGAGATCCTCCCGCTTATCGACTGGGTCGGGCTCGACATCAAGGCGCCCTTCGATGCGCGCTACGACAGGATCACCGGGCGGGAGCGTTCCTTTGAGGCCCCTGCGGAATCCCTCCGCCTCCTCCTTGCCTCCGGCGTCCCCTACGAGCTCCGCACGACCGTCCACCCGGAATTCCTCGCCCCGCGGGATCTTGAAGACATCTCCCGGTCGCTCGAAGCCCTCGGTGCCCGCCCCGCAAAAATCCAGCCCGTCCGTTCCGCCGGGTGCGCCAACGGGGCGTCGCCCGGCGGGCCGCATCCCGCCTGACCGAGTGCCCGATAAGTGCAACGAAGCTTCTTGAAAGAGCGTGGGCGTCCCGCCCGCTTCCCCCACAAGCGGGCAGGATGCCCGCGCTCCTGTGGGTTTGCACTTATCGGGCCTGACCGAGCGGCCCGCTCGTTTTGGCGTTGTCAACAGGGGGGCGATGGGGCAGGGTGTTCACGGTGCTGGAGCTCAAAGACGTAACATTGTTCATCGGGGGCGGGGAGGACGTGCGTCCGCTGCTTGCGGATGTGACGGCGACATTTCCGAAACGCCACTTCGGCGCGATCATCGGGCCCTCCGGCTGCGGGAAGAGCACGCTGTTGAAGGTGATCGCCGGGATCGCTCCCGGCGACGAGGAGGGGACGATTTTCTGGAACGGGCGGAATGTTTCGGAGGAGGATTTTTCTCCGTCCGAGATCGGGTATGTGCCGCAGTTCAGCATCGCACACGAGGAGTTGACGGTGCACGAGTGCGTGAGCTACGCGATGCGTCTGCGGGTGCGCGGGATGCATTCTGCGGCGCTCGACGAGGCGGTTGCGGCGATCCTCGAGGAGGTCAGCATGGACGAGTTTCACGACCGGCTGGTGAGCGTGCTTTCCGGCGGGCAGCGGCGGCGCCTGGCGCTGGCGATGGAGCTGGTCAGCAAGCCGGCGATGCTTCTCTGCGACGAGGTGACGAGCGGGCTCGACCCGCAGTCGGAGGATGAGATCGTGCATCTTCTGCACGGGCTGTCGCGGACCGAGGGGCGCGTCGTCCTCTCGGTGACCCATAGCCTGCGCCATGTCGAGCTCTACGATTCGGTGCTCGTGCTCTACGAGGGGGTGGTCGCTTATCACGGACCCGCGCGGTTTCTCACGCACTACTTCCGGACGGAAGACGCCCAGGATCTCTTTTCCCAGCTCGGGCTCCGGACCGCCAAAGAGTGGGCGCAATCCTGGAAAAAGCACTGCCACGCCTTTGCGGAGACAGGCGGAGGAATGCACAAGGTCCAGCCGGTCAGCTTCGACAGCGCCGCGCTCAAAGTGGAGACCCTCCGGGAGGCTCCGGAGGCCGATGAGGCCCCCTCGCTGGCGATTCCCATGCCCGGTGCGGTCAGCCAGTTCCTCACCCTCCTGTCCCGGCGGATGAAGATTTTTTTTCGGGCGCGGGCGCAGCTTGCGCTCCAGCTCGGGCTGATCATCGGGTTTCCGTTGCTGGTGACGATCTTCGCGTGGAACGGGCTCCCGGCGGTCAAGAACCTGAGCATGGGGCTCGGGCTCGACGTCATGCAGCAGCTCGTCGAGGCGAAGGATTTCCTCGTCCAGTCGAGCAAGATCGGCAGCCTCGTCTCCGGGATCGTCATGTTCCAAGTCGTCCTCCTGACGCTCATGGGCGCAAACAATTCCGGGCGCGAGATCGCGGCCGAGCGCCTGATTTTTGAGAAAGAAAAACTCTCCGGGCTCAGCCCGCTGAGCTATGTGGCGGGGAAGGCGGTTTTCCTTGGGTTTCTGGTCTTGACGCAGTCTCTTTGGATGGGGCTGTTCGTGCATTTTGTCTGCGGGTTTCCGGGCGAGCTCGCGCCGCAGCTCCTCTTTCTCATCCTGGTGAACGGGGCGATGACGTCCGTGTGCCTGGCGGTGTCGAGTTTCTTGGGGTCGGCCGAGCAGGCTTCACTCGTCTCGATTTATTTTGTCGGGTTCCAGCTTCCGCTTTCGGGGGCCGTGCTGGCGCTGCCGGATTTTCTGGGCGGCCTGGTGCGGCCGTTCATCGCGGCGTATTGGAGCTGGTCCGGCGTGCTGCAGACGCTGAAGGGCGAGCGCTACTACGACATCGTGCAGATGGTTGTCCAGACACAGCTTTCGCCCGCCGCGCTTTGCCAGTGGGTGCTGTGCTCGCACATCGTCATCGGCCTGTTTGCGGCGTGGATCGGGTGCCAGAGGCGGAGCCAGGTGTAGCCGGCGTGGCAACCGGCTCCCACAAATCGCTCGAGGAGGTTCACGGCAGCGTGCGGGTGCCGCCGCGGAAGGCCGGATTTTTGCGGCACTGGTTCGCGTTCACGGGTCCGGCAATCCTGATCAGCGTCGGCTACATGGATCCCGGCAACTGGGGCACCGACCTTGCCGGCGGTGCGCAATTTCAATACGGCCTGCTTTGGGTGGTTGCTCTGGCAAGCTTTATGGCCGTGATCCTGCAGGTCATTTCCGCCCGGCTCGGGGTCGCGACCGGGAAGGATCTCGCGCAATGCTGCCGGGATTTTCTTCCGCGCTGGACCCGCTGGCCGAACTGGCTGGCGATGGAGCTGGCGATCGCGGCCACCGACCTCGCGGAGTCGCTCGGCAGCGCCGTGGCATTGAATCTTCTTTTCCACATCCCGATGGCCTGGGCGATTGTGATCACGGCCTTCGACGTGCTGCTCCTGCTGGCGCTGCAGGGGCTGGGATGGAGGTTGATCGAGGCCGTTGTGGCGGTCTTCGTCGCAACGATCGCGGTTTGTTACGGCATCGAAATCTTCGCGCTGCCGCAGACACAGCCGGATTTTCTCGAGATGGGCCGCGCGCTGGCGAGCCCGAATTTCTCTCAGGCCGGCATGCTCGTGGTGGCGATCGGCATGATCGGCGCGACCGTGATGCCGCATAATTTGTTTCTTCATTCCGCGCTGGTGCAAACCCGCAAGCTGGAGCGCGACGAGCCTTCCATCCGCCACGCGATCCGCTTCAACACGATAGATACTGCGGCCGCCCTCGGCGTTGCCTTCCTCATCAACGCGGCCATCCTGGTTCTCGCGGCGACGGTCTTTTATGGAAAGGGAAGCGTTGTCGTGGCCGGCGGCGCGGTCGTGCATTTCAGCCCGGACAGCGACTGGATCCGCCTCGCGCACCTGACGCTGGCGCCGCTGCTGGGGACGACCGCGGCCAGCACGCTCTTTGCCGTGGCTCTGCTGGCGAGCGGGCAAAGCAGCACGATCACCGGCACGCTGGCCGGCCAGGTTGTCATGGAGGGCTTCATGAACTGGCGCATCCGCCCGTGGATCCGCCGGCTGATCTCGCGGCTCCTCGCCGTGGTGCCGGCGATCTGGATCATCGGCATCCGAGGCGAGGGGAGCGTCACCGATCTGGTCAACCTCAGCCAGGTGATCCTGTGCCTGATCCTGCCGTTCGCCATGTTTCCGCTGCTGTATTTCACATCGTCGCGCCGGATCATGGGCCGCTGGGCCAACGGCTGGTTCCTGCGCCCCCTCGGCTGGGGCAGCGCGCTCCTCATCACCACCATGGCCATTTACAGCCTTCCCGATTCCCTCCGCGAAGCTTGGCGAATCCTCGCCACCCGCTAACCTTTCTCCAACCAAAGCCATCCCATGTATCCGACCATCCTCGTCACCCTCGACGCCACCACGACCGACCGCGCGATCCTCGACCACATCAAACCGCTGGCCCAACATTTCCGCAGCCGCGTCGTCCTCCTCCATGTGGCCACCAGCGCGCCCGCCCAGTTTCTCGGGCCGGAGGCCGAGGACGAGGAAGTGCGCGAAGATCAGGCTTATCTGGACAGGATCCGCGCCGAGTTCGAATCTGCCGGCCTGAGCTGCGAGGCCGTCCTCGCCTACGGGGAGCCGGTGAAAGAGATCGTAAACTGGGTGCAGCAGAACCGGCCGGATCTCGTTGCCATGAGCACGCACGGCCACCACTTCATGGCCGACCTCGTCCTCGGCACGACCGCCATCAAAGTCCAGCACAGCATCAGCGTGCCGGTGCTTCTCCTGCGCGCCAAATAACGAGGCGGCCCGGGACCGGAATACCGGAATTTCCAGACATCCTGACTTGGGAGAAAAACTGGCGGAACGCGAAAGCCCAAGGGCACGGGCGTCTTGCCCGTGAAAGACACTCGCCTGCGCTTGCAGAGTTAGTGGCATTGGGCGGGACGCCCGTTCCCCCTGTAGCCGCGTCCGTGTCGGACGCGCGCCACCGCCAACACGCCCGACACAGGCATGGCTACAGCGGAAGCCGCAGCAGTCGCGCTCCATCCCACCGTCTGCCTGCGCGACTTTCGCTGGTCTTCCACGGGGCATGGGCGATGCTTCACTCCGTTTCGGTTGTGCTCCCTGCACCAAACCGTTGACTCGTTCGCTCCCGCTCCTCTCGCCCTTTCTTTTTTCCTGGCGAGGTCAGGATGACTGAAGTGCTGCTAAGGTTCGGAGGGGCGATCCTCGCCGGTGCGCGATTCCAGTTCCTTCACGCGGGCGTAGAGCTTGTGGATGTTTTTCAGGAGCGCGTAAGTTGCCTTGTATTCTCGGATCGGGCGGGCCGGGGCACCGAACATGATGCTATTGGCGGGCACGTCCTTCGCGATCGCGGACATGGCGCCGAAGATGACCCCGTCGCCCAGTTCGATATGCCCGCTGAGGCCGACTTTTCCGGCGAGCGTAACGGAATTCCCCAGGCGGGTGCTGCCCGAGATTCCGACCTGGGCGCAGAGGATGCAGTGCTCGCCGATCGTGACGTTGTGCCCGATCTGCACCAGGTTGTCGATTTTTGTGCCCTTGCGGATCCAGGTGCGTCCGAACCGCGCCCGGTCGATCGTGGAGTTCGCGCCGATCTCGACGTCGTCCTCGATCTGCACGGTTCCCGTTTGCGGGATCTTCCGGTGGCTTCCCTCGTGGGGTTCGTAGCCGAATCCGTCGGCTCCGATGACTGCGCCCGCGTGCAGGATCACGCGGTTGGCCAGCGTGCAGCGCTCGCGGATCGTGACATGCGGGTGGAGACGGCAATCTTCTCCGATCACCGACCAATGGCCGATGTAGCAGTGCGCACCGACGATCGAGCGGGCGCCGACCCGGACGCCGGGCTCGATCACGGCATGCGGGCCGACCGCGGCATCCGGGGCGATCTCCGCGTCCGGGGCGATGACCGCCGACGGATGGATGCCGGAAGGAAGAGGGACTTCCGGCGGGGCGAATTCCGGAAGAAGTCCCGCGAACGCGACGCCGGGATTGTCCGTCCAGATCCTCACGGCCGGAATCTCCTCGCTGAATCCGTGCGGGACGAGGACGGCCGTGGCGCGGGATTTCCGCAGGGCGCGCAGGTATTTCGGGTTCCCGAAAAACGCGAGATCTCCGGGGTTGGCATCGCCGAGCGATGCCAAGCCGGAGATTTCGAGATCGGCGGCCTCGGGTGCCACCCAGCCGCCCGTGCGGGCGGCCACCTCGCGCAGAGTCATCAGTTCGAAGCCGGAGTTTTCGGAGCGTTCTTGTTCAGGCTGGCCACGATGTCCTTGCTGAAATCGAGATCATCGCGGGAGTAGACGAGCACCGGGATCTGGCCCATGCTCATTCCGGATTTGTCGAAGACGATGTCGTAGCCGGTGGCTTTGACCTTTTCGTTCACGACCTTCATGATTTCGTCGATGATGTCCTTGCGCATGCGGACGAACTGCTCTTGGAGCTGGCGCTCGCGGGTGCTGCGGAACTCGGTGATTTCGCGGTCGAGGTTGCGCGCGTCGTTGACTTTCGAGTCGCGGTTCGCGGTGGCCTTGCCCTTGGCGTCCTTGCTAAGCTCGGGCTTTTCGAGGTCTGCATTGATCTTGTTGATCTCGTCCATCGCCTTTTTGAGCGTCTCGAGGCGGTCGTCGAGTTCTTTCTTGGCGGCGGCGCGGGCCTCGTTGAGCTTCGCCTCAGCATCTTTGGTTTTATAATACTGGGTGAAGATCGCGTTCATATCCAGGGTGCCCATTTTGCTTTGGGCATTTGCGGACGGAACAAACGCGAGGATTGCGGTAGCTAGGATGGTGGCGGACAGGATGGATTTGAGCATGTTGGTTGGTTTTCTTTGTGAGCGGTTTATTATGGACGGGAAAAAGTTCCGGTCAAGCTTTGACCGCGTCCGGAACGATTCGTTCAAAATTGGTATCCGATGTTGAAATTAAATTTTCCCGGGGGGCCGTTCCAGTTGTCGTAGATGATCGGGATGCCGTAGTCCACGCGGATCGGGCCGATCGGGAGGTCGAGGCGGAGGCCGATGCCGGCGTCCACGTTGGCGTTCGATGTTCCGAAGTCGCCCGGTTCGACATTGACAAAACCCATGTCGGTGAAGATGGCGCCGCGGACGCGGGAGATGATCGGGAAGGTCATTTCAAACGTGATGTAGGCGAGGGAATTTCCGCCGATCGGGTTTCCATACTGGTCGACCGGGCCGACTTCGCGGAAGTTGAAGCCGCGCATATTGTTGGCGCCTCCGAGGTAGAGGCGGTCGAAGATGGGAACTCCGTTGCCATAGCCGCCATCCACATTTGCGGTGTCTCCTCCCCATCCGTTCGTGATGGCGATCTGACCTTTCACGAGAAAAATCAGGTCGAAGGGCAGGGAGAAGTATTTGGCGAATTCGAGCGAGAGCCCGTAGTCCTGCACGGTTCCTCCGAGCGGGCCGCCGGCAATGAATCCGGTGAATTCGATGAGCTCTCCCTTGCGGGTAAGGAACAGGCTGTCGCGGGTGTCCCAGGTGAGCCCGCCGGTGACGACGCTCTTGGTGTAGGTGCCCGCGGAATTTTCAATGACAAGCCCAACATTTTCGTTGCCATTATACCCGTCGTTATACCCGTTGTAGAAGTAGTAGTTGTTCTGGTTGGTATTGCCGACATCGTAAATTTTGACCTGCTCGATCCGGTATTCCGAGCGGGCCGAGAGCGCGCGCCAGATCTGCTTGCGCGCCTGGAACGCGATGCCGACGTTCGATTGGTTGTAAACCGCCGAGAGGAAGTTGGCATTCCGGTAGTAGGCTTCGGCTCCGACCGAGAGCTTGTATCCGAGGAACCACGGCTCGGTGAGGGAGATGACAAAGTCGCTGCGCTGGATGCCGTATTGCCCGCGGATCCGGAACCTCTGGCCGCCGCCGGTGAAGTTCGGCCAGTTGAAGAGATCGAAGTTCGACTGCTGGATTTCGGCGAACCCGAGGAGGCTGTCGATCGTGCTGAACCCGACACCGAAGTTGAACGACCCGGTGCGCTTCTCCTCGACGATGACATTCAGATCCTTGCGGCCCGGGACGATCGTGTCCGAGGCGGGGGTTTCGACGCGCGAGAAGTAGTTCAGGTTTTCGAGGCGCTTCTTGCTGAGATCCACGAGCGTCGTATCGAAGACCTCGCCCGGTTTGAGGGCGAGCTCGCGGCGGATGACCCGATCCCGGGTGCGGGTGTTGCCCTGGATGTTGACGAGGTTGACATACGACTGGACGCCTTCGTCGAGCCGGTAGGTCACATCCACAGCCCCCTGGCCGGCCGGCAGCACCACTGGCATCGCGACCATGTCCACATAGCCTTTTGTGCCATAAAAATTGCGGAGTTCCTTGAGGTCGTCGCCCATGCCTTTCGGAGTGAAGAGCTGCCCGCCGCGCATTTTCATGCGCGCGAGGATTTCCTGTTCGGGCACGACATTCGCCCCCTCGATCTTCATGGCATTGACGTGGTATTGCGTGCCCTCGATGATCGTGATGACGATTTCGATGCCGCCGTTGGGAACCGGCTGGGTCTGGAAATCCGAGACCACCACATCGGCGAAACCGCGGTTCTGGTAAAGCGTGCGGAGGGCCGCGCGATCCTCATCGGCCTGCGCGGGCAGGAGGCGTCCGCTTTTTGTCAGGAACGAGAGGAGATTCTCGGTTTTCGTCTTCAGAACCTTGCGGAGGTCGCGGGCGAGGATCGAATCGTTCCCGACAAAGGTGATCCGGTTGACCACGAGCTTCGGGCCCTCGGTGATCGCACAGGTCACGCGCGAGCGGTTTTTGCCCGGGATTTCCTGGATCCGGAAGGCCACTTCGACCTCGGAGTAATTTTTGTCCTCGTAGAGCTTGATGATTTTCTGCCGGTCGTCCTCCATTTTTTCCTCGCTCACGACATCTCCGGCCTTGGAGCTGATTTCGCGGCGGATGCGGTTCATCGGGATATGGTCGGCCCCCTCGATGAGGAGTTCCTCGATGACCGGGCGGCCCTGGAGAAGGACGGTGACTTTGACTCCGTCCCCGAGCGGCTCGGCGAAGAGGCGGACGTTGGAGACCCCGCCGGTCGCGTAGAGCGCCCGGATGTCCTGCTCGGCGGCGCGTTCGCTGTAGGGCTGCCCAACTTTTGTGGCGAGGTTCGCGAGCACGCGCTCCTTGGAAATACTGGGCGCGCCCACGTTCTCGACCACGATGTCCTTGATCACCGGACCCCGCGGAGCCTGCGCGTGGGACACGGGTACAGCCACGAAAATCAGCGCCGGCAGAAGCAGGCGGAAGAGAAAGGTCGGTCGGCGGAATGTCATGGTTTGAGCGCCCCCCCCGGAAGATTTTCCCGGAGGAGAAACGGATTCCATGCCGGAACCGCCTGCAAAGGTCAAGAAACGAATCCATGAAACTTCGCGGAGGCAGCGGCCGGATTTTCGACGCCCGTTGCAGAAAAAACCCGCAATTTGACACGAGGGGCGTTTCCGCCTAATGGAAGCGGAATCAAAAAGACAAGGAGCATGCGGGCGGAACATTCGTTTCGAAAACTTTTTTTCAGCCTGCGTTTCAGTTTGGGAACCGCCTTTGTCAGCATCGCCGTCCTGACCTCGCTGCTGCTGGGTTCCAGCACGTATTTCAGCGTGCGCGCGTTCATCCGGGAAGGCATTCGCGAGCGGCTGCGGGACGCTGCGGGGATCGCCGCCCTGCAAATGGATGCGGACCGGCACCGGGGGCTGGTTCGGAGATCCGACGAGGCCGGCGACGCGTATCTGAGCCTGAAGCGGAGCCTTCAGGCCATCCGGGATCACGCGAAAGAGATCCGCTACATCTACACGCTTCGGAAAGACGGAGCGGGGAAAATCCATTTTGTATTGGACGCGGAGGAAGCGGAAGAAAACGTCAGCCATATTGGCGATGTCGTCGACACCACGACCCCGGCCATGCTCGCCGCCTTCGAGCCGCCGTACCGGGTTCAGATCGATTCCCGTTTCTACACCGACAAGTGGGGGACGTGGCTTTCCAGCTACGCCCCCATTTTTTCTTCAAGCGGAGAGTTGGAGGGCGTGCTCGGCATCGACATGTCCGCCACGCAGATCACCGACTACGAGCAGACCTATCTCGCGACCACCGTTCTTCTTGCCCTCGGCGCGTCGCTGGCCGTGGCCGCCCTGGGCATCGCCTTCTCCCGGCGAATCAGCCGCCCGCTTCTCCGGCTGGCTGCGGAGATGGCGCGGATTCAGAGCTTCGACCTCGATCACAGGCCTCGGATCGATTCCCGCGTCAAGGAGATCGCCGCCATGGCGGAGGCGTTGGTCAACATGAAAAACGGCCTCCGCTCGTTCAGGAAATACGTCCCCGCGGATCTGGTCGCCGAACTGATGCGGCTCAACAAGGAGGCCGTTCTCGGCGCGGAAAAGCGGACGATGACGGTGATGTTCTCCGACATCGCGGACTTCACCGCCCTCTCCGAACAAATGGCGCCGGAAATCCTCGCCGGCCACCTCGGGGTTTATTTTGAAGGCATGACAAAAATCATCCTGCGGAACGGCGGCACCGTGGACAAATATATCGGGGACGCGATCATGTCGTTCTGGGGCGCCCCCAACCCCGCGCCCGACCATGCGGCGGCGGCGTGCCGCACCGCCCTGCAATGTCGGCGCTTCCTCGAATCGCTGGAGATGGAGTCCGCCCGGAAGGGCGAGCCCGTCTTCAGGACCAGGATCGGGATCAATTCGGGCGAGATGATCGTCGGGAACATGGGGTACGACGAACGGATGAACTACACGGTGATCGGCGACAATGTGAACCTCGCCAGCCGCCTCGAGGGGCTGAACAAAATCTACGGGACACAAATCCTCATCAGCGAGCAGACGCATTCGCTGGTGGAAGGGGAATTCGAAACCCGGAGGATTGATGACGTGGCCGTCAAGGGCAGGAGCCGGAGCGTGGCTGTCTATGAGCTGATTTCTGAAAAAGGAAAGCCACTTTAGACATCCTGACCTCGCCCGGAGAAAATGAAAGGGTGAGGAATGAGGATGACCCCATTCGAGACAAAACCAGTGCCCACACGGGCGGGACGCCCAATGCCACTAGTGTAGTGTCGCTCAAATAACTTTACGTTGCATTTTTCTTCTTTTTTCCCCTCGGCTGGGTGCATCCGGGTTTGATTTCCTCCAGTTTCGCCCTTGCCCGATCAATCTTTTTCATAATGTCCTCGACCTTTGCCGTCCAGATGAAGGGCCTGGGCTCCAGATTCCAAGCCGCCAAGAAATCTTCGATAGACTTTTGCAAATCTGGCACACTTACGAAACTGCCGCATCGGATAGCTTTCTGGGTCAATTCTCCAAACCAGCGCTCCACCAGATTCAGCCAACTGGAGCTGGTCGGTATAAAGTGACACACAAAGCCATAGCTGACGTCCGCAAGCACCTCACTGCCCGTGCCGTGGCCTGGAAGAAGCTCGATGGAGCACTGGCGCTGGCTTTCTGGGAAAGGGGTTCCTGACGCTGACTCCCTGGATCGTCTGCCCGTCGGCGAGATCTTCCGAAAGGATTTCCGCGCAGGATATGTGTGCATGGAATACTTGTCCATGTAGATTCGGGCATCCGATTCGGATCAAGATGCCCACAAATGAAGGCGGGATCCGGAGATCCCGCCTTTCGAGTGAGTTGATGTGCTGCCGGCTTACAGCTTCGCGAGGATTGCGTTGAACGTGGGGCTCGGGCGCATGGCGGCCGAGGCCATGGTGTCGTCGGGGTGGTAGTATCCGCCGATGTCCACCGGCCGGCCCTGGACGGCGAGGAGTTCGGCCGCGATCTTCTGCTCGTTTGATCCGAGTTGCTCGGCGATCAGCGTGAAGAGGGCATTGAGCCCGGCATCCTTGTCCTGTGCGGCAAGGGCCTGTGCCCAGTAGAGCGCGAGGTAGAAGTGGCTGCCGCGGTTGTCGAGGCTGCCGACCTTGCGGGTCGGCGACTTGTCGGTCTCAAGAAATTTTCCGGTCGCCGCGTCGAGGGTATCGGCGAGGATTTTCGCCTTCGGGAGGGATCCGCCAAGGTGGTCGAGCGAGACGGCGAGGGCGAGGAACTCGCCGAGGCTGTCCCAGCGCAGGTAGTTTTCCTTCACGAACTGCTGGACGTGTTTCGGCGCGGAGCCGCCGGCCCCGGTCTCGAAGAGTCCGCCGCCGGCCATGAGCGGGACGATCGAGAGCATCTTCGCGCTGGTCCCGAGCTCGAGGATCGGGAAGAGGTCGGTGAGATAATCGCGCAGGACGTTCCCGGTGACCGATATCGTGTCCAGCCCGGCATTCATCCGCTCGAAGCTGAGCTGGCAGGCCGCGGCGGGCGGAAGGATCCGGAGGTCGAGGCCCGACGTGTCGTGATCGGCCAGATACGTTTTGACCTTGGCGATGACCTGCGCGTCGTGGGCGCGGGTTTCATCGAGCCAGAAGACGGCGGGCGTGTTGGTGGCGCGGGCGCGGGCGACGGCGAGCTTCACCCAGTCGCGGATCGGGGCGTCCTTCGCCTGGCACGCGCGCCAGATGTCGCCCGCCTCGACCGCGTGCTCGAGGAGGATTTTCCCCGAGTCGTCCACCACGCGAACCGTGCCGCTGCCGGGGATCTCGAACGTCTTGTCGTGCGAACCGTATTCCTCGGCGGCCTGGGCCATGAGGCCGACGTTCGGCACCGAGCCGATCGTGCGGGGGTCGAGCGCGCCGTGCTTTTTGCAGAACGCGATGGCGGTTTGATAGACGCCGGCGTAGCTGCGGTCCGGGATGACCGCGAGCGTGTCCTGCGGCTTGCCCGCGGCGTTCCACATCTGGCCCGAGGTGCGGATCATCGCCGGCATCGAGGCGTCCACGATGACGTCGCTCGGGACGTGAAGGTTGGTGATGCCCTTGTCGGAATTCACCATCGCGAGGGCCGGGCCTTCCGCGCAGGCGGCCCGGATGTCCGCCTCGATCTCCTCCCGCTTGGCGGCGGGCAGGCTCCGGATTTTTTCCACGAGGTCGCCGAGGCCGTTGTTGAAGTCCACCCCGAGCTCCTCGATGACCGCCGCGTGCCTGGCGATAAGGTCCTGGAAAAAGACCTTCACGGCATGGCCAAAAATGATCGGGTCGGAGACCTTCATCATCGTCGCCTTCAGATGCACAGAGAACAGCACGCCGTCCTGCTTCGCCTGCGCGATCTGCTCGCCAAGGAATGCGACCAGCGCGGCTTTGCTCATCACCGTGGCATCAAAAATCTCCCCGGCCAGGAGCGGGGTCTTTGCCTTGAGGACTTTGATGGAACCGCCGCCGGACACGAATTCGATCCGGACGCCGGTCGCCTCCGGGACGGTCACGGATTTTTCGTTCGCAAAAAAATCCCCCTTTCCCATCGTGGCGACGCGGGTTTGGGAATCGGGCGACCATTTCCCCATCGAGTGCGGGTGCTTCCGCGCGTATTCCTTGACCGCCTTCGGCGCGCGGCGGTCGGAGTTTCCCTCGCGGAGCACCGGGTTCACCGCGCTGCCTTTGATCCGGTCGTAGCGGGCGCGGATCTCCTTCTCTCCATCGGTCACGGGCGCCTCGGGGTAGTCGGGGATCTGGTATCCCTGCCCTTGAAGCTCGGCGATGGCGGCCTTCAACTGCGGGATCGAGGCGCTGATATTCGGGAGCTTGATGATGTTCGCGTCCGGCTGAAGGGTCAGCGCACCGAGCTCGGCAAGCGCGTCGCCGATCTTCTGGCATTCGGAAAGTGACTCGGGGAAGCTCGCAATAATCCGCCCGGCCAGCGAGATGTCGCGGGCCTCGACCGAAACCCCCGCGTGCTTCGTGAACGCCGCGATGATCGGCAGCAGCGAGAAGGTCGCGAGCGCCGGTGCCTCGTCGGTCATCGTGTAAATAATTGTCGGATTCTTGGGCATCGTGATGGAATTTGTTGCCAGCGATGTAAGCGATTCGTCCGGTCGGGTCAAAAGGAGATTTTGACTCCGGCGGGCGGATGGGGGAAAATATTCGGCCATGGATTTTTTCGACAAGCAGGAGCGGGCGGAGTCGCGGACGAAATGGCTGATCGCGTATTTTCTGTTGGCGGTGGCGGGGATCATCCTGACGCTCCAGGTCGTGCTGGCTCTTGTCCTGGAGCTTTCGCTGACGGATCCGGATTTATTTCTGGTCGTTTCGGCGGGGGTCGTGGTGCTGGTCGCGGTCGGGAGCCTGGCCAAGATGGCCGAGCTGTCGAAGGGCGGGCGGGCGGTGGCGGCGATGCTGGGCGGGGCGCCAGTGGACATGAACAGCGCGGATCCGGCCGAGCAGCGACTGGTCAACGTGGTCGAGGAGATGTCGATCGCGTCGGGGGTTCCGGTGCCGGAGATCTATGTGCTGGAGGATGCGACGATCAACGCGTTTGCGGCCGGGCACGGCCCGGGCGACACGGCGATCGGCGTCACGCGCGGGTGCATCGAGCGGCTGGATCGCGACGAGCTCCAGGGGGTGATCGCGCACGAGTTCAGCCACATCCTGCACGGGGACATGCGGCTGAACATCCGGCTCATCGGCGTGCTCAACGGGATCCTTCTGCTCACGTTGATCGGAGGGTTTCTGCTGCGGATGGGAATCTATTCGCCAAGATCGGAATCCTCCGACAGCAAGAGCAAAGGCGCGGGATTTTTTGTGTTCGTCGCCACCGGGCTGGCGCTCTATCTGGTCGGCTGGATCGGAGTTTTTTTCGGGAAGCTGATCAAGGCGGCGGTGAGCCGGCAGAGGGAGTTCCTGGCCGACGCGTCGTCGGTGCAATACACCCGGAATCCGGAGGGCCTCGCCGGCGCGCTGGCGAAAATCTCGAAGTTTTCCTCGAGGCTGGAAAGCCCGCGGGCGGAGGAGGCGAGCCACATGTTTTTCGGCAACGGGATCGGGGATTCGTGGCTGGCGCTCCTGGCAACTCATCCTTCGATCGAGGAGCGGATCGAGCAAATTTCGCCGGGATTCGACATCGCGGCCGCGAAGGCGAAGGCCCCCGTGGTGCCGCCGAAACAGCCGTCGGGAACCCGCGTGGGCGGCCGCCTCGCGGAGTCCCTGCTGCCCGGACAGCCCCACGTCGCCGAGGCGGCGGCCCTGCTCGCCGGGCTCCCCGCATTTTCCAAATCGGCCTGCCGCGAGCTGCACGGTTCCTGTGCGCTGGTCTATGCGCTGCTGCTTTCCGATGAGCCCGCGATGCGCGAGCACCAGCTCGCGCTCTTGCAGGCGGACGATGCGATGCGCGCCGAAGCCCTTCAGCATTTCGCGCGGCGCGCAGATCTCAACTCCGCCCAGCGCCTCGGGCTCGTGGATATCGCGATCCCCACGCTCCGCCACCTCTCCAAGGAACAGTATGCCGTCTTCCGGGAGAACGTCAAAAAACTGGTCGAGGCGGACGGCGAGATCCAGCTCTTCGAATACACGCTTCAAAAAATCCTGGTCCGCCACCTGGATCTTTATTTTTCCAATGCGACCGGCACCGCGGTGCAATTCAAGAGCCTGGTTCCGCTGCTTCCGGAAACCGGCATGCTGCTCTCGGCGCTGGCCACCATGGATCCCGGATCCGCCGCGCAGCGGGACGCCGCGTTCCGCTCGGGCGTGTCCGAACTGCTCGTCAAACCGTCGGCATTTCCGCTCGAACGCACGGACACGATCGACCTCCAGGCCTTCGACCTCGCGCTCGACAAAATCGCGCTGGCGGCCCCCGACGTGAAGCGCACCGTGCTCACCGCGTGCGGGGCGGTCGTGATGCACGACGGCGAAGTCAACGACGGCCAGGTCGAGTTCCTCCGCGCGATCTCGGACACCCTCGACTGCCCCGTGCCGCCGTTCGTCAAAATCGCGTAGAAGATCGCTCCCCCCTTGCCGAAAGCCGCTCTGGCGATGAATGGATTACGACGCTGCGATTCATGAAAAATGTCCCGCGTTGTGTGATACGGGGAGGCGCCCGATACGCGACAGATCGCGCCCAAATCCGCGCGCGTTCCGGGCTTCGTGATTCAAGGCGGGGGATTCCGCATCAACGCAAACAACAACATCAGACATCCTGACGTGTGGGGAAAGCTGGTGAGCCGATCATTGGTAGGGATGGCTCGCCGAGCCGTCCGATTTCTCTCGACGGACGCCTCGGCAAAACCAGCGCGATAGCGCATCGGGAATCGGGCCAGTCGAACGTTTGGTGCAGGGAGCACACCCAGGCGGCGGGGCAGCCGCTCGGGAGACTGCCGAAGGCAGCCCACAGGGCAAGATGAGCGGGAGCGAACGCGTCAACTGATACCG